>Ga0181532_10001262_pt1 | contig 24876 bp, 21 predicted proteins | sample PEATcosm2014_Bin_33_FD_119768 | JGI IMG/M metagenome (GOLD analysis project Ga0181532, IMG submission 119768) | Peatland microbial communities from MTU Mesocosm Facility, Houghton, MI, USA - PEATcosm2014_Bin11_30_metaG | ecosystem: Environmental > Terrestrial > Soil > Wetlands > Peat | place... | reverse complement strand
GGTCGATCACCTTTACTCCGGTCTCGAACATCTCTGCTGTGGTCGACTGTTCATCGAACGCGGGGGCAAGACGGTGAATGGGCATTCTCTTTTCAAAGGCAATCGGGCCGAGGTTGTCCACGGGTTCGCCGATTACATTCATCACTCGGCCCAGCGTTCCGCGGCCTACGGGGGCGGAGATGGGGCCACCCTGATCGATGGCTTTCATGCCTCGCACCATGCCGTCGGTGGCTTCCATGGCGACGCAGCGGACGCGGCCTTCGCCTAGATGTTGCTGCACTTCGAGGATGACATTGATGGGGGAAGGCACGGTAAAGCCGTCGCTGACGACCTTCAGCGCCTGATAGATGGGAGGCATGGCCGCTTCGGTGAACTGCACGTCTACGGCGGGGCCGGCGATTTGGATTACGTTTCCGACATTTTCTGACATAAAGGTTTCAAAGTTCTAAGGTTTCAAAGTTTCAAAGATCGGCCGCGATCACTCTCGCGCGATCACTCTCGAAGGAGAACTATGTCGTCCCTCCGGGACTCGATTCGTTTGTTCAACTTTTCCCAGCGCTGAAGCGCTGGGCTAAGCTGGTTCGCCCCTCCGGGGCTGGATGTTTCTACTGCGCTGCTGCTCCACTTACTATTTCTATAATTTCCTTTGTGATCTTGGCCTGGCGCGCTCGATTCATTATCAGCGTCAGGGAATCGATCATATCGCTGGCATTGATGGTGGCCGCATCCATTGCCGTCATGCGGGCGGCGTGCTCGGCGGCTACGGACTCCAGCAGCGCATGAAAAATCTGGATGCCGAGGTACTTCGGCAGAATGCCCTCGAAAAGCCGCTCTGGCGGCTGCTCGTAGATGTAATCGACCGGCAACGCGCCGAAACTGGCGGCGGCTTCATCGACGGCCTTGGTATCGACTGGACGCAGGCCGACGCCCGCTGACTTCGCGGCTTCGATTCGCTGCTTGCGTTCCTCTTCCGAAGCTTCTTCCGCCATCTGCACATCGACTTCGCCGATCTCCTTGATGGGCAGCAGGCGCTCGGCGACGAGACGCTGGGCGATGACCGACTTGAATTCGTTGAAAAGAATGTAGACGCCGTCAATCTCGCCGCGGCAATAGCTGGCGATCACGCTCTGGCTGAGAGCATTTGCGAAAACATGATCGACCTTGCCCAGAACTCCGATATGTTCGCCCGTGATCTGCACGCGACCGGCGCGCGGGGGAACGACTTCATTACCCGACTGGACTGGCCAGACGCCCGTCTCTGCATCTCCGGTCGCTGCTCCGGCAGAGGGCTTCTCTGGGGCTAGTGGATAGCGGCGGCGCATGAAATCGCGGCCTTTGCGTCCGATGCATTCTACGTCGATATTCTGATCGGGCTTGGACTCGATGAATCTTGAAACCATCTTCAGGATATTGGTGTTGAACGCGCCGGCCAGGCCCTTATCTCCAGTAACTACGATCAGCAGGATGTTTTTTTCCGGGCGCTCGGCGAGCAGGGGATGACGGGGCAGTCCGGTGATCGGATCGTAGATATCGGCTCGCGAGACTAGCGATTTTAAAACGTTGGTCAGCATCTGCGAATAGGGACGGGCGGCGAGCGCGGCCTCTTGCGCGCGGCGCAATTTGGCGGCGGAGACGGTCTTCATGGCCTTGGTGATCTGCCGCGTGTTGACCACGCTGCGGATGCGGCGCCGGATGTCGAGGATGTTGGCCATTATTCAGTCGTTGGTCGTTAGTCGTTCGCTGTTCGTCGTTCGCTTCAGCCCCTAAAGGGGCTTCTAATTTTCGAGAGCTTACGGCGCGGCTGAAGCCGCGCCCCTTCAAAGCATTTTTATCTTGCTGCTGCTGCTGCTTGTCTTGAATCCACGAACTGCTGTTTTGCTTCTTTTATTACTCTGGACATTTCTGCTTTCAGATTGTCGTCCAGGATCTTTTTTTCCATGATCGTGTTCAGCAGGCCTGGATTTGTCGTGTCCACGTACTTGTAGAGATCTTTCTCGAAGTCGCGGACTTGGTCTACGGGCATGTCGTCCAATGCTCCGCTGGTGCCAGCAAAGATGATCAGGATTTGTTTTGAGAACGGGAGCGGGCTGAACTGTGCCTGCTTCAGGAGTTCCACCAGCCTTTGACCGCGATTTAGCTGCGCTTGCGTGGCTTTGTCCAGATCGCTGCCGAACTGGGCGAAGGCGGCCAGTTCGCGGTATTGGGCTAGCTCCAGCTTTAAGGTTCCGGCTACCTGGCGCATGGCCTTGATCTGTGCGCTGCCGCCTACCCGGCTTACGGAAAGTCCCACGTTCACGGCGGGGCGGACGCCCTGATTGAATAAGTCGGTTTCCAGATAAATCTGGCCATCGGTAATTGAAATCACGTTAGTCGGAATGTAGGCCGAAACGTCGCCCGCCTGGGTTTCGATGATGGGGAGGGCGGTTAGCGATCCTCCACCGTTCTCGTTGCTTAGCTTGGCGGCTCGCTCCAGCAGACGCGAGTGGAGATAGAAAACGTCTCCAGGATAGGCTTCGCGGCCCGGGGGACGGCGGAGCAGTAGGGAAATTTCGCGATAGGAGGCGGCGTGCTTCGAAAGATCGTCGTAGATGCAGAGAGCGTGGCGCTTGGAATCGCGGAAAAATTCGCCCATGGCGCAGGCCGCGTAGGGCGAGATGTACTGCATGGGGGCGGGTTCGGAAGCAGACGCGGCAACCACGATGGTGTACTCCATGGCGCCGGCATCTTCCAGAATTTTTACTACCTGCGCAATCGAGCTGCGCTTCTGACCGATGGCGTTGTAGATGCAGATCAGGTTGTTGCCCTTGCTGTTGATGATGGTATCCAAGGCAACGGCGGTCTTTCCGGTCTGGCGATCGCCAATGATCAGCTCGCGCTGTCCGCGACCGATGGGGATCATGGAGTCGATGGCCTTCAGTCCGGTGGCCATGGGTTCGCGAACGGGCTGGCGGGCAATGACGCCGGGAGCAAGACGCTCCAAGGGAATGAATTTATCGGTGGCGATGGGACCCTTGTCGTCAATGGGCACGCCGAGCGAGTTGACGACACGGCCAATCAGGGCGTCACCTACGGGCACGCTCACGATGCGGCCGGTGCGCTTGACTTCGTCGCCTTCCTTGATCTCGGTGTATTCGCCGAGGATGACGACCCCGACCTGATCCTCTTCGAGGTTCATGGCGATTCCGGCGACGTCGTGCGGGAAGCTGAGCAACTCGCCGGCCATGACCTTGTCGAGGCCGTAGACGCGGGCGATGCCGTCGCCAAGGGTGATGACGGTGCCGACTTCGTCGACCGCGATCTTCGATTCGTAGTTCTCGATTTGCTCGCGGATCAGTTGGGTGATTTCGTCTGCTTTGATTTGGGCCATAAAGTCTTTGGTCGTTGGTCGTTGGTCGTTGGTCGTTCGCTGTTCGCGCCTGTTCCGCCCTCACGGCTTCGAGCTACGGGCTACGAGCGAACCGGGTTGCTCGCAGCTCTTAGCTCGTGGCTCGAAGCCGTCATCATGCTACTAACTGCTCCCTAATTCTTTCTAACTGGCCTTTTACCGAACCGTCGTAAATGGTGCTGCCTACCTGCACTACTGCGCCTCCTAGTAACGAGGCATCTTGTTCGTATCTTGCTCTCACTTTTTTGCCGGTCATTTTTGTTATTTCGGCTTCTAGCATCTGTTTCTCGGGGTCGCTTAGTTGACGCGCGGTGCTCACTTGCGCTTCCGCGAAGCCCTGGCGATCATTCAATTCCTGTTCCAGTTGTTTCAGGATTTCGCTGAACAGCGGAAGTCTTCTGTGATCGGTTAGTACGGCTATGAAATTCCTTACCTCTCTGGTTGTGCCCAGGCGCGCGGTGATGGCATCGAGCACAGCGCGTTTGCGGTCTCCGGGAATGGAAGGATTTTCGAGGACGCGACGCAATTGATCGCTTTCCTTGAACAGGGACTCGATGCCCTGCAGTTCCTCGAGGGCGCGGGCGGGATCGAGATGGTTTTTCGGCGCCATTGCCACATCGGCGAAGGCTCGGGCGTAGGTGCCGACCACGGAAGCCATGGCTAGCGGCCGTCCTTTCCGCCGTCGTCGTTATGCGACGCCAGCTTCGAAGCAAAGGTACGGACCAGCACCTGGTCGGTATTGGAATCTACGTTGATCTGTTTACGGGCGAGGGCGATGGCCAGGTTGGCGGTATGGGTGGTCAATTCGCGGCGGGCCTGCTTGGCGGCGGCGGCGATTTCCTGCTCGGCGGCCAGCACCACTTTGCGCATATCTTCTTCGGCGGCTTTGTGGATGCGGGTTTCCTCGGCGTTGGCTTCGGTTTCAGCGGTGGCCTGCATGCGTCCGATTTCGACGTCCAACTGGCGGAGGCGATTCTCGATATCGGCTAAGCGGTGATTGGCATCCTGGCTGGCAGCTCGCGCTTCTTCCAAAGACTGTTGGATGGATGCGCTGCGATTGCGGAATATAGTCGGCACGTACTTGCGCGCGGCCCAGAACAAGCCGACGACAATGATGGCGAAGTTGATACAGCTCGCCACCAGATGCGCCTGATGGACGCTCAGACCCGTTTTACGCGCCAGCCAGCGAACCGGCGCGGCGTGCTTGAGATTGGAGTTCTCTTCCTGGTCTTCTCCGGCAGACTCGCGGGTCTCATGGGCCAACTCTCCGCCGACTGTTTGTTGGTCGGGAGCTGCGGATGTTTGCTGGGAAGGCGGCGCGGCGGATGGTTGCTGGGCGTAGGCTGGCGATGGAGCGACTGACAGGAATGCGAAGAGCGCGAGCAGCGCGGCCGCAAAAGGCATCCCCACTTGAAAATAAAGCATTTTCATTGGCCACCCACCTGGGAGGGGGACGCCATGGGGCGCAAGACGGCGCGCACGATATCGCTGGCGAGTCGGGCCGCGTCCGTCTGCAACTTGGACATGGCTTGCTGCTTATCTTCTTCGATGGCGGCGCGGGCCAGTTTGACCTGTTCCTGGGCTCGGGCGCGGGCTTCCTGCACGGCCTGGGTACGGGTCTGGGTGGCTTGCTGTTGGCGGGCTTCCTGGTTCTTGAAGATTTTCTGGCGGGCTTCGCGGACGCGCTGCTCGTAGTCGGCGGTGCGGGCTTCGGCGGCGGCGATATCGGCGCGCGCTTTTTCCATGGCACCCTGGGTGCGGCTGCGGCGCTCGGCAAGCACGGCGGTCAGCGGGCGATCGAGGATGAAAGTGTAGAGGATGTCGAGCAAGGCCAGCAGGATGATGGTGGGCACGGCTCCGAGCAGTAATTCGCCTAGTTGTCGGAGTGTCTGTTCCATGGGCTGATGATCGAACTGACGATCGAATCCTTGGTGATTCTGGCTGATCCTGCTGACTGATTCTGCTGGAAGAAAAGCCGTTTCTAAAACCATTAAAATTAACACCGCGGCAAAGGAAGTGTCAATGATTGGAGGGCGATCGGGGCGGAGAAATTCTCAAATTGGAACAGCTCGAGCTTCTTGGGGAGCGTGGAAATTGATCCTTGACAATCGGGGCGGAGGGTCTACGATAGAAGTATCACCTCCGATCCCAGTCCGGATCGAATGGGCCGATAGCCAAGGAAGTGTCACCGCTTCTTGGCTGGCGGCCCATTTTAATTTCTAGGCATTCCCGAGCTGTCCAGCGGACGGGCGCGGGCTAAAGCAGGGAGGCGATGCGCTCGAGGATGCGGTGCATGCTGATGTTGGGATCCACGACGGCGTCGACTTCGTGATGGTGGGTGCCGGCGTGCATGACCAGAACCTTGGTTCCTTCGTGAGCCTTCTTGACCATGTAGGGCAGGTGATGGCGATCGTCCTTGGACAGGGTGGCGCCAAGGATGACGAGGTCGAAGGCATCGCGGCGCAGGGCTTCCTGAACGCCTTGACGGTTAAGGGCGGTGGTCACGTGATGACCAGCTTTGGTCATTTCGGCGGCTTGGGCGGAGAGAGTGGGTTCGTCGCTCTCGCCGTAGAGAATCTTGATGGTTGATTGGGAAACGCATGGGGACGCCGATTGGTGAGCGGTTTTCTGCGCGGTCGCGGGCACGGGGCCTCCTGGAGCTCAGTCGGAGCTTAGCAATTGGGGAGCGTCCTTCCGAGATCACGGAAGATCAGGGACTGCTGGGGGCGGCGTTGGTTGACAGCTACTGAGCCGACAACTGGGCTGCTCTTTGCTGGGCCTGGGCGATGTCGTTCGATAAGCGTTGGGCCTGCTGGTAAGCCAGGTTGGCATCGTCCGGGCGGCCACCCTGACGGAGAGCATTGGCCAGCAGAAGGTATCCGACGTCGCTTGGTTCGAGGGCAACGAACTGCGCGAAGTAGCCGGCGGCGCGGTTCCAGTCATCCTCATCTGTTTCCGTTCTCTGGGCGGCTTTCTGGGCGGACTTCTGTGCGATCTTCTGTGCGATCAGGCCCATATCGAGGAGAGCGACCGGGAACACACGTTTTAATTTCATGGCGGAGTCGAAGTTCTGCTGCGCCTGGGGGTAATCGCGAAGGGCGAAGTAGACGGTGCCGAGATTGGCGTAGGCGGAGGCGCGAAGTTGGGTATCGGTCGCGAGGCGCAGGACATTGGCATAGCGGGCCGCGGCCTGCTGCAAATCACCGTGCTGCTGGGCGTAGATTCCGAGATTGAGCTGGCTGGTGGCGTCTCCGGGTTCGAGGGCTGAGGCGGCGCGGAAGTGGGTGATCGCGTCGTCGTATCTTCCCTGCTTAATCAAGGCACGGGCAAAGTTATTTTCGGCTACGTAATTGTGCTGGGTGACGGCCAGTGCGTGCGACCAGAGGGTGGCATCGTCGTGCCAGTAACTCAGCTGAATGCGAGTGACGGCGGAAAAGGCGAGCAGGATGGCTAGTCCCGCAGCGGCCAGGTAGTTCGTAGAGAGCTGGCGGGCGCTGGCGGAATCGGCAGCGGCCCAAACGATCATGATGAAAAGGCCGATCAATGGCAGATAGGCGTAGCGATCAGCCATGGCCTGATTGCCGACTTGTACCAAGCCAATCATGGGAACCATCGTTCCCAGATACCAGAACCAGCCGACCAGGAGGTAGCGATGCTCGCGATATTTCAGGACGGCGCAGGTAACGGTGACGAGAAAGAGCGCGGAGGCAGCGACTTGCCATGCCGGCAACGTGTGTGGATATGGATAGAGGGCCGCAAGATGGGACGGCCAGATTGCTTTCGTGATATAGAGCACATAGCAAACAATGACGTTTTCAAGCCGAAGCAGAGGAGAATGTTCGGCACTCGTGAGCACGGCGCCACCCGCTCTCTGCGCCAGCATGGTGACGATCGCACTGCCGGCTGAGAGCAGCAGAAGCGGGACCTTCTCGAGGCACAGCCTCCAGATGGGCTGTGTGCTGGCAGCTATGGTGCACGCAGGGTCGCAGTGACCACACGCCACTGCCGAGCTGCGCTCGGCTTGGACGGGCGAGGGCGCCCGTCCCCACACTAGCCTTCCTAGCCTTCCTAGCGGCCAATAATCCAGCAGCAGAAGTACGAGCGGCAGAGTAATGACCATGGGCTTGGACATCAGGCCCATGGCGAACAGAAGCGCGACTGCCAGGTAGCGCGCAACGGTCGGCTGGCGGACGTACCATCCGTAGGCCGCGAGCGCGAGCAGAAAGAAAAACATGCAGAGAACGTTCTTGCGCTCCGCTACCCAGGCGACGGATTCCACATTAAGCGGATGCACGGCAAAGAGCGCGGCCACCATCAGGCTGCGCGCGGTGCATCCCGTGAACCACTGCAGAATCAGGAATAACAGCAGCGCGTTGATGGCGTGCAATAAGAGGCTGGTGTAGTGATGGCCCACTGGATTGAGCTGAAAGAGCTGGTAATCGAGGGCGTGGGAGAGCCAGGTTAGCGGATGCCAGTTCGCCTGATCGAGCGAGGAGAATGCCCATGAAATCGTGCTCGAACGGAGACCCGCACGCACCTGTGGGTTGTCGGTGACATAACGGTCATCGTCAAAGTTCACAAAACCGTTGCGCGACACGGGATTGTAGAGGGCCAGCGTGACCACCACCAGCAAGAGTCCCAATACCAATTTGCGCTGACCAGGAGAACGGAATATGCCTACCGCTTCATGGAGTGCGATCGCAGGCTTGGTGGCAGCAACGGGCATGGACGGTTTTGATTTCAAGTGTGCGGGAGACGCTGGCGGGTTGCAACGTGAAATGTAAAGGGGTGGCGAGATGACGGAAACTTAAGTCATGGCACCTAGCTCTTAGCTTCCAGCTTTTGGCTTGTCCTTCGCCGGAGTCAGGGGATGGGCGCGAAGCACACGCCTGCGCGAGCGTTCATGTCCTCTCGGAATCTAGCCGACCAGAAGTCACTTATCTTACTCTCTGACGGTCTTGTTCAAACCGCTGCCCGCGGCCCCGGCGACGGGGGCATATCCTCCCACGGCTTGCAGATCTGGACGACAGGACTTGCTGGCGGCACGGATATTACACACGGGGTGGCTGCGCGTCGGAAACTGACGCGAGGCTCTAAGGGGGATCAATGGCAAAGATGAAAAGAAGCGGGGGTGAACGTGTCTGGCTCCTTACGCTCTTTTTCGCTGCGTTTTTTTTCGCTGCGACGGCTGTGCTTTCAGCGCAGAGCAATTACAAGGTGGTCACAGTCTCCGACGGCGGGACCATCTCCGGCACCGTGAAATGGTCGGGTCCGATGCCTCACGGGCTGGATTTTCCGGTTACCAAGGACCCCCAGATCTGCGACCCTGACTCCAAGAAGACGGTTGACTTGGAGCGGTTGATCGTTGGGCCGCAAGGAGGCGTGGCTAATACCGTCGTTTACCTCAAGGACATCTCTAGTGGAAAGGCGATGGACCTGCCTGAGCAGCGACGCCATCTGAACCAAAAACATTGCCACTACATCCCGCACATTCTCTTGGTTCCGCAGAATGCCGCACTGCAAATGGAGAGTTCTGACGCCACGCTGCACACGATCCATATGGAGGGTGCGGCCACCTTCAACCTGCCTTTTCCGTTCACCAACCAGATCACTTCGCGCACAATGTCCACGCCGGGGCTGGTCCATGTCCATTGCAACGGCGGCCATGTCTGGATGAGCGCTGAAATGATGGTGGTTACGCATCCGTACTACGCCGTCACCGATGAGAGCGGAAAATTTGAATTTACCGACGTGCCCCCGGGGACCTATCAGATCGTGGCCTGGCATGAGGGCTGGAGCTATGGAAGAAAAGAGCACGTCTACGATGTTCTGACGCAGCAGAGAGTCGACCGGCCGATCTTCACCGAACCGAAGAGCTGGGAAAAGTCGGTCACGGTCACGGGAACCAGGATGAGCGTGGTCAACTTTGTGATTTCGAATAAGTGATGGCCTAAGTGGGCAGGTGGGCCGGGCTATCGCGCCCGGCATTGCCCTGGAAGTCCGAATCTTCTGTGATACGATTCCCTGATATCAGCCGTGCAATTTGACCGCAGCATGCCTCTTCAAACCACGCGCCCTCAGAATGAGTTCACGGGCGAACGTCGACCGCCCTCTATAACGGAAGTGTTGGGTATGGTTCTTGTTTCCTACCTGGTCTTTCTCGTTTTTCTGTCTTTTATAGGGGGGGCGTATTGGCCATTGGTGGAAGGTAGGTTTGCGGACAACGCTTCCTACCTTGCAGCCGCTTCCGCGATCAGACACTGGCAGTTCTCTGGGGTCGCTGTAACGCAGTTTTGGGGCGTGTCTTACGCCGTTGCTGGCGTATCAATCCTGAGCAGAACCTCCGAGGCCACCGCACTGGTTGTGGTGTGCGCAGGTGCGTCTTTGGCGAGTGTGGCGCTCTGCTACTGGCTTTGGGACGGTTGGATTGCCGCTTTCTTCGCGCTGTTGAGTCTTGACTGGTTTCAACGGTCATTGCTGGGAGGCGCAGAGCCGCTTTTTATGGCGTTGCTCCTGGGCTCCTTCGTCGCCCTGCGCCGAGAACACTGGATATACGCGGCCGTTCTGGGAGCTCTCGCCACCGTGGTTCGACCCTTTGGAGTTTTCGCCCTGGTGGGGTTGGGAATTCATTTGCTATATCGCAAGAGGTTTCGCGATTGTGCCATCGCGACCGCCATAGGTTTGGGAATTGGAGCCCTTTACGCCTGGCCGCTTAAGCACTATCTCGGAAGTCCGTTTGTAAATGTCACGTCATACCAGCGGTACTACTGGCACGGGGGTTCGCCTTTTAAGTTTCCGTTTGTGGCCATTATTCGCGAAACGATTCCAGTCAATGCGCCGTTGACCAATCTCGTGCTGAGTTACATTTGGATTCTGGCGGTGTTGATCGCCCTGGTAGTGGCGATTCGCTCAGGAGAATTTCAGTACTACGCGAGGAGCCACACCGCCGAGGCGGTTTTTGTGGTCCTGTACAGCCTTGCCATCTGTAGCTACGATACTTCCGGTTTGTCGCGGTCCAGTTTTCCTCGATTTGCGATTCCCCTGCTGCCTTGGATCCTGGTTTTTTTTAGGCGATATCTGCCTGAGAATCGAAAGGTGGTGTGGGCCCTCGCCGTGATCACGCCCGGCCTGGCGGCCGCTTCCGCGGTTGGCATTCATCAAGCCTGGCCAATTCTGCTGCGACATTTTTAACCTTTTGACCGATGCCGCGCGATCCAATGCACGGGCCCTTGCGCTTCGCCCAGGATGACTGTGTCGATTTATGTCACGAACCCGCGGAACATGACGTTTCAGTGACGCCAGATTTTCTGGGCGCTGGGAGTGTTGTCTCTGGGAGACGGGGCAAGCCCCGTCTCTACATTTGAGTTGGGCGCGGTTACGGGCCCGGAGGTGGAGGCTATCGGCGTGGCTGTGGCGGGTTCGGGCTTGGCGCCTACTTCGTCGCCGCGGAAGTAGCGATCTTTGTTCTTAATTTGTGCGGCGCGCATTTCCGGCATGGCGGTGTAGGGCTTCGAGTAGTCGTTATTGGCGTTCCAGAAAAGAAAGCCAATGCCGCCTTTCTGTTTCGCTACTTCGACTTGAACTTCAACATACTCGGGCGAGTAAGTCTTGGTGCGCCAGGCAAAGGCTTGCAGCCAGGGGCGAATCACCACGCCGCTGTCCTTTGTTATGAGCTTGAAGCGGTCCATGGACTCTCCGATGAAATGCTCGGGCGCGTCGCCAGGATGGGCGATGCCGTCCATGCCGAAGAAGTGCGAGGGATAGATCATGGGCGAGATCACGTCACAGTGCTTGGCCATGGCTACGATGTCCTGCCCGGTGTGCGAAAGATCGACGGGACGCTGCCACGCCATGACTCCGAAGACGTCGAGCGAAAACAGGGCGCCGGTGGGATGGATCTGGGCATAGGCGCGCTGGAGGAAATCGGCAATCACCTCGGAGCGCTGGACATCCTTTGTTTTCGGGCGATCGGTTGGATGCCCGGTTGTTGGGGAGACGGGGCAAGCCCCGTCTCTACAGTTGTGTTCGGAAGGATCGGTTTGGAAAGCGAACGCGGCATCTTTCTGGTCGCCTTCGGCGGGAAAGCGGACGTAATCGAACTGCACTTCATCGACTCCGGCCTGGGCTACGAACTTGGCGAGGGCGATATCGTAGTCCTGCACTTTGGGGTTCGAGGGATCGGTCCAGACGAGCTTGCCGTTTTCGCGCCAGGGCTGGCCGGTGCTACGCGACTTTACGGCCAGCTCGGGATGGGTGGTCACCAGATGTTCATCGCGGAAGATGGCGATGCGCGCGATGGCGTGCATGTTTTCGGAATGCAGGAAGTGAATGAGTTTGGGCAGATCGGAGATATAGTGGCGTTGTCCAGTGGCCAGCGGGTGGTCGAAGGCGATGTTGACGATGCCGTCGCTATCCTTGATGTCAAAGACAACCGCGTTGCCGCCAACTTCGCGCCAGTGGCGGATGATGCGCAGTCCATGATCGCTGCCCGCCATCACCCCGGTCAGGTAAACGGCGCGGACTTCGAAATCTCTTGCAACTGGCACCGGTTTCTCTACAATTGCGGATTCGAGGATTCCGGGGATAATGATCTGCTCTCCGGATTTGAGGAAGACTCCCTGACGGTCGTGGTTGGCTTGGTGGATGGCTTCGGCCAGTTCCGATGAGGTAAGGTATTTCGTCCTCCGCAGATATTTGCGGGCCACGGAGGGGATGCTGTCTCCGCGCTGGGCGACGTAAAGATCGGAGCCGGGGGGCGCAATCACGGGTGGGGCCACGGGCTTTTTGGTGGCATCGGCTTTTGCCTGGATCAGCTGCACGGCGTGCGGATTCTGTACTCCGGCCGCAGGCGGCGAAACTAGGCCGAAGCTGAACAGGGCAAGCCGGACGAGGAAGATACCGGCGGTGGTTATCGAGGCGCTCGGTATTGAGAGCTTCGCTGCTGAAAATCTAGTTTCCGAAAGTCTAGCCGTCGGGAATCGGGACAAGGATATTCTCCAGAGAGGAAATCTGTTTCTATTGTGCACTGACGGTAACCTCGGATGCCAGTTACGTGCGGCCAAGGGGGTTACTGCTTGGCGGACATGGGCGCAGGGGTATTGGGGGACTGCGGGAAAGTTCCCGCAGACTGCAAACTATTGCTCTTGCGGGATCTGTGAGTAATTGGGCCGGCCTGACATAAGGTGGGCTAGCCGCATCTAAAACGATGAGAAGTGAGAGAATACGGCGCCTCCGGAGGATGGCTAGCGGCTTGCACAAGGAGGGTGTGGGTCAGGAAATAGAAGCTTCCTCCCGAGACAGGCGAGTGACAAAAATGAGCAGTTTCGCAGAAAACTTGAAGTTCCCGGAAAGGAAACAAGGGCCCGCAACGATGAGAACGAACCTGGCAACCGTACTTGACCCTAGCCGCCGCAGCAACGACGCCCGTGACTTTGAGACCGCCCTGCACCGCAAGATTGTGGGCCAGGATCAGGCGATCGAGAAGGTCGCGGAAATCTATCAGATGTTTCTGGCCGGGCTGAATGCGCCGGGGCGCCCAGTGGGTAATCTGCTGTTCCTGGGGCCGACCGGCTCGGGCAAGACGCGGGTAGTGGAAGCGGTGGCGGAATCGCTGTTTGGCGACGCGCGGGCCTGCATCAAGATCGATTGCGCCGAGTTCCAGCACTCGCACGAGATTGCGAAGTTGATCGGCTCGCCTCCGGGATACCTGGGACACCGCGAGACGCATCCGCTGCTGACGCAGGAAGCGCTCAACCAGTGGCACACGGAAAAGTTGAAGCTGTCGATCCTGCTGTTCGACGAAATCGAAAAGGCTTCCGACTCGCTCTGGCAACTGCTGCTCGGAATCCTGGACAAGGCAACGCTGACGCTGGGTGATAACCGGCGCGTGGACCTTTCGAGTTGCATCATCATCATGACCTCGAACTTGGGCGCCGTGGAGATGAACGGGTTGGTGGACGGCGGCTTGGGCTTCGCGCCGAAAGCGGTGCAGGTGGATAACTCGCTGGACGAAAAGATTAACCGCTCGGCGGTGGATGCGGCGCGGCGCAAGTTTGCGCCGGAGTTCATGAACCGCATCGACAAAGTTGTGGTGTTCAAGACGCTCCGCTCCGAGCACCTGCAGCAGATCCTGGAAATCGAATTGGGGATGGTGCAACAGCGGGTGCTGATGGCGGCGGGCGCGAACCAGTTCGTGTTCAACTGCACACAGCAGGTAAAGAACTTCCTGCTCGCCGAGGGCACCGATCCGAAGTATGGGGCGCGACATTTGAAACGGGCGATTGAACGGCATCTCGTGTTTCCGCTGGCCAACCTGGTGGCAACTGGACAGGTGAAGCTGGGAGATTTCATCCGCGTCGATCTGCTGGGCGAGAGCAAGCTCACCTTTGTGAAGGAAGCCGAAGGCGCGATGGTGCCCGTGCTGCTGGAGCGCTACGGCGCGGCGGCGGCCATGCCGGCAGTAGCGGCAGCCAGAGCGGCGCGTCCGGTGATCCAACGCAAGGAGTTTGGCGCGGGATCACTCAACGAAAATAAGTAAGTCAAGTTGCTGGTAGGTGGGACACCGCGTGGGGCGGTGTCCTTTTTTTTGTTGAACGAGACCGTATCTCTTTATCTAGTTCAATGCTTCTGAATCACCTTCGCGATGCGCTCGAAGGCCCAGTCAATTTCCTGACGGGTGATGATGAGCGGGGGCGCGATGCGAATCACCCGGTCATGCGTCTCCTTACACAGGATTCCTTCTTCCTTCAGCGCTTCGCAGTAGGGGCGCGCGAGACTGTTGAGTTCGATGCCGATCCACAATCCTTTGCCGCGCACCTCTTTCAAGTCGGGGCTGCGCAGGGTTTCGAGCAGGGTCAGGAAGTAAGTGCCTAGCTCGGCGGAACGTTCCACCATTTTTTCTTCGATCAGGACGCGCAGCGCGGTTCGCGCGATGGCGCAGCCCATGGGGTTGCCGCCGAAGGTGCTGCCGTGGTCGCCGGGCTCGTACACGCCCAGAATCTCCCGCGACGCGAGTATCGCCGACACCGGATAGAAGCCACCTGCGAGGGCTTTGCCAATGATCAACACATCGGGCGTAATGCCGTCGTGCATATAGGCGAAGAGTTTGCCGGTTCGTCCGAGGCCGGATTGAATTTCGTCCGTCATCAGCAGCACGCGATTCTGGCGGCAGATTTCGGCCGCTTCCTTTAGAAATCCTTTGGGCGGAATAACGATTCCGGCCTCGCCCTGAATGGGCTCGACCAGAAAGGCGCAGGTGTTGGGGGTGATGGCTTCGCGGAGGGCGCGCGCGTCGCCGAAGGGAATGACTTTGAACCCCGGAGTGAAGGGGCCGAAGCCATCGCGATATTGTTCGTCGGTGGAAAAGCCGACAATGGTAACGGTGCGGCCGTGAAAATTATTGGCGCAGACAATGATCTCGGCCTTGTCGTGTGGAATGCCCTTGATCTTGTAGCCCCACTTGCGCGCCGTCTTGATCGCGGTTTCGACAGCCTCGGCACCCGAGTTCATGGGGAGCACCTGGTCGAATCCGGTCAAGTCGTGGAGCTCTTTGTAGAGCAGCGGGAGTTGCTCGTTGCGGAAGGCGCGCGAGGTGAGCGTGACTTTGCGCGCCTGTTCGATAAGAGTTTCGAGAATTTTGGGGTGACAGTGTCCTTGATTCACCGCGGAATACGCCGCCAGGCAATCGAGGTAACGTTTGCCCTCGACGTCATACACCCAGACGCCTTCCGCGCGCTCGATCACCACGTCAAGCGGATGATAGTTATGAGCTCCATACAGCTCTTCTAGTTTCACAAAGTCTTCAGTTCGCATAGATTTTTCTATAAGTTCGGTTGTCATAAGGTCCTTTCACGGATTCCTACTTGCATTTGCACCACGGAGATCGCCTTGCCTCTTGCAATCCCACGCCCTGGTAGCCGTCGTAGGCCATACACAAGTCGGCGCTTTTGTATGCCGAAAATCTAAACCAAAGTGATTCTACGGGCTTGCCGTCGGGGCCGAGTACAACAAGAAGATGGCACTCATTGAGATCGAGCCCCTCAATCCTGAGACTCTTCCTTTGCGGCCAAGGTACTGCTCGGCGCTTGTCAATCTTGACGCTCAATCCACCGGAACTGACCTCGCCAGTAGGCGGAATCACTTGTCCCCGGAACGGATCAGCGGCCCTCGATGCAACGCAAACCGTGCCACTCGCGGGCTCTGCCGCGCTCGCTTGAGAGAGCAGAAAAATAAACGTCAGTCCAACTGACGCGATTTCCAAGTACGCCCGCTGATCAAGGTGACGCCAACCGGAGTTGCGAGGTGGGTTCCCAATTACCACCAGGCACTCCCTGCCGATGGCTCCTTGTCTAACAGCATGGTCAAGAGCGCCATGCGTACATAGAGGCCATTCATGGCCTGGCGGAAATACATGGCTCTGGGATCGGCATCGACTGACTTATCTAACTCGACCGTGCGGGGCAACGGATGAAGAATTAGGGCATCCGGCTTCATGCGCTGCACGACTTTCGAATCGATGGCATAACGCCGGAGGCCGTCGTTTTCTCGACCGTCGTTTTCTCGACCAGCCAGGTCCCGCACTCGTTCGGGCCGGATTCGGGTCTGGTAAACCACATCGACTTCGCTAATCACACGGTCAATATCCGACTCCAGTTCGTAGCGGACGCCGTGCTCGTCGAGATAGTCCAGGATATCCTGCTTCATCTGGAGTTGCGGCGGGCTGACAAAGAACATCTTTACCCGTTCGAACTTGGCCAGCAGATAGGCCAGCGAACGCGCCGTGCGGCCCTTGTCCAACTCGCCGATGATGGCAACACTAAGCCCATCGAGCGGACGCTGCCGATAAATAGTGTACAGGTCGAGCAGAGCCTGGGTCGGATGCTGCCCGCCATTGCCATCGCCGGCGTTGATCACAGGCACCGTCGAGACCTCCGCGGCCCGGCGCGCGCCGTCCTCCGCGGTGTGGCGAATCACGATCACATCCGAATAGCCGCTGATGATGCGGATGGAGTCCTCGACCTGCTCACCTTCGATCTCGGAAGAAAACGCGCCCGCTTGCTCGGTGGACAAGACCCTGCCGCCCAGGCGATGCATGGCGGCCTCGAACGAGAGCCGAGTGCGAGTCGAGGGCGCATAAAAAAGCGCGGTCATGATGCGGTTCTGGTAGTCGAGGGTGCCTCCGCGCGCCACCACGTGTTCCATGCCTCGCGAGCGCTCGAATAATTCCATGAGCAGGGGAACGGTGAATTGCTGCGACTCGACGACGTGTTTCAATGTCGTCCCTCGCAGCGCCGATTCCGATGTGGGCGGCTGGATGGGCTGGAGAGGAATGACGGTCGGCTTTGGCATTAGCGTCCCTCCACTGGGAGTTCGAGCGCCGCATTGCGCTCGATTTCCGCACGATCGCGATCGGGGAACATGTGTGTGCCCACAGGTCCAATGTCGGCAGATCCAGCGACTGCCTGGCACAAATTCTCACACGAAGTAATGATAGCCTCCTTGCCGCCCTGGCGCAGAAAGCGCAACACGGATTCGATTTTGGGGCCCATGTTTCCCGGTGGGAAATGGCCAGCCCTGGTGTACTCGTCCAACTCCGCCACGCCGGCGCGCCGCAGCGCACGCTGCGTGGGCTTCTTGTAGTCAAGATACACGCAGTCGGTGTCGGTAGAAATAACAAATAGATCCACGGCGAGGCGTGAAGCCAGCCAGGCGGAGGCGCGATCCTTGTCGATGACCGCCTCGACGCCTTGCAATCTCCCGTTCTTCCAGACCACCGGAATTCCTCCGCCTCCGCAGGCGATGACCAGCACACCTTGCCCGACCAGATTGCGAATGACCTCCAATTCAACAATGTCAATCGGCTCCGGCGACGGAACCACACGGCGATAACCGCGGGCCGCATCCTCCACGATCTCCCATCCGAAGAGGCGTTTGCGTTCCTCAGCGTCGGCGCGCGAATAGAAAGGGCCGATCGGTTTGGTCGGATGCGCCATCGAGGGATCGTCGGGCGACACCAGGCTCTGGGTAACCACGGTCGCAACCGGCACGTGCAAATCGGCCAACTGCAGCTCGGTTTCGAGCGATTGCTGGAGCAGATATCCGATCTCACCCTGGGTCGAGGCGCCGCAAACGTCCAGCGGGTGGCCAGGGACCTGGCTCGCTCCGCGTTCCGAGCGCAGAAGCGCTGCCCCAACTTGCGGGCCATTGCCATGCGTGAGCACAATCCGATAGCCGGCGCGGATCAGGCCGACGATCTGGGCCGCGGTGCGCTGGGCGTTGGCGCGTTGCTCGGCGATGGTTCCCGTTTCTCCCGCGCGAATCAGGGAGTTTCCGCCGACGGCTAGGAGCATGGTCTTCATAGGTAGTCGCGGGCAGTGGAGAGCCGGGCGTCCCCGCCCGGCTGGACGGGCAAGACGCCCGTCCCTCCACTCTTTTCCTAAACGTGCGCCAACTCTTGCAACTCGACCAGGCCGGGCAATTTGACGAATTCACCTTTCATCAATTCCAGCATGATCGCCTTTTGGGCGTGCAGCCGGTTCTCCGCCTGCTGAAATACCAGGGAGCGTGGCGAGTCGATCACATCGTTGGTGACTTCATCGCCGCGATGCGCGGGCAGGCAATGCAGGAAGATGGCATCTGGCTTGGCCCGGCCGAACAGAGCCGCATCGACCCGGTACGGCACGAAGACTTGCTTGCGCTTCTCCGCTTCCGACTCCTGCCCCATGCTGGCCCAGATATCGGTGTAGATCACATCCGCGTCTGAGGCCGCTTCGGCGGGATCGTTGGTGACGGTGCAAGTGCCTCCCGTCTCCGCGCCACGCTTGCGGGCCCACTCGACCGACTTCGCGTCGAGTTCGTATCCCGGAGGCGTGGCCAGCCAAACGTGTGCGCCGAGCTGAGCTCCGGCAAACGCCAGCGAGCGGGCAACGTTGTTGCCATCGCCGATGAATACAACCTTCAACTTCTCCAGATTGCCTTTCGCTTCCCAGATGGTGAGGTAATCCGCCATGGCCTGGCAGGGATGACTGTAGTCGGTGAGCCCATTGATGATGGGGATGTTGGCGTACTGGGCCATCTGTTCAACGATTTCATGTGAGAAGGTGCGAATCATGATGCCCTGCACCATGCGCTCCAGGTTCTTGGCCACGTCGTACACCGACTCGCGTTTGCCCAGATTGATCTCGGCGGGTGAGAGGTAGAGCGAGAAGCCGCCCAGTTGCTGGATGCCGACATCAAAAGTTACCCGGGTGCGCAAAGAAGGTTTCTCGAAGATCATGGCCAAGGTCTGGCGCCGAAGTGAGCCGCTGTAGGCGGTCGGGTGAGCTTTGACCTGACGGCCCAGAGTGAGCAGGTATTGGATGTCCGACGGCGAGAAATCTCGAATGGAGAGAAAGTCTTTGGCCTTGCTATTGCCATTGCCATTCATTTTTCGGCTCCTGTCAGGGCGGGCTCGTGCTCGTGCGCGAACTTGGCAAGCGTTTCGGCCAGGCCGGGCTTGGTGAGTTCTTCGACTTCATAGGTCACGCGCAGATTGGGCTTATCGATTTTAATCACACGCGCGAGGTCAATGGGAGTGGCGATCAAGACGAGATCGCACGGAGTGCGGCGGATGGTGTCCTCCAGTTCGTGCCTTTGGATAGCGCTGTAACCCATGGCGGGCAAAAGGTTCGTCAGGTGACGATAACGATCGTAGGTGCCGCGGATGGAGCCCACGGCATAAGGCCGCGGATCCACCAACTCCGCCGCGCCATTTTGCCGCGCCGCGACTACACCGGCTCCGTAGGGCATCTCTCCGTGAGTGAGCGTGGGGCCGTCCTCCACCACCAGCACGCGCTGTCCCTTCACCAGCCTCGGCTCGGCAAGGGAGACTCGGCAGGCCATCTCAAACACAACCGCCTTGGGGTTGTGGAGCTTTATGTTTTGGCGGACCGTCTCAACGTTATGCTGCTCGGCGGTGTCCACCTTATTGATCACGATCGCATCCGCGCGCCGCAGATTGACTTCACCGGGAAAGTAAGACAGTTCATGCCCCGGACGGTGCGGGTCGACGACAACGATTTCCAGGTTGGAGACATAAAAGGGAGTGTCGTTGTTGCCCCCGTCCCACAAAATAACGTCCGCTTCTTTCTCCGCCTGGCGGAGAATCTTTTCGTAGTCGACTCCCGCATAAACCACGGTTCCTTTGGTGATGTGCGGTTCGTACTCTTCGCGTTCCTCGATGGTGCATTGCTGAAGGTCGAGGTCCTCCAGGGTGGCGAAACGCTGGACAGCCTGGGCCGCGAGATCTCCATAAGGCATGGGGTGTCGAATGACCACTGGCTTTCGGCCCAGCCGGCGCAACTCTCGGGCGACCAGGCGCGAGACCGGGCTTTTGCCGCATCCAGTGCGCACAGCGCACACGGAAATGACGGGGACCGACGACTTGATCTCGGTGCGCTCGGTTCCGAGAAGCCAGAAATCGACGTTCGCAGCCACCGCGCGCGAGGCCAGATGCATGAGGGTCTGGTAAGAAACATCGCTATAGGAAAAGACCACCGCGTCAATCCCGTGCTTGGCGATCAGGGGTTCCATATCTTTCTCTTCGAAGATAGGAATGCCTTCCGGATACAAGCGTCCGGCAAGTTCCGTCGGATAACGGCGCCCGGCAATGTCAGGAATTTGCGTGGCAGTGAATGCGACTACCTGGTAGTCGGGATTATTGCGAAATAAGACATTAAAGTTGTGGAAGTCTCTACCTGCGGCACCAAGAATCAAGATTTTCTTCATAGATGTTCCTCCGAGATCGTCAACCTCTTATTTTCTCGCCCGGCAGCAAAGGCGGCTGTGCCGCTCATCACATCTGGGGGTGACTTTTGGCTCAACCGGAGCCGCTCAAGGATGGTGCCGGGAGGGGGTGTCGAAACCAAAGGCCGAAGCGTAGCGGATAGCCGTCCCTTTTCTAGAGCATAGACCTTTCAGCACTTAGCGGGACTGAGTTATACCGCATAAGGGGAGATTATCGCGATTAGGCCCCTGATAGGGCCCCCAGACTTGCGCAGCACCACACACGCAGTCGTGATATTCATCACCGCACCGCACCGGCCGCGAGCCTACAATTTTTTTACGCCCGAAACACGGAAGGAGAACCAATGAAGAGAAGCAAAGCAGTCGCGCCCACCGCTAAACAGTCTGCAGTTCGCGAACGACCAACGTCGGCAGCGCCCGGGCACTCCATGCGCGAAGAGGACCACGCATTCCTCTACACCGCGATCTTAAATGCGGCGTTTCGGGCGGAAGAGCTCGGCGTAACGCCGGAACAATTCCTGGAAATATGCCGGGCAGCGGCTACGCCCCATCACAAGCTGGTCGGTCCCGAAGAAGTGACCATAGAGCCATCCGAGCGACTGCAAGAGCTTGGCCTGACGCCGGAACGATTTCTGGAAATGTGCGAGACGATCGTGGGCGTTATGCGGCAGCTGTTGATGGAAAATCTTGGCTAGCTTTCTTGTTGAAATCGTACTAAAGAGGCAAGATTTTCGTCGCTCGCAAGACTCAATAAACTCCTGAACGCACGGCCGACTACAATGGCGGCCATGAGGGTGCCCCTCTGGCTCAAGATCGGCTGGACCGTCTGGGTGATCGCCTGGGCCCCGCTTTACTGGAAGCAATACGGCCCGCAAAACTTCCTGTTTTTCTGCGATCTGGGAAACCTCTTCCTCATGCTCGCCCTGTGGTTGGAGAGCCCTCTGATTTTCTCCTGGCAGGCCACCGGACTGCTGCTGTTCCAGACCCTCTACACGATCGACCTGGCCGGGGCTTTCAGCACGGGCTCGCACATCGTCGGCGGCACGGAATACATGTTCGATCCGAGACTGCCTTTATTCATCCGCCTGCTCAGCTTGTTTCACGTGGCCACTCCTCCGATGCTGCTGTGGGCCATCTGGCGCCTGGGTTATGACCGCCGAGGATGGCTCTACCAGACGCTGACCACCTGGGTGGTGGTTCCCATCAATTATTTCTGGCGTCCGCAGTTCGATGTGAACTGGGCCCGGGGGCCCTTCTTCCGCGAGCAACACGCTCTGCCCGGCCTGCTTTACCTGCTGGGATACCTGGTCGTAGTCCCGCTGGTCGTGTACTTTCCAACCCACGTGCTGCTGCAATGGTGGGCCCGACGTGGAGGCTTCCTGCTGGCGGGAGGGAGAGGCGATTGTCCATGACGGGCAACCAGTTTGGAGGAAATGGTGTCTCAAAAGAACTGCGATAGCTACGCGTTCAGGGGAATACCGGTGAAGTGAATAACTTCCGCCGCAGAGCTTTTTCTGGTTCGACCCCTATTGACTTAGGCATTCTGACTCCCTTAATGAACCGCGAGAATTGCCTCGCGCAGCGCCTCGGAAACGGTCGGATGCGGGAAGACGATTTCACCGGCGGCCAACGCGCACATTTCGGTCTCGACCATGATCGCCGCCGCCACAATGAACTCGCTGCAGCCGTCGCCCAGCGCATGAACCCCGAGAATCTCCCCATACTTCGCGCCGGCGAGAACCTTCACCAGACCGCTCGCTCCCTCGTTCTCGATGAGAAACCTGCCGGCCACGGCCATGGGAACCATCGCTTTCCGGTACTCGATTCCGAGCGCCTTCAACTCTTCTTCCGTCTTGCCCACGCACGCTACTTCGGGATGCGTGTAGATGACCGAAGGAATGCCGTCGTAGCGGATGCGGTCTCGCTTTCCGAACATGTTGTTGACGGCAACAATGCCTTCACGAGTGGCGGCGTGTGCCAGCATCCTGCGCCCGGTCACATCGCCACAGGCCCAGATTCCGGCCACGTTCGTCTTGCCACGCTCATCCGTCCGAATCCCTTTGGCGGTGAAATCCACTCCCACTTCTTCGAGACCCAGACCTTCTACCACCGGCGATCGTCCAGTCGCATTCAGAATGCAGTCGGCCGTGATGCTGCCCTTCGTCCCGTCAGCGAGTGCGTAATGCACCGTCTGGCCGCTCACTTCCAGCACCTTTGCCGAAAGATGGAACTTCACGCCCTGGCGCTCCATCGTCTTCAACAGCCGGCCGGCAATTTCTTCGTCGGTCCCGGTGGCAATCCTGGGCAGCATCTCCACCACATCCACCGAGGAACCAATCTCACTGAAGAAGCACGCGAACTCCAATCCGATGATGCCGCCACCGATGATTGCGACCTTTTCAGGAATGCGGGCCATGTCGAAGATGCGGTTCGAATCGAGCACCGCCTCCGGCCGCAAGCCCGGGATGGGAGGCACAGCCGGCCGCGATCCCGTCGCAAGCAAAATGTTGTGGGCTTCGATTCGCTGCTCTTCCACCTGCACCTGCACCTCAACCGCATTGCGCGCTACCAGCTTCGCGACCCCGGTGATCGTCTCGACGCCCGCCTGTCGCAACAAGCCGGCAACACCGCGCGTGAGGGTCGAGACAATCTTCTTCTTGCGCTCCACCACCGCTAGCATGTCGAACTGGGGCGAAGTGACGCGAACGCCGTATGCCGCTTGCTGACATTCGTGGAACAGCTTCGACGATCGCAAAAAGGTCTTCGCGGGAATGCAGCCCACATTCAGGCAGGTTCCACCGAGGCTCTGCTTTTCTACCAGCGTTACCTTCTTGCCCATTCTGGCTGCGTGCGCCGCCGCTTCGTATCCTCCCGGTCCTCCGCCTATTACGATTAGATCTCGCATATAGATTCGACTTTCTCAATCCTCTCTTTCAGGGCCAGCAGGAATCGCGCGCCCCGTCAATGATCTGGTGGTCAAGCGTAAGCGAGAGGCCGATCGCATCGATGAAGTGCACGGCTCCGTCTCTTCGCACTGGCTTGATCTGAATCGTATTTTCTAGTTTTGGGAGTTCAACCGGAGTTGGCATTTTACTAAATCAAGACTCTAAACCCTTCCAGCCCACTTCCACAAATTGGCTGATAGTGCGTTGCGTGACTCCGTAAACAATAAGGTCCGCAGGCTTCAATCCAGAACTTAAATTATGAAGTTACGGCAGATGGAAAATGTCGGGATAAAGACGGTACACACTCGCACGGAGGCTCGGAGCGGTCTACTCTTAAGGGGTATCGAAGACGTACATGGGCGTCAAAATACGTCGCCGTCTTTCCGAGTCATTGATTCGATAAAATTTAGCGGCCACAGGTCTGGTGTCTCTCTCTTGGTCTTGAACTGCTGCAGCTAAACCGAAAAGAAGGAGGGCAGTAGTGACTCGCCTCACGCTCGTTCGCCACGGCGAAACCATCTGGGGCGCGGAGAACCGTTACGCCGGCAGCACCGACGTCCCACTCAGCCCGCGTGGTCTGCAGCAGGCGGAGCGGCTCGTCAATTGGGCGTCCGCGGCCGATCTCACCGCCATCTGGGTGTCGCCATTGCTGCGAGCCCGGCAAACGGTGGCGCCATCGGAACGTGCGACTGGAATCACGGCCCGTGTCGACTCCCGGCTCAGGGAGATTCACTTCGGTCGCGGCGAAGGGCTGACCGAAACTGAAATCAAGCAATCTTTTCCGCAAGCTTTCGCCGCCTTTGAAGCTGATCCCGCTGTCCATTACCTGCCCGGCGGCGAGGATCCGCGGGATGTAGCGCTGCGAGCCCTCGAGTGCTTCCGAGAAATTGAGAACATGCATCCGAGCGGCCGCGTCCTCGTCGTGACGCATAACACTGTAATCCGCGTTGCGCTTTGTCAATTGCTCGGCGTGCCGCTCTCCAGGTACCGCACCGTGTTTCCCACGATCGCCAACGGCGCGCTGAGCGAGATCGGCCTGCGGGACGGCGACGGCCAGTTCTCTCTCCTGAAGTTCAATGTGCCGCTGGAAAGTTCGGCCGGGTGCGCGGAGGTTGACGAATCGGAGGCTCCGTTTTAGAAAGATCTATGACGCGAATCATTCTCATCGGAGCCGGCCGTGGTGGAAGAGCCCTGGTGGAACTATTCCACAAGGATCCGAGCGTCGAGATTGTCGGCGTCGCCGACAAGGATGAGGGCGCGCCCGGCATCGTTCTCGCCCGGGAACTCGGCTTGCCGGTTGCCGCTAACTACAGAAAATTCCTGAAAGCCGATGCCGCCGACCTCATCATCGATGTCACTGGCGATCCCGACGTTGGCTTGGAAGTGTATCGCCTGCGGCCTCGCGGGACAGAGGTGGTTGGCGGCAAGACGGCGCGCTTCATCTTCGAGTTTGCCGGGAACAGGAATCAAGCGGAGTCTCTCCAGGACCAATACCAGTTGGCCCTGCGCGAACTCGAAGCGCGCGCGGAAGGCGAGTTCATCATCGGCAACAACCTGAAGATGAAGGAAATCTCGGGACTGATTTCCAAGGTTGCGCCCACGCCGACGACCGTTTTGATCCGCGGCGAGAGCGGGACGGGGAAAGAACTTGTGGCGCGAGCCATCCATCGCAGCAGCGCGCGCAGCAATCACCCGCTGGTGACGCTAAGCTGCACGGCATTGTCTCCCGCTCTGCTGGAAAGCGAACTCTTCGGCTACCGGCGC
>Ga0181532_10001259_pt1 | contig 24915 bp, 26 predicted proteins | sample PEATcosm2014_Bin_33_FD_119768 | JGI IMG/M metagenome (GOLD analysis project Ga0181532, IMG submission 119768) | Peatland microbial communities from MTU Mesocosm Facility, Houghton, MI, USA - PEATcosm2014_Bin11_30_metaG | ecosystem: Environmental > Terrestrial > Soil > Wetlands > Peat | place... | reverse complement strand
TGAACTTGTATCAAACCGTTGCGCGGCGTTCATGCCGCCGGTTTGCGTGAACGCCTCCCGCTGTCGGGGTCGGACAGAAGGGTCAGAAGATGCCGTACAAGGACAGGTTCAAAGACCCGGTTGTACAACGACGCTTTGATCCCGGCCCACAATCCTCTCTGCTGCCGCCAATCGCGCAGTTTGGGTAAGGTGTGGTAAAACAGGCGGGTCGTGGCCAACGCATCGGTAAAAGCCAGAAGATCGTCCGGAATGGCCCCATAGCCTTTCCAGAAGGCTTTCTCAAGCAGTTCGATGGCTTGCGGTGATGTCAGGGGATGGAGCAGGCGTTTCCGCAGGTCAAAGATTATTGTGCACAAATCGTGCAGGATGGGCCGCGCGGCGGAGAACTCAAAATCTATCACCCATAGCTGGTGATGATCGCCGTTCCATCGGAGATTGGGCAAGGTAAAATCGCCGTGGTTGAGCGCCACCGGGATACGCGCGCAGGCCGGGGCGTGATGTTCAAGAGGTGTGAATTCGAGCGCCTTGAGAGCGAGCGCCGCATAAGAAGAGGTTTCCATTTGCTTCTTCCGAACCAGCGCACGCAAGTCCTCAATGACGTTGCCGGATTCAATGCTTTCAATTCCTTCCGACGTGGTGTCATGCAGGGTCCTCAGCCAGGCTCCAGCTTGGAACAGCGCGGTTTCAGCTGACGCTCCATTCCGATCGCCCATCCGGAACCAGTTCACGAGGCGATTCTTCACGAGGGAATCGACGCGCAAACCACTTACTTCTTCGTACACCAGAATTCGATGGGTGAGAGAGCAGCCCAGAAGTGCGGGAATGTTCTGGCCTCCCATCAACGCGCGCATTAGCTGGAACTGGTTCCATTCGATTTTGATCTGTCCTTCCACGGGCCGATTGGGGTTTTCCGGAGTTGCCAGTTCTTCCGCCGGAGTGGCAAAACGGGGCGGTGTGGGATAGCGATCGACAAGAAACACTTTGGCAAAGACGCGTGCTCCTGCGGCGGTACCCCAGCACTGCAGGAACAAGCCCATGTACCGGATGCAATGCCCCTCGATGTTCACCAAGGCGGGGGAAATGTTCAGGGCGGAAGCTACCCGGATTCCGAGATCTTCTACCAGCGCCGCCTTGGACAGCCCTGCACTTGTTCCTGGTCGATCTTCTCGGCCTTGAATACCGGCGGGTAGCTTGGACGCGGGTCCACAAGGATCACCCGCCGACCCTGCCGTCCGAGCACGGCAGCCACCGCAGTGCCCGCCAAACCTGCTCCTACGACGATGACCTCCACCGAGGGATGAGTCGGAGTTTGCATTTTTGTTTTCCGGCCTGATCATCAGGTTAGATGCGAGCTGCGGGGCTGATTGTTGCTGCTCGTCGAGGAAACATGCAAAGGAGCCGGTTTGAAGCGCGAAGCGCCTTGGAGTGCGGCGGCTATGACGCTCACGCTTTGCGGTCGAAGAAGGGGCTTTTGCCGGTGATACTCAAGGGAATTCCGAGCGCCTCATAGACATCCTCCGTAAACAATCTCAGGTCGAGGCAGGACCTTCCTACGGAGTACATGATGCGAGTATCGACGTGCAGGTTGGAAGCTATGGCCGCCGCCGAGCAGGCCGCTATTCCCAAGTCGATGGAGTTGAAGCTGCAGATCCCATCTTTGGCTCTTAGTTCCTCGCAAGTGGGGTTTCCGCAGAAACCGCAATTCAGTTCTGCCGGGTTGGACCGGACGCCAATCACCACGATGACGGGCGAGGCCGCCACGTTCTTGGCATCCCGTTCAAAACCCGGACGGTTCTCCGATCTCGCAATCTCCATCATTTTGTTGACCAGAGCCTGCCTGGAGACCTCATCGTCGATCGCCACAACCTGGATGTTGTCGATGCCGCGCGTCTTGGGAGCGGTCCTCGCCGCCCCGGCCATCAAGACCGCAACCTGGCACGCTGCCTGCTTTTCGAGCTCTGCCCAAACCTTCATCTTCTCCTCCGAGGTTCTTCAAAAGACTCAAAGTGCGAACACATCGCCACAAGGTATATACTTAAATCAGAGGGTTTTCAAGGTCAGGTGAATGGCAGCAGTTGCACAGCGCGTCAGAGCCGCAACCAAATGCAGATTCTTCGCTTCGCTCAGAATGACATGTCATCCTGAGCGAAGCGAACGATCTGCTTTTCATTGCGCGCCGCAAAGAAATTCGAGAATAGTTGCACAGGGAGGGCTGCGATGGCGATGGGCGCACTCAACGACGAGCACTTAAGGCAATACGAAGCCAACGGCTTTGTCCTGGCCAAAGGAATGTTCGACAAGGAGGAGACAGGCTTATTGCTGCGCGCCGCCAGGGAAGACCGGGAACTCGACCAGCATTCTTTTGGCCGAGGAGACGGTGAAGGAGGGACAGTACGTCTCTCTCTCTGGAACCACCCCGGCGACACACTCTATGGCATGTTCGCGCGCTGTGAATCCATCGTCAACTCCGCAGAGAAAATCCTGGGCGGCGAAGTTTACCATTACCATTCGAAGATGATCATGAAAGATGCCAAGGTCGGCGGCGCCTGGACATGGCACCAGGACTACGGCTACTGGTACCAGAACGGCGTGCTGGCCCCGCTGCTCACCAGCGCGTTCATCGCCGTCGATCCGGCCACGCGGGAAAACGGCTGCCTGCAAGTCATCCGCGGCTCGCATCAACTGGGGCGCATCGATCACGTCCTGACGGGGGAACAAGCGGGCGCCGACCAGGACCGGGTGCGGGAGGTACTGAAAAGATTGGAACTGGTCTACGTGGAGATGGAACCGGGCGATACCCTCTTTTTCCATTGCAACTTGCTGCATCGCTCGGATCAGAACCACTCGGATAATCCGCGCTGGTCCATGATCTGCTGCTATAATGCGGCGCGTAATGATCCCTACAAGGAATCTCACCATCCCCGCTATACGCCACTTCACAAGGTGCCCGATTCCGCCATCCAGGAAACCGGCCTGCGGCGCTTTGCCGATACGCATGCCGACGTCGCCTGGCTGGAGGGTGAAAAGGATGGCAGCGCACGCAGCCTGAAGCCATCGACAGTTCAGGAGACCCGGTGACCCGGACATCTGCCAAGCTGGATAAATCAATTCCCTCGAGCCCGCGGAATATCGAAGGCGCGGTGCGCAGGGTAGTTGGATTCCTGGAACAAAACAGCGATTGCCGGGAACTGGCGAATATCCAGGCCGCGTTGCGAGAAGCGCTCAGCAACGCCATGCTCCATGGCAACCTTGGCGATCCCGTAAAAAGCGTAGGCCTGACCGTGGAGATCGAGGAAGGCGGCGGAATAACCATCGTGGTTAGAGACTCCGGTGCCGGCTTTGACCCCGCCGGACTTCCCGATCCAACCGAAGGCGACAACATTTATCGTGACAGTGGGCGCGGCGTGTATATGATCCAGCGGCTCATGGACCAGGTGGAATACAACTTCAAAGACGGGACGATTCTCACCATGCGCCGCAACCCCCCAAAAAGCTAAGCCTAGCCGACACCGTGGGGAGTGCTTCCCACGGGCATCCTAAGAGAATTCTCATCTAACTGCCGATTGTGCCGATAAATCAAATGTGCGGCGCGTCTGCACCCTTGGCTCTTGAATGACAAGTGACGGTGACAGTGCTTCCTCTGCCCCCGAAGCACCGGGGCGCGTGAGGCACGAAGTGCGTCTGGTCGCGGCACTGGGCACAAGCCAAGGAAGCCCTGTGAATCGAGGCTGAAATGCTCTACACATTTATGCTGGCCTTCTTTCTCGTTCAATTCCTTGTGATCGTGGGTGTAATTTTGTTTGCGATCTTCTTTTCTCGTCCGGAAGTTCCCCTCAAAGGGGATGGCGGGCTGGAACGGGCTGCCGTTAACCAGGGGGGGAAAGATGCCTCGAGGGATTCCCGGAGGCTCATGAACCGGCTTATGCCGGTGCGTCCTTCGGTCTATGCGGCTCTCTCTTCTCCGTCAGGCGGGCGGCCATATCAGGGCTCAGTCCAGGGGCCATCGTGGTAAGCCAACCACTCGGGCAGCCGCGGCCTCACTCTTTCCCTGGGGGGTTGGCGCCGAGGTTCTCATACCATTTCACGTTGGCCGTGGAAGCGCCGATGGCCACCAGGTCAGGACGGCCATCGCCGTTGAGGTCGGCGGTTACAATGCCGGAGGCCGCCATCTCCGTATCCAGCGTCTGGCGGTCCCACCTCAACCCGGAGGCGTCCAGCCCGTAATACACATAAAGGCTTGTTCCCTGGCCGCGAAATCCCGCCACGATTTCATCATTTCCGTCGCCATCGAGGTCGGCGCAGAGCAGCGCGTGACCGTTGTGGATACTGTCGTCGATCGGATGGCGGCTCCACAATTCGCCGGATTTTTCCCGGGTGTAAACCACGACGTGCTCGCCGTGCCAAGGCTCGATGGTCGCCAGGAAACGGCGGCCGTACAGTCGGCCCACTCCGATTTCGCTCGACCCGCGGCGCGGAGTGGAAAGCTGGTCGCCCGCCCCCAAGTGGGTTTTTGTCCAGTGAAGATCGGGACTCCTTCCCGTGGAGTGGAAAAGGTGGACACCCTCAAAGCTGGCAGTTAGGATTTCTTCACGCCCGTCGTTGTCCCAGTCCGTGATCTGGACGCCATGGACAACGGTCAACGAGTCGTCGATGAGGTGGGGAATCCATGCGCCTTGGCCCGAGTCCGTGGCGGAAGCATGCCCGCGCAGGAGTGGCTCGGGAGACTCGAACCAGGTGAGCGGCGCAGGGACATCGTAGCCCGGTTCCTTGGCGCCAAACCCCAGCAACGGAACGTCTACCAACCCCAGACGTCCGCTCCCGTCCAGGTCCGCCCAGCGCAATCGGTGTGAGGTGGGGATCCGGCCAAGCAAGCGCAGCGGCCATTCGGAGTCCAGCGAGACGCCGGGCTCCCCCCACCAGAGGCTTCCGCCTGAGGTGCTGTCATTCAGCGCAAAGTCGCTCGCCAGCGCCAAACCGCGTTGCGGATAGTTGCGGCGAAACAGGGGAGCCAGACTGATGTTGTGGCGGGTCACGGTGGTGATGGGCCGAGCCTTCCAGGAAGGATTCTCGTACCATTCGACGATGTTCTCGTCCGAACTTAACGCCAGGATGTCAGGACGCCCATCGCCGTTGACATCGGCAACGGCCACCTGGTAGCCGCTCGGAATCTGGGCAACCGTGTGGGGTTGCCATTTGATCATCGTTCGTTTCCTTTGCGGAGCAGCCGCGCTACCGGCCGCCGCCCGGACCGCCAGGGTTCCATACGCCGCGCAAACGCCTATGCTTTTTTTCAGGAAATCCCGGCGGTCGAAAGTGCTTTCCGCGCGAATGGCCGACCTTGGGCTGAGGTTACGGGAAGTGGATCTCATCGCCCGATTGTACCTCAAAGTGGTTTCCTATGAGCCGCACTCAGGATGGGTTATGGTGGAGGGCAAAAGAGAATTCACGCAGAGGTCACAGCGCGGCAGAGCCGCAACCAAATGCAGATTCTTCGCTTCGTTCAGAATGACATGTCATCCTTAGCGAAGCGAAGGATCTGCTTTTCTTCGGTGAGACTGCCTTTACGGGCAATCGCTAAATTGATCGCATTCAATTGTTCGCGTATAATCTGTCGTTCGGGGGCTGCGAACGATCTAAGGGTGATTAAAACTATGCCTGCTCGCACTATGTACGAAAAGATCTGGGATGCTCACCTGGTGGCGGAAGAGCCGGGGCAACCCGCGCTAATTTATATCGACCGCCACCTCGTTCACGAGGTGACATCCCCGCAAGCATTTGCCGGCCTACAGGCGGCGCAGCGCAAAGTGCGCCGGCCTGATCTTACTTTTGCGGTGATGGATCACTGCGTGCCCACCAAGGACCGGAATCTGCCGTTGGTGGATACAGTCGCGGCGGCGCAGTTCGACGCCCTGGAACGCAACTGCCGCGAGACAGGCATCATGCTCTTCAACATGCAGAATCCCAATCAAGGCATCGTGCACGTGATCGGACCCGAACTCGGCATCACCCAACCCGGCCAGACCATCGTTTGCGGCGACAGTCACACGGCGACTCACGGCGCTTTCGGGGCTTTGGCCTTTGGAATCGGCACCAGCGAAATTGAGCACGTCCTGGCCACTCAATGTCTCTCGCAATTCAAGTCAAAGACCATGCTGGTTCGGGTGAGCGGAACCCTCGCCCCAGGCGTGACCGCGAAGGACATCATTCTCGCCGTCATTGGCAGGATGGGAATCGCGGGTGGAACCGGCCATGCCATCGAATACGCGGGTGACACCATTCGAGCCCTGTCCATGGAAGGCCGGATGACCGTCTGCAACATGACCATCGAGGCAGGCGCGCGCACCGGAATGGTTGCGCCAGACGACACTACGATCGCGTACCTCGAAGGGCGGGCTTTCGTTCCGCGCGGCCGCGATTTTCAGGTTGCTGTCGACTATTGGAAATCTCTGGCCACGGATCCGGGCGCAGCTTTCGACGACGTGCTCGAACTGGACGCGGCGTCCATCGCGCCACAGGTTACGTGGGGCACCAATCCCGGCATGGTCACGGACGTGACGGGGAAAGTGCCGGAGCCGGGCAGTTTTCGAGACCCTGTGGACCGCGAGGCCGCCGAGCGTGCTCTCTTATATATGGGCCTTGAGCCGGGCACTCGCATCGTTGACATCCCATTGGATTATGTGTTCATCGGTTCCTGCACGAACTCCCGTATCGAGGATTTGCGCGAGGCGGCGCGGGTTGCGGCAGGTAGAAAGGTTTCGAAGAATCTCAAAAGCGCACTCGTGGTTCCCGGCTCCATGCGCATCAAGGCCCAAGCGGAAGAGGAAGGCTTGGACAAGATATTCCGGGAAGCCGGATTCGAGTGGCGCGACGCGGGTTGCAGCATGTGCCTCGGAATGAATCCTGACATCCTTCCCAGCGGCCAGCGCAGCGCCAGCACCTCGAACCGAAACTTCGAAGGACGCCAGGGCAAGGGCGGCCGCACGCATCTGGTCAGCCCCGTGATGGCCGCCGCCGCTGCCGTCGAAGGCCATTTTGTGGATATTCGGACTTGGAATGTGGGCCGGACGGAGTAAGGTTAAAGCGTAAAGTCTAAAGAGTAAAGGCGGGCACCTGACACTGGCAACTTGCCACGGACTAAGCTATGCAACCTTTTATTAAACACAAGGGATTGGTAGTACCGCTGGATCGCGTCAACGTCGATACGGACCAGATGGTCCCCAAGCAGTTTCTGAAGTGGACGACCCGCGAAGGGTACGGCCGCGTGCTCTTCTATGACTGGCGCTACCTGGAGGGTGAAAAGCCGAACCCGGAGTTCGTGCTGAACCTTCCCCGTTATCGGGGCGGAACGATACTTCTGGCGCGCGCCAACTTCGGCTGCGGCTCCAGCCGCGAGCACGTCCCCTGGGCGATTGTCGATTACGGCTTCCGTGCTGTCATCGCGCCCAGCTTCGCCGACATTTTCTATAACAATTGTTTTAAGAACGGCGTGCTACTGGTCAAGCTGCCTGATGTCCAAGTGGAAGAACTCTTTCAGCGGACGGAGAAGAATGAGGGCTATCGGCTGACCGTCGACCTCGAAAACCAGATCATTAAGGATGACCTCGGGCTAAGCCTATCTTTTCAAATCGACCCCTTCCGCCGCGAGTGCCTGCTGAAAGGACTGGACGACATCGGCTTGACCCTTCGTTATGCGGACCGAATTGCGGCCTACGAGCAGAGCCGCCAGCCGCGCGCCGTCATGTACGAACCCTTGGACGCGATTCCCAGCCAATGAGTGCATTCCTCGCTCTCCTCGTCGAAGCTTGACAGGACATAGGCGGGCTTTCGCCCTTGAGGTATGCCTGAATATCGGCTATTCTGAAATACGGGCACGGCGGGAAGATTTATGGAGACTGCAAAAGTGGGCAAGCGTGGTGCAATCATCGTTCCCGTGAGGCTGCGGAAACGATATGGCATCGAAGAAGGCGCGCTGGTAACGGCCGAGCCCCTCGAGGAAGGCATCTTGATCCGTCCCGCGATTGTACTCCCCGTGGAAACATACACGCCGGAACGTAAGGCTGAGTTCCTGCTTTCCACAGCCATCAATAACTCTGATTACCGCAAAGCAAGAAAGGAAGTAAGAAAGCTCGGACTCGACCCCGACGCCATCCCCCACCGGCGGCCGTAACGAATGGACCGCCTATTTCTCGACGCTAACGTATTGTTCTCCGCCGCCTACCGTCCAAACGCCGGCCTGCTCAAGCTCTGGAAGTTGAAAGATGTGGTCCTTTGCTCCTCAAAATACGCACTTGGAGAAGCGAAACTCAACCTTGCGCACGAGGCTCAGCGAAACCGGTTGGAGGAATTATCCGGACGGCTTCACCTGTTCGAGGCAATTCCGAGAAGCCTCCCCGATGGGGTTTCCTTACCAGACAAAGACGTCCCGATCCTCCTGGCGGCAATCGAAGCGAGGGCTACACATCTGATCACCGGGGACCTGCGGCACTTTGGTGCGTACTTCGGCAGGAAAATTGAACGAATTCTGGTCGTGACTCCAGCCGATTATCTGAAGACGACACGGTAGACGCGGCATCGAGAAAAACCCTATCGCCCGCGCTCAGGTGTCTTGCCATAGAGGCATTCTTCCAAGTTGGCCGACCAATCTGCGGGACCGTCCAGTTTTAATGAACGGGCTGTCTTTAGAAAGGACATTGAGGCTTCTGCGGGCGATGGCGTTTCAATCGTCAGTCGGACGCGAGTATTGGGGGCAAGCTCCAGGGGTTCTTCCGGGCGGAAAGTCTCGCCGTCGAATACCGCGTTGATTTTCCTGGTCATGCCGTCCTCCAGAACTCGCAAGCCTCAACACATTGTAGCGAAAAAGTCGCGGGCAGGGAATTACACATTCATCCCCACCACGCTTCACCCGGCAGCAAGTGCGCGCGGACCGTGTCTTCGTTAAGTTCCACCCCCAAGCCCGGTTTGTCTGAAATCCTGTACTTGCCATCTTTGATCACGGGCCCGTCGTAAACCACAAACTTCTCCCATTCATCGGTGGTCAGGCTTCCGGGCGAAAACTCCTGGGCGCGGAAGTCGCGGATGGCGGCCGCGCAATGGGCTGAAGCAATCGCCCCCAACGGGCTGGCGGCAAGGTGAGCACAAGTAGGCAAGTAGAAGAGGTCGGCCAAGTCGGCGATTTTCTTGGATTCGAGCAGCCCGCCGGCCTTGGGGATGTCGATATGAATCAGGTGGCAGCCCTGGTTCAGGATGAAGGGCTTGAAGCCTTGGCGCTGGTAGAGATTCTCTCCAGTCAGGATGGGTACGGGAGAAGCCGCGGCGAGCTTGCTCCACGACTCCGAATAATCCGGCGGCATCGGATCCTCGAGCCACATCGGCCGGATGGGCGCGACGGCCCGCGCCAATTCGAGCGCATCGATCCAGTCGAATTCCCAGTGGCAATGCACGGCGATGTCAATGTCGTCCCCCAGCGCCTCGCGCAGGTTGGTAAAACCCCTGGCGATACGGTCCAGGTCCTTGCGCGTCAGGTGGCGGCTATTGGGCTCGTGGCCCGGCTCGCGAAACTCCGGGTCGTACTTGGCGGGGAAGGCATCGGCGTCCGACTTGACTGCCGTGATGCCATAGGGGTGGACCTTCAGCGCAGCCGCGAATTCCCGGCAGGATCCCGGATCGAGCATGTCTTTGGGGGAGCGCGTCCAGTAGGCGCGGACGCCGTCGCGGTACTGGCCGCCCAACAGTTTGCACACCGGGGCTCCAAGGGTTTTCCCTGCCAGATCCCACAAGGCGATTTCCACTCCGCTGATCGCGGTCACGGTGACGCCCGCGGTCGAGCCGGCCCCTCCTGTGGAGCGCACCATTTTTGTGTAGAGAGGCTCGATGTTCAGCGGGTCTTCGTCCACCACGAGGGGCCGCAAGTAACCCAGGATCACGTCTTTCACTCCGTGCCCCCAGTAGGCTTCACCGATTCCCGCGAAACCGCTGTCGGTCTCGATCTTCACCAGGTTCCAATCCGTGCTTCCGCGGACGGACATAGCTTTTACATCGGTGATCTTCACCTTCTTGCGCAGGGGGGCGGCCATCGCTTGGTAGCTCGAAAGCACGACGGAGGCAGGAACCGCCGCAGCCAACCCTTTGAGGAAATCCCTTCGCGCCTTGTGTTGCATGGTATCACCACCTTTTATTGGGCGATTGCGCACACGTATCGCCGGCCGCCGGCGACGGGCTTGAATTCGTACCAGCCTGGCTTGGTGGAAGTGAGTTCAACCTTGCCAAGGCTCTTACCTTCGGCGTCATAAGCAATCATCGGAGTTCCGCTGGAAGCCCGAAAGTCGATTCGCGGATTGCCATAAATATCAATGAATTCCATCGAACCCGTCGCGTTGTGACGCAGCGCGACGCTGCCGCCGGCGGCCAGATTTCCGTATTCGGTCCATTGGCCGCGGCCGTCGAGAAACTCAAAATCCGGGGCCAGCACATAGTCAAACCGATGACCACCCAGGGTTGACGACAGCTCAAAGAAGCGATTGCGGTCGTTATACGCGAGCCAACCAGACACCGGCAATTCGTAAGACCCGTGGGTGGCATCCTTAATCTTCCACGTCCCTGCCGCGGCGCGATTTACATAGATCTCGGTTCCATTCTCATACGCCACGTGCAGGCGGCCTTCTGCATTGGCGCCCGAGGCCAGCGCCTGGCTCGGTGTTAGAAACTCGCCGGTGCGGCCGGCGTATTCGATCGTCCTAGGCGCGACAAAGGCATATTGCTGTTGCAGTTGCTGCATCATGTAGTAAGAGCGCGCCATGGCTTCGACGTTGAAAGGCCCTGCGGGGTCGAAATCCGTGGCCAGCCAGCCCATGTTTCCATAGGCAATACTGGTGGCGAGCAGGAGGTCGAGATATTCACGTTTCTTCGGTGAGGTCGCCCACTCCTTGTCGATCTGACTGAGGTAATACCCCGTGTCGCCCATGCCATAATCGCATTCCAGGGGATGGATTTTCCTGAGCATGAAGGAAACGTCCAACGGCTCGGTGAAGAGGTTCAGCTTAGTGTAAACCCAGCCGTAACTTCCCGAGGTCAGCCCTGCGTAAAGCCACTGATAAGTGCCCTCGGACTGAGTCGGCCCATAGACCTGCTGATCGTTGCGGAGCAATTGCCCATAGGCGTAAAAGGTGGCGGCAAAAGTCCCGGCGCCCGGCACGCGCGCATCGAAATCGCAATAACCCCAAGGCGATACCGCCGTGTGCACATCGGTATAGGACATCTTCACGCCGAACTTCTCCTTAATGCGCGGCGCGTAGTAGGCATCAAATTCCACAGCCTTGGCGGGCTTCTCCGCATAGGTGCGAGGCCAGGCGCGCCGCCATTCACCGTCCGGCGAGCGCTGCACATCGTCAGGAGTCCAGTTCTCATTAACGGGAGCGAAGTCGCAGTAATTGGTGTAAACGCCCTGCAGCCATCCCAGGTCGTTTTGTGCCTGGATATACCACTTCAGCATCGCGTCGCCGCCCTTTTGCGGAGCGGCGTGCAGCTTCAGTGTGTAGCTGTCACCCTCGTCGCGCCAGGTAACCTCGTGACTGTGTTGCATGATCCTGTCAAGACCGTAGGAGCGGATGCGTTCGCAACGCTCATGGTCTTTTGCCCAGGATTCCGGCTCGGTCACCGTCCAGAGCACCTGCTTGCCTTCTTCCTGTCGCAGCGAGGGGGGATTCGCGATGGTCGGCAACGTCTCCTCGTAATTGGGCGAATTGGTGATGAAGATTCGCTCGTAGAGGTTGTTGCGCAAGCCGTCCGTCTTGGGCAGGTAGCGCATCCCGCCGTTGATTTCTGCGCTGTCGGCGGTCACAACCGGAGTAGCAGCGAAATAAGGTTCGGAGGCGTTGGAGCGGTACCAGTCGAACCAGATCGAGGAAAAAACCGGGTGAGCTGGATCGCCGGAGACAAGCACGCGGGGATTGGATTCTCCATAGGTGAGATACGGAACCGTCACCAGCCGCGGATGGATGATTCCGGATACCTGGCCGAAGCTCAAGTCGGTGGCCTCGCCGCCTTCGCTCCAAACATCCAGGACCAGCGACTTTTGCCACAGGCGCAGTTCGTAATCGACGTTGCGTGATCCCATACGGAACGAGGCGTGGACGACCCCATCCACAATCCCGGTCGACACCAATTCGCCTTCGGCCACGGCATGGGCCGGCGTATCGACAAATCGCACGCCCCCGCCCCTGAGTGGCCTGAAAGGCGCGCCGGAATTCACCCTGGCCGTCAGCTCGCCCAGGCCGCCTTTTGCAGGCTGATAATCGTAAACAACGTTGGCATCCCGGCCCGCATAGCGCAACTCGAACTGGTGCGGCGCGATCTCCCGAACCGTGACCTTGAAGCTCTTCTCGGCATTAGCCGGCAATATGGTTTCCTCGCGGGTTGGGAAGGGCAAGGTCCTGGGCCCCGTGTTGGTACCCACGATCTCGCCGCGATAAGGTTGAAGGTTGCGCTTCGGTTGAGGTTGGAAGGTGAGGGGCTTCAATTCCTCCTGGTAGAAAGCCAGACTATCGCAGAAAAAGGCTCGCGCCTGCGAGTTGGTTGCATTGCTGATTTCGATTCCGGTGAAGCGCACGGGCAAAACGATCTGGTTCAACATATCGCGCGGAATGCGCCGATGAATCAACCACCACTGTTTCCACTGGATCTCCGTCAATTGGATTCGGAACTCCTTATCCCGCGCGTCTCGAACCAGGACCGCAATCCGGACCGGCGGTGTGGACGGCTCCGGCGCCCAACTCCACCGATTCCCGTAACCCCACAGATCAATCGAGTCAAACGCCCCGGGGATGGAGATGGGCTGCGGCGGCCGCGCAATTACCTGGCTCTGTTCGCGCACTCCCGAGTAAACGATTTTGGCAACATACTCCCCCCACAACTGCTGCTCGCGGCTGCGCCTCAGCTCTCCCTGCGCGCCGTTGTAGAGCTCGAGGGTCCAGCCTTGCAGATCCTCAAAATCCACCAGCGTGTGTGGGTCCTGCCGGCGCTGGGTCCAAGTGAATTCGTACGGCTGCTGGCCGACCTGCTGCCAGGAGTCCACCTCGTTCACGGCCGGCAGTACTTTCTCCGGCTTGGCGCTCTCCTGAGTAAGCCCAGGAGCGCATGAGATCATCATCACTAACCATGCTGCTAAAGCTTTGCACATAATGCCTCTGTAATAATTTGCACGCCGAATGTAGTTATCCATTGGGTAGAAGTCAAGTGGCACGAACGAAATCCTTCCTTTCCTGGGCGAGTGTGTGGCATCATCGCAGGCAAGGGGAAGTCCAAACTGGCGATTTTGATTGCGGCTGTTTCAGCTTTCAGTCGGGGAGCTGGACAAACCTGCGGGCTGGCGAGCCAACGCCGGCGCCGACATCGATCCGGGGAGTGAACCAGCGTGCTTTCTTACCTCGACGCGATTACGATCTTCGCCAGCCTGGCCCTGGTGGTCTACGCTGTGACCCGGGCGGCGGGCAAGAGCAGCTCGGGCAGCGAGTATTTTCTCGCGGGCCGCGACCTTCGCTGGCCGTTCATCGGCATGTCGCTTTTTGCCTCGAATATCTCCGCCGAACATGTGCTGGGGTTGGCCGGCGACGGTTATCGCATCGGTATGGTCGCGGGAGGGTACGAATGGGTAGGCGCCTGGGATCTGATTATCCTGGCCACGATGTTCGCGCCCCTGTACCTTCGCGAGAAGATCTACACCATTCCGGAGTTTCTTGAGCGTCGATTCGGCTGGAGCCTGCGCGCTTTCCTTTCTGTGAACCTGCTGGTGATCAATGTGCTCACCAAGAACGCCATCGACCTTTGGGCGGGCTCTCTCTTGTTCGCGGTTCTTTTCGGATGGCCCCAAACCTTGGTGATGGTGATCATGTCAGCCTTTACAGCCCTATACACAATGAAGGGCGGATTGCGCGCCGTCGTCTACGCAGACATGGTGCAGGGGACTTGGCTCATTCTGAGCAGCGCGCTGCTGACGATCCTTGGACTGAAAGCGGTGGGCGGGTGGTCGGGCCTGGTCAGTCACGTGCCCCACACCGCGATCCAAATGGTGAAACCGCTGAACAACGACTTCCCCATCACCGGATTCCTCATCGCCAATCTGCTGGCGGGGATGTTCTATTGGTGCATGGACCAAACTAACGTGCAACGCGTTTTGGGAGCCCGTACTGCCCAGGACGGCCAGCGGGGCGCGATTCTGGCGGGCTTCCTGAAGCTCCTGGTGCCGTTCATTCTGGTTCTTCCGGGATTGATTGCCCGGGTGCTTTATCCGGGATTGCCTCGTTATGACGGCGCTTATCCCAGAATGGTGCAAGGTCTTTTGCCCGTGGGCCTGCGCGGCCTGGTGCTGGCAGGCCTGATTGCGATCCTGATGTCTTCCATGAGCGCTTGCTACAATTCCAGCGCCACGCTGGTGGTGAGGGATTTCGTGCTTCGCTTCCGACCCGCCACCTCGGAAAGACGTCAGGTGGTAATCGGCCGTTGGGTGACCGTGCTGATGGCGGGCCTGGGCGTCCTGGCCGCGCCGTTGGTGGGTCTCTCGGTGACGATCTGGTATTACTTGCAGTTCATTTCGGCTTACCTTTCCGTGCCCATGTCGGCGGTGATTTTCACAGGTCTGGTGTGGAAGCGAGGCAACACCAAAGGGGCTATCGCAGGGGTGGTGGCAGGATTCTCGGTTGGCCTCGTGTTCTTCCTCGACCAGGTGCTGGGCTGGAAGTTGCCTGTACTGTCCCACCCTCTGCTAAACTCCTTCATGCACCGCACTCTGGTGGCGTGGGCGATGGCTGCCGCCGTAATGATTGCCGTCAGCTTGCTCACTCAGCCGGCGGACCCCAGTAAAGCGACGCGAAATGTGCTGGGTGAATTCACGGCTCCTGCAAAGGGAATCAGCGACTACCGCATTTGGGCCGGCGTGCTTTTTGTGTGTACTGTGGTGTTATGGCTCTCGTTCCGGTAGCCTCTACGAACGGCCCCGCCGTTGATTCGACGGCCTCGGGAAATACGCATGGACGTGGATCGCAATTGGTTGCCGATGAAGTGGCCTTGCGGGCCGCTCGAAATCGCGCGTCGAAATAAGTCGGCGAGCGCTAGCGCCGGCATCCGGGACACGCTTCAGGCGTGGGCACGTCCCTCCGCACTCGAACTGCTCAAGGGTACGCCAGTCAACTGCCTTATCGTGGACTGGGCCGATGGAGGGCCGGAGGATTCAGCTCAGCAGCAAGCCTTAAAGCCCCTTCTCGAAACAGGGCGCGGCATGGGCCTCAGTTTTGTGGCGAAGATCGCGCTGAAGGGCGATGCCGGGGTATCTGTTGCCGCGGCGCGCGCAGCCGGACTGTCAGCGGTGATGCTCGAGAACGCATCCGGCCTATCGTTTGAGCTTCCCGTCATTGGGCAATTCCCACGCGACAAAGCCGCCTGGGAAACGGCTTCAACCATTTTCAGCGCCACTGAAAACGTTTGGCCCGGACTGAATCTTCAAACTATGAACGGAGATACCGCACTCGCCGGGCCAACGGGCATCCCGTGGGTGAATTCGAACGCATGGTTTTCACTGCTGGCGCGTGAAATGGCGCCTGGAAAAACCTTGTGGCTGGACTTCGACCCTCCAGCGTCTTCGAACCTGCTCCACCCGGCCGCCTACACCTTGGCCGTCTCCGACAGCCACGCCTACGGAAGCCGGTGGATCATCTCCTTGGACGACCAGCTCAGGGCCGCGCTTGCGAAAGGGAATTCCCAAGCCAAGGGCGTTTGGGAAAAGCTGTGCGAATCGGCCGCTTTCTTCGAAGAGCACAAGGAATGGCAGGCGTTCAAATCGCAAGGCATACTGGCGATTGTCTCCGACTTTCGCGGAGACAATGCGTATCTCGGTGGTGAAGTGCTGAACCTGCTCAATCGCCGCCAAGTCCAGTTTCGAATTCTTGAGAGGGCGAAGTCGCTGCCCGCGCTCGAGGGCTTGAAGGCGATACTCTGGCTCGATCACGACACGCCCGGCGCGGAAGAGCATGCCCAGTTGCTCGCCTTCGTACAGCAAGGGGGGTTGGTGATTGCGGCAGCTTATTGGGGAACTGCGGATGTGAAGCCAACTGAAAAAGACCCGTCGCTTCGGTACAGACTGTATAATGTCGGCAAGGGGCAAATTGCGGTGGCGGAGGAAGGGTTCCAAGATCCCTACCAGGTGGCGGTGGATACGCATCTCCTGGTGAGTCGGAGGAACGATCTGGTGCGGCTTTATAATCCGGAAACGACCAACTGCCACTCGAGCGGCGAGTCCGTATCGCCGCACAAAGGAAAGCGGCTCGTGCAAGTGCTGAACTACTCTTCGGAGCCGGTCGCCTCAGTCGCGCTGTGGGTGAATGACAGGATGGAGTCGGCGCGGTTCTGGCAGTTCGGAGCGGTCGAGGCGCACTCTATCATGGGCCGACCAGCGTTGCGGGGAACAGAGTTCGACCTTCCGCCGCTATCGGTCTATTGCGCGCTCGAGTTTGAGGGCACAAACCTATGATCACAACTAACTGTTCCCGAAGGAAATTCATGGGGGCGATGGGCGCCGCGGCCGGCGCCTGGCTGGCTCGCCCGATGATGCCCCTGGCTCGCGCCGTCCCGGCAGGCCGCGTGGCCGTGGGCACGTGCCGTGAGTACGGCCCGGAAGTGACCGGGACGTTGGCGAGGATGTTCGACCAGTTGGGCGGGCTCGAAGGGTTGGTGCGCGGCAAGACCGTTGCCGTCAAACTCAACCTGACCGGCGACGCCACCGGCCGGCTCGGCTACTTGCCCACGGAGATCACCCACTGGGTTCATCCTCAGGTTATTGGGGCAACGGTTCAACTGCTGGGCCAGGCGGGAGCGGCGCGCATTCGCCTGCTCGAGAGCCCGATGTCGACCAGCGAGCCGCTCGAGGAGTTCATGCTCCAGGCCAATTGGGAACCGCGCGATTTTGAGAGCGCGGCGCCGCGCGTCGAGTTTGAGAACACCAACTACCTGGGCTACGCCAAGAAGTATTCGCGCTTCTGGGTTCCGGGCGGAGGCCTGATGTTCAAGGGCTACGACCTCAACCATTCCTACGAAGACTGCGACGTGTTCGTCTCGGTGGCCAAGCTGAAAGAGCACGTCACCGCCGGCGTCACCCTCTCGATGAAGAACTGCTTTGGCATTACCCCCTGCACGATCTACGGCGACGACTCGCCCCTGGACGAACCGAGCCTAGCGCCGCGCGGCGGACGCGGGCCTTTCCACGAGGGGAATCGCCTGCCCTCAAAGAGTGCGCCCCCGGCGGTGCATGCCGTAGCCTCGAAAGACCCGGGGTACAGAGTGCCGCGCGTGGTGGCGGACCTCGTAGCCTCGCGACCCGTGCACCTGGCCGTGATCGACGGAATCCACAGCATGGCGGGCGGGGAAGGCCCTTGGTGCGATAAGGTGCGCCACGTCCAACCCGGTCTGCTGGTTGCGGGAACCAACTGCGTGGCCACCGATGCGGTGTGCACGGCGCTGATGGGCTTCGACCCCATGGCGGATCGCGGCACCCCTCCGTTCGAAACCTGCGACAGCACGCTGCGCCTGGCGGAACAACTGGGCGTGGGCACTCGCGACCTCAGCCGGATCGAGGTCCTGGGCACGCCCATCGCCGAAGCGCGCTTCAACTTTCGCCAGTCGTGACTGTCAGAAGTTCAGCATCAACCCAAATTGAACCAACCGGTGTCCAGCGCCGAATTGATGGCCTCGGCGACGGTCCTGTAGGGAGACGGCTTGCCGTCCCCCCGCGCTTCCACTCGTTACGACAAGGGTAGGGCAAGCCCTACCCCTACGGCGCGCGGATTCAGAGAAAAGCAACGAACGAACCGGGAATGTTGATGAAAACAAAGGACGGCTCAGTACAGCAGATCGCCAACTGGAAGACCTCGGGCATGGCGCGGGGTTGGTTCTTTGCTCTCTCAACCCAAAACCTCGGTCAAAATGCCAGCTTTCTTGGCAGGGACCTGCTTCACTCCCGATCCCCTCGCCCCCCCTGGGGGAGGGGGTGGACCGCGGCGGCGCTTTCATCCGCCAACGCGGGCCGGGTGAGGGGTTGGTTCCGGTCCACAAAGACATTCTTTCCCTCTTTCCTCTCATGTAGCTCAGAGTCCTGGCGTGCCTCTCCGTTCCGCCGGAATTGCGGCGCAGTCAACTCAAGTTCTCACTCTCGGCGAGGGAAAAACCCCTCACCCGTCACGCTCCGGCTGATGACACCGCCGGAGCCTGACACCCTCCTCGATCTCTGGGGTCCGATGGTCCGATCCGAATCGGACCCGACATCGGACTCCCCTCGGGAGAGGGCTCTTCATCAATCGGGGCGGGCGATCCCACATCCTCGGCTGGCGCAGAGCCAAGCTCTGCGGTCCGTGCGGTTGCCCCTACGTCCTCGCCTGGCGCAGACCTGCTTTCCAAGGTCTGCGGCTCTTGCGTTTGGGCCGCCGGTTTCCGCAGGCTCAGCAGCAGCTTGACCTTGCGATCAATCGCGCGGTCCAGCGACTCTTCCCGCCGCAGCAGCATCCGCCACTCTTCGCCCGCCGGAGCGAGGTAGGCATCGCGCTCGATCGCCGCTCTCTCTTCGTTCAGCTTCTCCTCGTACTCGAACTCCTGCTCGACTGCAGCCACCTCGTCCGCGAGCAGCAGGACAAGTTGCTTGTACCGCAGTTCGTCTGCCGGTTCGGTGGCGACGAAGCGGCTGCCCTCCTGGCCGGCCTCCTGGGCGGACCGGGCGTCCACAAGCGGCGCCTCGATATCATCCTCTTCGTCGTCCTCGGCATCCGCGACGTGTGCGCCTGCGTTACCCAGCGGCAGAGGCAAGTTGCTCCCCGCGAAGAGCGCCAGCAGAGAGCACAACCGCGACCCTCGCCAGCCGGTCTTGTTCCGGTAAAAGCCCTGGAGCGCGGCGGCCTGCCAAGCCAGAAAGCTGCGGCCGTGCACCTGCAAGCGAATCAGTCCCAGAAAGGAGAGCAGCAGGCGCAGGCGCGCGGCGGGGTCCGAGGGCGCCTCGAGCGTGACGTTGATGGCCTGGCCGACCTCGATCGTGCAGTCTTCGATTTCCTTCCGGCGGCGGTGTTGCGCCTCTTCCAGCGCCAGCAGGGCCCGCCGCATCAGGCCGGTCTGGGAACGCTCCAGGCGGTCGCGCCGCCAGTAGAGACGGGCCAGGTCGTCGACTTGCTTGTCGAAGAAGGCGTCGCCGGGGCCGAAGGAAGCGCGCAGCTCCTGCTTCAGGGCTTCGAACTGGGCCGGATCTTCGCCCAAAGCGCACATCACGGCGTAGTGATTTTCGGGGTCGGAACGCTCGCCGTGTTTGGCGCCGTTCATTTTGGAATTCTCTTTACCGGCCGCGGTACACGGGCCGTGGGAGCGCCGGCCATTGGAGCGGGCGGCGTCGAGCAATTGCGGGGTAAGCTGCGGTGATTGACGGATAGACATGAGATCTCCAGAAAGAAAGTTTCGGGTAGGACGGAGGGGCGGTTCGCGACCGCCCCTACCCTGGACTTGCGGTTGCAGAACAGTTCCTGAGCTGCCCCGACCCGCGGCTGGCGGTGATCGTGGCGAGTATAGGCTACAGTTATGGGTTGATGGTTGTCAAGATCACGAAAGTACTAGGACTGGCAAAAGCGCAGAGCTGCGCTCTGCGCCAGCCGGCGAATGCGTTCAGCAAAAAGTGGGAGAATCACTATGCTGCCCTCTCCCTGTACTTCGCCTATTACAACTTCGTGAGAATCCACAGTTCGATCCGCGTCACTCCCGCCATGGAAGCAGGGCTCACCGATCATGTCTGGACATTGAAGGAATTGCTGAGTAAAATCGGGCAGGAATAGAAAAGGCCCGATTCGCGGTCGGGCCTTTCTAAATCCTTAACTCTTAGGCGCTCCCCAAAACGGTGGCATGGGAGAGTGCTCTTTCCAACCTCTGAAATGGCGAAAAGAACATCCCAATGGTCGGGTGGCGCGGGGCTTGCCATGGGACTGATTCTAGCCTTGTTAGAAATCGCCCAGAAAAATACACCTCCGCTGACCGTCATTCTGCTGACGTGCATTTTCCTGGCATTGTCGTACTCTGTCTATCGATCGAACTGCATATGCAACCAGAGGAAAGCAATCAAGAAAATAGTCAGGATGACGATTGGTCCGTCTTTGATTTTGGGTGGCTTGATTCCATTTGGATTATGGGTGTGGCCCAACTCAATCCATCCGTTTTTCATCTCGTCTACAAATATAGTTGGCGGGGTCTCACTAGGGATGGTCGATGAGAATAGAACCTCTGTTCTCCCCCTGCGTTTGGCAATCCAGTTTAACCTGACCAACTTACAGCAAAGGGAATCCATGGTCAGGATATTTGACGTGGAAGGTATGGACGATGCCGAGGTTTGGTCTGAGCTAAATCGTGTCAGTACCGGCCAATCCGATCAACTTTATTGGGGCGAGAATCTGACTAAATTGAAACTTGTTGAAATGACATTTTTGGACCGTGAATTACATGACAGAAACCTCCACAGCGGGGAAACTGTTAGCGGTTGGATGTTGTTTACGAATCCTCAGCGAAAGAACTTCTCAAAACTTAGAGTGACGATAGGGGACAGCGTTGGAACTTACTACACCTCTGAGCCGTTCAGTACCAGCGGTAATGCAAAGGGGCAGCTTGATAATTGGATTCTGATGCTACATACGCTCCCAGGCTTTTACAGCCTGGAGCATATTCCAATCCAAGGACAGAAATAATAGATCAGACTCATTTTGTTCGAGAACTTCAACGCACATTTCACACACTACCGGGCTTGGGGTATTGCATTAATCTTGTATTGCTATAGCAGTGGCACGCGTCAGTCGACAGGGTTAGCGGATGGCGTGTGAGTGCTGGCGCAGCCAGACTTCCAAAGGTTCAAATCGGAACTGATCGCGTTCGTACAGTTGAATCAGGAATTCGTATGTTCCCCAGTCGTCGAATTCGAGGCGCCAGCCGTTCATGCGCAGAAAAGCGGCTGTAACAGCGATGGCAGTGCGCTTGTTTCCGTCTAGGAACGGATGGTTTTGGGAGAGGCTTTCCATCATCGCGGCGCCCTGTTCGATGATGTCCTTGTAATAGCCGCTTTGCGGCCGCGCGAGCGCCGACTCCAGCGCGCCTATCTCCCGCACACCTTGTGCCCCACCGAATAGGGCTATCAGCCGGAAGTGTGCAGCAACGACTTCATCGACAGAAGGGTAGAGAGTCACTGGGCAAGGCGACGGAGCAGCTCAGGATGGGCGGCGATGAATTCGTCGAGCGCTGCGCTGAAGGTTGTCTGAGGAAGCTTCGCCTTTCGTTCCTTCAGGAATTCGATATACTCCCTCACTGCTGACTGTTCTTCAGCAGTAAGCTGCGATACCAGATTGGCGAGGTCAGGTGCCATACGTCCCATCTTCAGATACCAGTATACGTCGAGCGAAGCTGCCTCATCAACGGATATGAGGAGCGACAGGAATTGGTGGAGTAAGGTGCAAAAACGTCGGGAATGACCCCTCACCCGTCACGCTCCGGCTGATGAAAACGCCGGAGCGTGACACCCTCTCCCCAGGGGAGAGGGCTGTTCATGGTTTCTCAGGGCCGCGAGTAGAGGTCGATGATTTCCTCGATGGCGTGCCGGCAGACGGCGCAGAAAGAGTCGCCGGAAAGCATGATGCAGCGCTGCTGAGGGCGGTAGTACTTGTCTTCGTACATGGCCCCTTGGAATGCGCCCACCTTATCGGCGTTTGGACCCTCGGAAAGACAATGCTCCGCGGTTTCGCGGGCCTGGCCGCGGTACGCAGCGATCTGGTCAGCGGAGGCGCCATCGGCGCGCATCTGCTGAATGTGGGTGGGCGTGTCGCGAATGCTGTTCTCGTAACACTGCTTCGGCCAGGGAGTGGGAATGGGCGTGCCGGGAAGCACCAGGGCTTTCCACTTCAAATTCTTCGGGTCGAGCAGTGCGGTAATGTTGGGCTCCCACGGCTCGACGGGGTTCGAGACGGGCGCGTAGGCGACATTGGCGTTGAAGTAGTACTCGTCGCCGAGGTCCGCGAAGTGGTGGCCGAATTCGTGGGTGAAGACGCGAACGGCGGCGGGATAATCAATGCTGACCGCAGCGTAAAGCCCAAAGATGCCTCCGTTGCCGTACTCGCTCGAGTTCATGACAATCCCCATCACGTCATAAGGGGCGAATGACGCCACGGTGCGGATGGCGCGATTATCGAACGCGAGGGCGTAACGCTCGGTGCCGAAGACATCGAACTCCGAGTCAAAAAGCGTGTGGCGGTAAAGGCCCCGTGAGGGATGCGATACACCCGAGTCCGGCGAAGGCGCGCAGATAGCCCAAACATTGAAATCCTTGCGGCGCTCCTTGAAGGGCGAGAAGCTGAAAACGCCTTGGGCGAGGCGGCGCACGTCTTTCTCGCATTTGTCCAACTCGGCGGCAGTATAGCCATCGCCCAGAAGGAGCAAATCAACTTTGTTCGCAGGGTCGCCGTTCTGTTCCAAGGATAGCACGCGCCCGGGAAAGGGCGGCCTGGACGTGTCGATGCGCTTATTATGCGGATCGATCGAGGTGGACCAGACCTCGCGGAAAGCGTTCTGCGGGTCGCGTTTTTTCACCACAATTTGCACGGGAGCCTGGGGGGCGGGAAAGCGGAGGGACTCGTGGAAAGTGCGGTTCGCCTTTTTCGCTTCCTCCGTGGTTACCCACTCGCCATAGATAGAGGAAAAGCCGCGTGAATAGAGGACGCGCTGGGTGCTCGTGTCCCTGACTTCGAAGAAATACGTACCTCGATTCGTCGTGTCGATGGGTTTGGCGGGATTCCCGGGCCAGGGGAGAGGCTCGATCACAATGCGGTCGACGCTGAACAATTCCTGAGTGGCGTTACCGGTGTGGTAAAAATCCAGGCGCATGGTCGCAGGAGTGGCGGCTGGCGCTTGGGGGACAAACAGGATAACAATCGCAATGCTGATGGCGAGATTCTTAGAACGCATCAACGACTCCTTTGATTCTGAACGGAGGAGAGTATACAACACTCAAACGTCCCATTCGAACGCACGTTGCAGCTTGGTCCAGAAGATTGTAAAATCCAAACGAAGGAGATGGCTAAGATGGCTCGACAGGTCGGCGCTAGACATGCGGGGGTCGGGTTGGCAGAGGCGATCAACCGGGTAGTCTCTGACGGCGAGCGCACCGTCATCCGCCGCAATGGGAAAGAGGTTGCCGCCGTGGTGTCCGTGCAGGACCTGAGGATGCTCGAGGCTCTCGACGACCACTTGGACTTGGAAGACGCCCGGCAGATTATGAAAAAGCCTGGTCGCTTGATTCCCTGGGAAAAAATCAAATCTGACTTAGGCCTCTAAAGCCTCTCCCCCATGCCCTATTCAATCCGGTTCACTCCCCGGGCCCTGCGAGATTTCGCAGCTTTCGACAGAGCCACCCAACAGCGACTTCAGCGGCGCATAGACCGCCTTGCGAAAAATCCTTATCCGGCTGGCGGCAAGAAACTCCAGGCCGACGAGCCCATTTATCGAATCCGTGTCGCCGATTACCGGGTCATCTATCAAGTTGAGGCGCAAGATGTGCTGGTGGTCGTGGTAAAGATCGGCCATCGCAGGGAAGTCTATCGTTAGAGGATCCGATTGTTTTGTCGGAACTCCAAGACCTGATCGGCGTGCCGGCGGTTACGGCCTTGCTATGCCGGCGCGTTGATCTCCTCTAGACAGGTTTCGACGTCTTCGGCGTGCCGCGAGGCCAATTCGTAGCTGACGGCAATCTCATCGCAACATGAGTATTTGGGGCAACCCAGGCAGTCCTGAAAAACTTTGACCGGAAAGCTCTCGCGCGTGGCCCTTTGGAAGCCCAGCTTTTCAAAAAAGGCGGGGACGACGGTGAGGGCGAAGACTTTCTTCAGGCCGCAGCGTTCGGCTTCGTTCATGATGGCCTCAGTGAGCAGCGTGCCCACGCCCTTGGACTTGAGCGCCGCGTCCACACAGAGGGAACGGATTTCGGCAAGGTCCTGGCTGTAGAACTTGAGCGCGCCGCAGCCGAGAAGCTCTCCGTCTTCTTCCGCGACGGTAAACTCCCAGATGTCTTCGTAGAGGTTCGCCGGGGGGCGCGGAAGCAGAACCTGCTCGGCCACGTAGCGGTTTATCAATTTGTAGAGCGCGGGGACGTCGCGCAATACAGCTTTTCGGATGTTCAATGTTTCGTTTCCCTCTCCTCAGTTGGCTCCGCGAGCGGATTTGAGATCTGAAATTTCAGATTCCAAACCTCAGGCGCGCGGGCCCTGCATCAGCAGAATCAGCAAGGCCTTTTGAACGTGCAGGCGGTTTTCCGCCTGATCGAAAGCCACCGAGCGCGGAGAATCAATCACTTCGTTGGTAACCTCCTGGCCGCGATGCGCCGGCAGGCAATGCATAAACAGCGCCGAAGGGGCCGCGGCAGCCAAGAGTTCATCGGTGACGCGATAAGGCGCAAATACCTGGGCTCGGAGGTGGACGGCGTGCTCCTGGCCCATGCTTGCCCAAACGTCGGTGTAGACGGCCTGGGCTCCCGCCACGGCCTCAAGCGGGTTGTTAATAACCTCGACGGTCGCCCCCGTCGCCGCGCCAAGCACTTTCGCCTCGGCGACTATCTCAGCTTTGGGCTCATAGCCCGGAGGGGTGGCGGCGTGCACGGACACGCCGAGCTTCGCCCCAGTGATCATGAGCGAATGGCACACGTTGTTTCCGTCTCCCACGTAAGCCAGCGTCAGCCCGGCCAGCTTTCCGAACTTCTCCCGCAGCGTAAAGAGATCGGCAAGAGCCTGGCAGGGATGAAAGAGGTCGGTGAGCGCGTTCACGACAGGAATCGAGGCGTTGTTCGCCAATTCCAGCACCGACTCGTGGGAGAAGGTGCGGGCC
>Ga0181532_10001258_pt1 | contig 24917 bp, 20 predicted proteins | sample PEATcosm2014_Bin_33_FD_119768 | JGI IMG/M metagenome (GOLD analysis project Ga0181532, IMG submission 119768) | Peatland microbial communities from MTU Mesocosm Facility, Houghton, MI, USA - PEATcosm2014_Bin11_30_metaG | ecosystem: Environmental > Terrestrial > Soil > Wetlands > Peat | place... | reverse complement strand
TGTGTTCACACCGCCTGTTGCCCACCGCCGTCCGCGCCCGTGCCGTCCAGATCAATCAATATGTCCTGCGGTTCGGCGCCTTTGCTGGGGCCGACGATGCCGCGATTTTCCAGTTCGTCCATGATGCGCGCGGCGCGGGTGTAGCCGAGGCGCAACCGCCGTTGCATCAACGAGACGCTCGCCTTTTGTTCGCTGCGGATGACTTCGATGCACTGCTGAATCAGTTCCTCGTCCTCGTCTATGCCGGTTTCGTTTTCAAAGCTGCCCGCAGGCTGGGTAAGCTGCTGATGGATTTCCATTTCGTAACTCGGCTTGGCCTGTTTGGCAATGAACCCGACGATGCTCAGGATTTCCTGGTCGGTGATGAGCGCGCCCTGAGCGCGAATCAATTTCGCCGAGCCGGGCGGCAGATAAAGCATGTCGCCTTTGCCGAGCAATTTGTCCGCCCCCATCGCGTCGAGAATCGTCCGCGAGTCCACGCGCGAGGCGCACTGGAACGCGATGCGCGCGGTGATGTTCGCCTTGATGACACCGGTGATAACGTCCACGCTCGGGCGTTGCGTGGCGACAATGCAATGGATGCCCGCCGCGCGCGCCATTTGCGTGATGCGGGCGATGGCCATTTCCACGTCGGCGGGCGCCACCAGCATCAGGTCCGCCAGCTCGTCAATGATGACGACGATGTAACTCAGTTTTTCGGGAATGACGATGTCCTCCTCGCGCGGCACGACAATTTCCTCGTCCACCTCGACGGCGAACCCTTCCGCGCCCGGCTCGACTTTTTCCTTTTTGGCCGTGAGCGGCAGTTCCGGTTCGGATTCGTGCAGCGGTTTGTTTTTGGGACGCGAGTTGAACGAGTTGATGTTGCGCACGCCGGCGCGCGCGAAAATCTGGTAGCGCTTTTCCATCTCGTTCACCACCCAGCGCAGCGCGAGGATGACCTTTTTGGGATCAGTGATGACCGGCACGACCAGGTGCGGCAGCGCATTGTAATGCTGTAACTCGACCACCTTCGGATCAATCATCACGAAGCGGAGCTGGTCCGGCGAAAAACGATACAGCAGCGAGGTGATGATGGCGTTGAGGCAGACGGATTTGCCGGAACCGGTGCTGCCCGCAATGAGCAGGTGCGGCATTTCCGAAAGATCGGCCACTATCGGATGGCCGTAAACGTCCTTGCCCAAAGCGATCGGAATCTTCGCCTTGCTGTTGCGCCATTCCTCGGACTCGAACAAATCGCGCACGATGACCTTCGTCTTGACCGGATTCGGCACTTCAACGCCGACGGAGCTTTTGCCGGGCACCGGCGCGAGGATGTGAATGCGCTCGGCTTTGAGCGCGGCGGCGATGTTGTTTGAGAGCGCGCTGATTTTTTCCAGCTTCACACCCGGCGCGGGATGCAATTCATAGCGCGTGATGGTCGGGCCTTTGGTAATGTCACCGAGCGAAACTTCGATGTCGAATTGCGCGAGCGTCTGCTGCATGAGCCGCGCGTTGGCCATCAATTCCTCCCTCGACTCGGTCGGCTTCACCGTCATATCGGGATATTGTAGAAAATCCAGTGGCGGCAATTGATAATTGCCGATGATGGGTGTCGCGGCGACCGTGAGCGGCTTCGGTCTTTTGGGTTTCGTCTTGGGTTTCGCCGGCACCGAACCGTCCGCAATTTCAACCGCCGGTTCAGCGGGCTTTCCCGGCTCAACTTTTTCCGGTTCCCCGGTTTTTGTTTCGGCGGATTTTTCTGTTTCCGTTTTTTTACCAAGGATTCCCTCGGTTGTGGCCGGTGCAACTTCACGCGAAACAGCGGTTTCTCCTTCCGTGGCGGACGCGGATTCCATGGACGCTTCAGGCAGCGAAGTTTTTTTGCCACGCGCGGGTTTGGCCGGCGGCACGCTCAAGTCGCGCACGGTCGGCTCCGGCACCGGTTTCAAATCCGCGCCGAGGCCCGAGCGCGCGACTTCCTCCTGCAATTTTTTCGCCTGTTTTTCAAGTTCGCGCGCGCGGCGGTCGAGGGCGGTTTCTCCAGCGGTCGTGCCTCCGGTGGCTTCCGCTTCTTCAAACCATCGGCGCAACCAGTCGCCGAGCCTGAAATCGGTCAGGAACAGGAGGCTGATGAGATAAAGTGTTGCATAGACAATGGTTGCGCCGACCGCGCCGAGCATCCAGAAACCGTAGTCGTAGGTGAAGTAACCGAACCAGCCACCCGCGCTTTGAGCGCAGACGTCTTCGCGCAGATGCCGCAGCGGCTTGTCCATCACGTGCAGCAAGCCGGTGAGCGACAGCATCATCACGACGCCCCAAACGGCCGACCAGATCCGCCGCTCGCGCAGGTAGCCGAGGAAATTAAACAAATAGCCCAGCCCGAACGCCGCCAGCAAAAATGGGAGGACGAAAGCCCCGAGTCCGAAGAGAAAAAACGACGCATAGGCCACGTGCGCGCCGAAAGGCCCGATCCAATTGTGAATTGGTTTGTTCGGCGGCGTGTGGATGAAGGCAAGGTCATAGCGGTCGAACGAAACCTGCGCGACCAGCACCAGCAGCGCCGCGGCGAGCAGTGCGACGCCGATGATGTCGTTGAAGCCGTTGCCCGGATCTGATGGCGCCTTGCGTGACATGGCGGCAGCGTAACAATTCGATGCGATAACTTCAAAGTTGAAATGTAATTTTCCGATGGTCGCACGCGCCAATTCGCGCTTGCCAAGGCGCAACCGGGTTGCCACGCTGATCGTTACGTCGGGATGCGCGGTTAGCTCAGTTGGCAGAGCACTACCTCGACACGGTAGGGGTCACAAGTTCAAGTCTTGTACCGCGCACCAGCCTTCGCTCGCAGTGTAAAGCGACGGTGATCTTGTCCGGATTTTGAGAGTTCCAAGTTCCAAGAATCGTGAAAACAAAAATCGCGCACCCTTTTGGCGGGTGTGCTAAACCGTAGTCCAACGCCCGTTTAAATGGGCGTAAATTGTTGTTTAAGCCTCGACTAACGAAGCCGCGCTGCCGGCGCGGGTCCGCGATCCGTGCGCAAGCAAATCTCCACGTCCGCGCACGGGCAGCGCCGTGAGCCGGCCTGGCCCTCCGCGATCCTGGCCGGCCGCTCCGGCCGGCAATTGTTCGACTTCCAGCTCCGTATGTTCCGGCAAAATTGTCGCCGGCCGTGGCCTGGATTTTCGGCCCGCGTTGCGTGCCGCATCCATCCCTTCCAGGAACGCCTTGTCGCTGGGCAAAAGAAAATCGTAGATCGCGCGGTGAACGTGATCCAAAGTTGCGTTGCTCAAATCTTCCGTGCCGAGCATGGCGCGCACTTCATCGGCCACGTCACCCACCGCCGACAGATCGCGTTTGCTCAATAGCGCGTAGCCGACGATTTTTGAAATAATTCGTGCATCGGCCTTTTTGAAAACATTCCGTGCAACCGACTTGATGTCGTCTTCGCTGTTTGCCGCCGGCAACTTCTCCCAGCGTTTAACGCGGCGCCGAAACTGTCGGTAGTTCCATTCCACCTGGTCTGCCGCGCGCGTCATGCACACGATAAATTGCGGCGTGGTCACAAGGGCAACCGGCACACCCTGATTGCAGATCGCCGTATCAATCCAGTCCACCAATTCAGGCCGCGAATACATCCGCCGGCTTTGGTTGAATAAAAAATGCGCCTCGTCCACCACTAAAAACATCTTGGATCGCCTGAGCACGTCCTCGATCCGTTCCTGCATTTGGGTTGCCGAGCGCGTGTAGCTGGACGCGATGCCAAGAGCCTTGGCGATTTCCCGGAACGCAATGGTTTTGCTGGTGATCCCTTTGAGACTCACAAAACGGGCCGTGCCGAGATGCATTTCACACCATGCTTTCACCGCTTCTGTTTTGCCGCGTCCTTCTAGTCCATCCAAAACCACCATGCCACGGCTGGCCAGCGCGAAGTCGAGCGTTTCCCAAATCTTTTTGCCGATGGCGGTGAGCTGGAAATTTTCCCTGACTTTGGCTTCGTGCCGGCTCTTGTATTCAAACAGTGCGCCGATGATGTCCTTGAAATAAAACAAGTCGGCCTTCCGAAAATCGCCCTTGGAAAGGTCCGGGTTTTGCTCGATGGCGGAATCTGATTCGATGTCTGAGACGTCCACGTCTTCACCTGGCAGCGAGAAGTGAATTCGCGGATTGATGCAGAGATCAACGAGAAATTGTTCCAGGCCAAGGTCTCTGGAATTATACTCGCAGTCGCCAACCAGGTGTTTGAAGGCGTGATCCTCTCCATCACTGCATAGTCGCTTGGGAAACATTGCGACCAGTCCCTTTGCGACGCGCTTCAGGCCGCCATCGGCCAGCGACAATCCTTGAATAAACCAAATCAGGCTGCGCTTGGCCGCGTGAAGCAACACCGCTGCGCGAGCCGAAACTGCCACACCGTTGATGCCATGCAACTCGGCAAATTCGGGGCTGCTCATGTAGCGCTGCTGCGAAAGCGGGCCGGGTGTTTGTTGGCGGCGCGTGCTCATGGTTCGGTCCCTTCTGTGATTTGGGGTTCGCTGGCCGCGCTGCGCGGGTCATCACCGAGCAGCTCAAGCGCGCGGCTGCACTGTTCGGTGTCGTCAACCATTACCGTTGGAAAACCGTCCCGGCGCGCCCTGGATTTGTTGGCGGCCGTGCGGCGGCGGCTTTGGTCTATGCGCGTCGCAACGGCCGATTTCCGAGATTCAATTTCATCGCCAAGCCGCACGACTTGCGCGGCGGCTAAAAGACGCCGCTGCGGCAGTGGGAATTTTGCCTTCAGGACGTTGAAGCGCGTCTTCATGTATGACGCCTGGCCACCGATACGGGTTAACTCGCGGCCAAGCGCGCCGGAGTCTGGATCAACCAGGCTTTCCAGCGCGCTCGGATTCTCTGACCGCTTAACGCAGATCGGGTTTGTCCGGTCCTGATTCGTGACAACGATAGTTTCCGGATTTTCCGGGTCGAACCACGCCAGCACTTCCCGGCCAACCAGGTGCGCGATTTCCTGCCCGCGATAATTGAACTTTTGTTTTCCAATCTGGATCGTGACGCCGTTGAGTGTGACGCGCGCCAGGCGTTTATCGTGCGCGAGCAAGTAGCGCAGCGCAGCGTTGAATTGCATCGGCGGATTGGTCCGGTCCATAGACAGGTCAAAAGCCTGGTCCGGCGATAGGCCGGCAAGGACGTGACCTTGCTGCGGCTCGGCATTGTATTGTTCTACAAGTTGGCCGATGCGCCGGTTCCACTGGTCCACTCTATAAAAGTATTCCGACGGATGAACTTTCCGCGCCTCGACTTCAGCCATCTGTTTGCGCAGCGATTCCGGCGCGTCGAGGCGCTCGTCACGGCCGCAGTAGCCAGGCTCGCCCTCCGCGATGTCTTGAAACATGCCGCCGACGCGCTCGATGGCTTTGGTCCGTGGACGGATCGCGTGAATAAATTTGATGCCGAACTCGCGCAAGCCCTGGCTGATTTCCGAGAATCCGAACGGTTCGATTTTACCCTTTAGCAACGTCGCGCTTTTCCACAAGCCGCGCTCAAAATAGAGAATTTCCGGTACGCCAAATTCGCCAAAGACGTGCGTGCAAAGACTGCGGATCGTCAGCGAGCTGTAACTTTTTCGTGGTTCCAATGCCCAGCCCAAAATCCGGAGCGAGCGGAAATCAATAAACAAGATAACCTGGCCGCGCGTGAGCTGAAACCAGCCGTGCCCGTCTGGAATGTAAAAATAAGTGTTGAGCGTGAAATCGTCGCCGGAGATGCACTGCAAAGAGGAAATCCCGTCATAGCTTCGCGTAACGTGCCCCTTGATGGCGTCAAACGCGCGTGGCCCTTGATGCATCACGGTCAGGATTTCCACTTCCGAGACGATTGAATCCCGCACGCTGGCCGGCACATGGGATTTGTTCACTGCGCATCCGGCGTAGCGTTCAATGACGGCCGGCGAGAAGCCGGAGCGGAGCAGATCGCGCCAAGCCGGAGCCATGTCGCCGCGATAAGAAAACACGGCGCGGTGAATCAGCAAATCCCGGTCGTCTTCTGACAAGTCAAATCGCGCGCCGTTTTCTTCCCGGCCGTCGCATAAAGCCTTAATGTCGCCATTGGAATTTTGCACTGCGTCCAGTTTGCGGTTGAACGCCTTCAGCAGTGCATCGCGCGACGCGGCCAGAAACGGCGCGCGGGCAAACAGAAATTGCCTCACGCGACGCGCGGCGGATTTTTCCAAAGCGCCGGCATTCACCAGCGCCGTGACTTTTTGCAGCGCCAGGGTCCACACGCCACGGCGTTCGGTTTCGTTCGGCGCGTGCGGGTTGGTGCAGGCAGCGATAAAAGATTCAATTTCGGCAAACTCTTCAGCCAGTGCAGCCGGGACCATTTTCGACGCGGGATTCTTTTCTTTCAGGCGATCCGGCAAATATATTTCGAGCCGGTTCCACTCTTCCGCGCCGTTGTCCCGGCGCAAGGTCCGTGTGAATAATTCACGCCAATAGCGTGCCGTGATCCGATTTCCGAAAACGCGCTGGTAATCGTCCAGGCCGTGGCTTTCCACTTCCGCCCTGGACAAATTGGGATCGTGTTGCTGAATCAGCCAGGGCTTGAGCGCGTCGCGGAGTTTGCTCGCGGCCTGAATGCAGTCATCGTGAATTTTGTCCAGGGGAACGGGCGGTTGCCATTGCCGGCGCGGTAGGGAAAACAGCGTTTCGATCCGCTGTATCTCGCTGCACCCAATGCAGCGTTGATTTTTGGCTTCTTCGTCCAGACGCGCACGCAAAGAGGCTGGCAATTGATCCACGGTCCACGCGGCGGCCTCGTTGCCGGCGACAATCCGCACGCCGGCAGGATTCACGCCGCGCAAAAACTTGCGCATCGCCTGCGGTGTGTGGCCCAGCGCGGCGGCGATCTGTGCGGCCGTGAAATGCTTGGCCGGCGCTGTGCGCTCAATTTGTTGCGTCGGGGTCATGTGCGAATGCCGATTTTCATCTTCGTGCCGGGATCCATCAGGTGAGAGACGATAATCTGTTTTGCCTGTGAACTTTTAAGTTTGTCCATAAGCTGCTGGTGGTTATAGACTATGATGTGATCCACTTTTACTAACCCGTCACCGGAAGAGGATTTTCCGCCGCCAGCCAACCCGCCAGAAGCCAAAGATTGCAGCGATGACACACCGATCCGGTTCACAGCGGATTGCGGAAATACGTATTCACCACGATGGACGACACCAGCAATGTCGTATTGGCCGCCAGCGCCGGTGTAACCGCCAGCGGCAAAGCCGCCTTTGAGCGCCATGCAAGCGGCAACAATCGCCGCCATTGCCGCGAGAGCCAGAATGGGGCCAACGTAAGGGATGGAGGCTTGTGAAGAGGCAGCGCCGGAGCCGGCGACAGCGGCATTGGCGCCTACTTGGGTTGTCGCTGCTGCGGTAGAAGCCGTGGTTTTGGTCGCTGCCGCCGTTGCGGCAAGCATCGTGTCCGTTCCGTGAAAAAGCCGCGAGAACGCGAGCATGATCGTGTGCTGCAAAATCCACTGCACGGCCATGTGGACAAAGCCTTGAACCAACTCGTCAATGACGGACCTGGCAATTTCACGCAGCGCCTTCGAGAGGGTGAGTGTCCCCTCGATAATTCGGCTGATGCCGCGGCTGATTATGTCCGTGGCCTGGCTGCCACTTTTCTGAAAGAGCGTCCACAGCACGTTACTTTTTTGTTCGAGCTGCGCCAATTCGCGCTCGTAACGCAGCCGCTCTTGCATTGTGCGCGCAAGGGCAATCTGTTGTTGGAGGACCGGTCCCAATGCAGCACCGCGCTGGCTGTCCGTTATAGTCGGATCAGTTTGAATATTGAATTTCTGTTCGGCCAGTGCGTCGCGCTGTTTTTGCTGCGCTTCAACCACGTCGTCCAGTGCCTTTTTCTTGTCCTCGACGAGCAGGCGATCAATTTCCTTTTCCAACTCCAATTCTTCGCGGACTGCGCCGTCGTAGGCTTTTTGAACTTCGAGATTCGCTTTGGCGTCAACCGCAGCGACGGCCGCTTGTTCGGCGGCACGGCTTTTGTTCAAAGCCGCCTCTGCGTCTGCACGCGCATTTGGCGCCAGCATCGGGCCGGCCGCTCTCATCGTCTCGGCGATCTCATCCCGCTCCCTTTGGTAGCGGTCATGGATGGCGGCTTTCTCTTTTTCCAAACCGGCCAGCGCCTCAGTCTGGGCTTTTTCCACCAGGGCTTTGAGTTCGGCCACGGCCTTTTCGCGCGAGTCCTTGAGGCCGCCTTCACCGCTCAACTGTTTCTCAACCCATGCCTGGACCTCTGCCATGCTAGCTTCTGGCAATTGAGCCGTGATGGACTGCGATCCGGTGCGAACCAAGGAGCCGGTTGACGTGGCTTGATAGGTCGGCACTGTGGCCGCTTCGGTTGGAGTCTGCGTCAGCTCACCCAGGGAGTTTTTGTAAAGCTTTTTCCTGCCCGTCAGATAATCGGCGAATTCTCCCGCCGCGCCGGGACCGAGCGCGCCGGCCTTCCGCAGAGTATTGATCTGTTCGAGCAATGCCGGCAATTTCCCGAGCGAATCTTCAAGCTTCTTGGTTGCCTCTGCCGCTTGGGTTTCGGCGGACGAAAACTCATGCCACACGAGCGCAACCCCGGCAGCAGCGGCGGCGAGGGCGCCGGCGACCGGGAGGATGGTTCCCAAACCTGTGCCCGTCAGCAACGCCACGCTCCGCAGTCCGCGCATTCCCGCCGTAAGCCCCATGATCCCGATAGAGAGCTGCGGGAATCGCGTTCCACCGAGCAAATAAACCGCAGACTCCAGTGATCTGAAACCTTCACGAGTTGCCATTGCCGAGCCGCGCAATTCAGTCAGCCCCGCCTTTACGGCGGCGGTTGCCGGCGCGAGTGATTTAAGGCCGCTGCTCGTCTGGTTGACGAACTGTTGGAGCGCCGCTGCCGCCTGCGCCGTCTCGGCTGTGACGATGATTTTCACGTCGGGCATTTTAGGAAAAAGTTAAAACGGGGGTTTCGCCGCCCGTCTGGTTCAAAAACAACAGCCCCCAGACTGCTCTTAAATCTTCGCTGCGGCTCTTAAAAGGCCTGCTTCGACTCGAACCGCTGTCCTGGGAAGGTCGTCCTCGTAAAAACGCCTCCTGGACGAAATAGGCTTTTGGGGGTGTCGCGCTCAAAAGATCCTCCTTGCTTTCAGAAAATCCACGGCACTTTGATATTCAACGCGCGGCGAGCCGCCCCGCCCGCAAAACCAGGGCGTGCCCTTGGCCAGCCGGAGCAATCTTTCCTCAATTAGTTTGATGATGTGGCTCGAAGAGGCGTTCAAAGCCAGGGCGATTTCTTTTGCCTGGATCGTCGGCGCTGGGGACGGAAAAATCAGCCGCAACACACGTTGCCAGTCCTGCTCTTCGGAGACGTTTGCCAGTCGCCGGCCTTCAACAAAAGCGCAGACGCTATCCGACAACACCCGCACGTCCCTGGCCTTGGCATTCCTGGAGGCAATGTTGAACGCAAAAAGCAACCGGCCGTCTTCGACTGCTTCAAGGACCTCATCTTCGCCCTTTAAATCTGTCACGCTCAAGACCGCCCACACGCTCACAAGTGGGCGTGTAAATTTGAGCGGCTTCGTTGCGGTGACGGCGTTCATGGTATTCAGATCGAAAAGTCAATTTGCCGCTTCACGCGCCGGCGCGGCAGGCGATCCGGCAGCCGGCGCCGGATGTCTTCGGCAATTCGCAACCGAAGTTGTGCAAACCTGGTTTGCGCTACCGCGATGGCTTTCAGCTCGCCTTGGAGCAATTTGAAATCGGCAGCCGGAAAGTAATAACGAAGCTGGCCGTAGGAAATTTTCAGGCGGGCGCGCGCGTATCGTCCGCGTCCAAAACTTCCATTGCGGGCCGCGAATTTGTCCCAAGCCGTTTTCAAGAATGGCTGGCGAATCGTCACACAAAAATTGTTGAACCTCAGCAGGACCGGCGCGGTGATGGACGGCTGCCTCTTGCGAAAATTAAGTTTGAATGCCGCCGGGATTTCACCGGCACGTTTCCACATGGCAAAGACGCGCCACAGCGTTTTCTCTGCAAGCCTCAGCCGGCGTGATGGATCGCACTTGAAAACGCGGCCGTTGTGATATTTGGAGACGCGGCGGAAAGCTTTCACCCTTGGTTCCCCGTGACCGGTTCGCGTTTGGACACTGAGACATGCCCTTTGCAATCGCGCCGCGCGTTCGGCCTGCCAGTCTGGTTTGAAAGAGTCGCCGCCGGCGTGCCGGGCCGGCGGCAATGGAGTCAGCGGGGACCGTCCGCGGATTGCCGGTCCCGACTCCGATTTTTTTCTCCGATGGCACATTCGAGTTTAAATCGTTTGCGTTTTTTAAGTCGCGGGCGGTCTTTTGCCGCCCGCGACCTGTTCCAAACCAAACTGACTATGAAATGGTCAGCGGCAAAAATAGGATTAACCGCCGAGTTGTAGCAGCGCAAACCCGCCAACATCTCTCATCATGGATTGTCCCCGGCCGACAGCCCGAAACCGGATGCTCGCATCTGCGAATTCGGCACCGCTGTCTGCACGAGTCAATTCAAACTTCTCTTGCAGCGCCACCAGGTATGCGTCTGGATTTCCAAAAGCCGCAACGTTTGAACCGGCAACCGTAGCCGTCGGCGCTTGCGCCGCCCAGGTGACAGGGAAACCCACGAGCCGCCAATCGCCGCCAGTCTCGGCCGGACTTTTCAGGAGGTATTGCGGGCCAACGCCGTCCTTGAGTAGCAAGAGCTGAGGGATAAAAACCGGGCTGATGTACCAACGCGGCGGCTGCTCGTCCATCCGCTGCAACGCGGCAACATTAACAAGCGCAATCGTGTTGATGAAGTCAGTCCGTTCCAGGGCAGCGATCTGACTTTTAGCAACTGCCGTCTGGAAGACTTTCACATTCGGGTTGTTAAAAATCCCGACCGTCATTCCATTTTTTACGTCGTCCTGGCCCGTCCCGCTGAAGCAGCCCCAGTCAATCCGAGCCGCCACGGCCATCACGATCTTCGAGACGATCACATTCGAGTAATCAACCTTCTGGTCTTGCAGCCAGGCCAGGCTCGCCTTGATGATCGTTGCAATCGTATTCGCGTCCGGCGTGACCGCCGTGCCAGCATAGGCGGTGTCGTCGGGAATTGTCGTGTTGCCCTGCATCGAGGGTGTGATAAAAACCGCGTTTGGAAAAGCCGTCACTTCCGCAAACCGGGTGTATGCGCCGATCAGTTTTCGCAGGCCGAGATATTTGTAGGCCCCGTAATGCAACAACAGATCGTAAAGCTCGTCACCAACGGGGACCGCCAAGAGCATCCCGGCCCCGAATTGATCTTGCAGGTTGACACCGGACACAGCCCTTTGAACCGCCTCGTATTCAAGCGACTTCACCTTCAGGCAGCCCCCAATCTTACGTATGACGCCATTCCAGAAAAATCGCCGTTCCGGCTTCGCTTCGAGGTAGCGTTCGATGGGATTTCCATAGGCGGAATTCCGCTCGCGCTCCAGGGAGGCAGAGACTCTCAGCACGGCACGTTCAATCTCCGTTTCATTGCCGGCGCGCCGGGCGAATTCTAGATTTTCAAATGCGCGCTTGCTCGCGCCGCTGAGCCTCGAAAAATCGGTGGATGAAATTGTGCTTTGCATGGGTGATGGCTGTGGTTGTGGGTTGGTTGGTGATGGAGTGCCGCCGAGTGCCTTTACCATTGCGGAGACAGCATCGGGTTGCGGTGAAGAGGCAAAACTGTAAGCGCGCGGACGATGCTTGCGCTGCTCAAAGGCCCTGGAAAAGTCCGGCGACATGCGCGAGAACTGCTGGAGGTCGGAGTCGTTCAAAATCCCGGCCTGATAAGCTTTTTCGATCTGAGCCACGGCATTCGGATTCGCGCCGACAATGCACGCTGAAAGCTCTTTTTGCTGCGCCTCGGTGTAGATGCATTGGCACTCGGTTTGATTCGGGTCCAGGTGCAGCTCCTCGCAGTTGGCCAGCCAGCCAGATTTGTCCCGGTCGTAAGGCGTCACTGTGGCGACCGGCACGAAGCCGACACTGACGGCCTTGAGATAGCCGGCGGCGGTCATCTGAAATCCCTTTTGGGCGAGTAGGTTGGTGGGAACGTCAATTGCCCATTTCACCGTCTCGACAAGCTCTTTTTTGCGGACGGCAAAATCAACTACGCGGCCGAGCAGGAAATCAATTGAGCCGTAGTTGTGCGAGTCAACGAAGGGCGAATTTTTCTGGAAATCGTCGAACTTCCAGCAGTCGGCGCGGATGATCTCGCGGTAGGAATCGAGCGTCTCGTCGCTGGCGACGTATTCGACAAGCCCCGCTTTCTCGTCGAGCACGCGGACGTGCGGATGGATTTCGCGGCGTAAGATTTTCATTTTGCTTTGGCTGTAGAATTTTAAGTGGTTGGTGATGCGCCTGGGCCGGTGACTCAACAAAATCCGTCTATTGTTTCCTTCTTTATCCCCACAGCTCCGCGATGACGATCAACCCATGCCAGAAAGTGTTTGGCTATTTTTATTTCGTCATTGAACTGAGTCACTTTCAGTGCTTGGTCGAGATATTCTCCGTCACGATGGTTATGGAAGATTGGCATTTCAACAATGTGGTTCTCCCACCATCGCCGACACGCACGCACGTCATGCTCAAAGAACGGCCTTGTGATCTCGATCAAATCCGCTTCCAACTCCAAGCGCACGTCGTTTACTTGCTCATTCCATTTGTCGGCACAGGTGCGGACCAGTTGCAGCAGCTCGCCGGCGGTTTTCTTCCGCAATGGTTCCTGCTTTGCGAGCTTGGCATCAACCAGGTCAATCGTGAGCCTGGCGTCCAGAATTTTGGTCCGCGCCGTCTCTACGGTTATTCCCGGATTGGCCACCAGGAGTAGATCATCGCTGGCTTTGCGTTTTAGCTTGGCTAGGTCGGTCAGCTCGCGCTCGGCGGCCGTAAGGGCTTCGATTAACTTGACGATTTTTTTCACTTGGCTTTGAGGTTGATTGTTTTGATTGTCGCGGTTGAGATTTGGAAAGCCGGCGTTCATTTATTCGTAATCAATTTCGCTGGTGTTCGGGAGGATCGTGCAGTTCGTGACAGCGAACTGTGAGTTCGGTTGCCCCACAAACGAGAGTTGATTGGTCGTAGTGGCCAGAGTGGAGGCGTAAATTATCTTCGTCTGGCCGGTCACCGCGTTGCTGTAAATGATTCCGCACGAAGAAGCCGTGCCAGCATAAACACTCACCATTACTTCAGCGCGTTGGTTGCGCAGCAGATTCCAGCCGCCTGCCACGAAATCGTTCGTCACGCTGGTAAGCGGTGCCGTGTTCGTCGGGAAGGAAACCACCGGCGCATTGGTCGCCCCAATGGCGGCCAGCGCGGCTGCCGAATTATTGGCCAGGAAAAAGTTGCGGCCTAGGTAATCAGATGCCGGAAACATTGAAGGCCCGGCTTGCCCTGGGGATGCTTGGTTGTACCAGGTGCCGCCTGGCTGGGCGTCGCTTTTAACGGCGGGAAGGAGGCAAAAGGCAAAAAGGCCGAGGGATAAAAGTTTCATTTTCATGGTGATTTTTGGTTGCGGTGAAGGGATGGTTTTGTTTGCTGTGAAATCAGATCGCGGTAAAGCGAAAGCAGCTTTGGGGATTTCTGCCGGCGGTTAATCACACGGTTGAGCGTCTCGCGTGCGCAGTGCAACGCTCTCGCGGCGCGGCCTTGTGACATCAATGGGTTTGGCTTTGTCGAGCACTTCCGGCCTTTCGGTTTCGTCGTCACAAGACATAAAGATTCCACACTGGTTGTGGAACGTCAACCCCTTTTCACAACTTTTTTTTGGGGCGGCAAATCGTTAAACTTTTCGCGTGCCCAATCCGAGCGGCAAAATGAACGAACGCGAGCGCGGTATCTGCTCGCGCGTGAGAACATTCCGTGAGGCCATTAAGTGGTCCCAATCTGACTTTGCAAAACAGTTGGGCATTACACGAGACCAGTTGGCCGGCATAGAGTATTGCCGTACACCTCTGCGTTATAGCGTCGCGTGGGAGATCCGCTCCGTTTTTGGCATAAGCTTAAGCTGGTTGGCAAACGAGTCCTTTCCGCCCCAAGTCGAAGATTTAGACCCCTGGCCAAAGCCGGAAACCCTACCAAAAGACTTCTCTTTATTGAGCGAAGTTGAAAATTCTCTTTGGATCGAAGGGCTTGTTAAGCCCTACGCGGGCGAGTTGCATAAAAAGCTTCCCCTCCATTCTCCACAAAGGTCAACTGTCCTATCACATTTGAAGGAACATTTGGCTGACTGGTTGGCGAGAGTCCCAGAGGAAAAAATCCCAATTTTCCAGTCTCAATTAATGACGTTCTCCGAGACTTTTTTGGGGAAACTGCCTCAAGAGCCGAGTGCAAAGATCGGTCAACGAAAAATTGCGCTGATTTGGGATACGATGCGCCTAGACGCTGCCAAACGACTTTTGGAAAAACATCTTAAAGTTTCGCACTTGACTAATCCGGCAACCGGGTTTATTGTCCCCTTCGTGAAAGGCGAATGGACAGTGCTCAAACGGCGTCTTCAGAATGCCACGGCGAAACCGGGTGCAAAAACCAAGCTGGCTGAATTTCTTGGCGTGGATTTGACTCGGGTTTCGCAATGGCTGACTGATTCAAAAAACGCGCGTGAGCCTGGCGCCGAGTATGCGCTCAAGATGCTCCGCTGGCTCGAACAACGTCAGCGCCAAAAATAAAAAGCCCTGGCAGCGCGCAAACGCCGCCGGGGCCGGACCCGAAAAAGGAAAACATTGAAACATGAAAACCTCAAATCGAATCCACCGGAACGGTGCCACGAAGCCCGCGCTGGTTCAAGTTAAAATGAAAACATCGTTCGCGCCTGCCGAGTTTAAGATTGTCCGCTTGCGCGAATGCCCCGTGGACAATCCAATGATAGAGACGCCGCCGGAAGTGGTTGCTTTCTGGCGCGCGCATGTCGTCTCCGCGCCGTGGTTCAGGGATGAAAAAGAGAACCTCTGCGTTTTCCTGCTGGACGCGCGCCACTGCTTGACCGGCTTCGAGCTGGTCTGCCAGGGCACGCTCGATACGCTCTTGATGCACCCACGCGAAGTGCTGCGCCCGGCAACCATCCACAACGCGGCGGCCATCATCATCGCGCACAATCATCCGTCCGGCGATCCAACGCCATCGCTTGCTGACATCAAGGCAACGCGCGATCTGATTGAATCCGCCGGCCTTATGAAAATTGAATTTCTTGATCACGTCATTATTGGCGACGCGCGGCGGGAAAAGGGTTACAACAGCGTGCGCGAGCTGGGCTTCTTCGCCGCCGATTCGCCGGTCAAAAACGGCAAGGACATTTCAGACCGCCCGCAATTCGACCAATTGACGGAATTGGAAACAGCGAAGACCCAATCCAATGCACTCTCGAAACTACTCGCAGACAGCATGGACCATTATTCCAGCAACGGGTGCCAGTTCGGCAGCGAAGAAGACAAATCAATGATCGCCGGCATCGGGAGTCTTGTGCGCATGACCAATGAGCGTCTTGAGATTGCGTTCAACTCGGTTTTTCACGCGGTCCACCGGAAACGTGAGCAAGCCGCAGCGTAAAACGAAACAAACCGCGCCGGCCTGGTTGCATCCCGGCCGGCGCAAACAATAAACACTAAACAAAAGCCATGAAGATGAGAATTAGAATCCTTGACCGAAAGGCGCGCGCCGCCATAAAAAAACTACCCGCCTTCCGATCACTGGAGCGAACAAAACTCCGCATTGAAAAGCGTTACCTCGCCGGCAAGATTTCGAGGCGCCAGGCGATGGATTTGAAGAGCATATTGCGTTCGAGAAAGTGCCGCCTCTTGCACAGGGAGGTTTACCGCCTCCTAAAGCTGCCAGCGCAAAAGACTCTCTCTAGCTCAAAGCTCTCAATCCAGCAGGAGGACTCGCTGAAGCACGTCTTGGGCGTGAACCGGCGGTATGGCGTTAGAGTTAATGCTGAGGCCGTTGCCCAACTCATTGTGATGCAGCCTGGATGGAATGGCACGACTGCGGAGGAAAAGGTGATCACCAAATTATTAAAGGCGGCGCAGAGCTAGGGACTGACATTCCCCGCGCCGGCCTGGTTGCATCCAAGCCGGCGCCAACAAAAATCTGACCTTATGGAATTACATAACCCACACCACACCGAAATTTTGCAGAGCATCGTCGAGCGTATGCACCGGGCGAAATGGATCACTGGCACGAACTTGGTGACGCCGGATGACTGGCACATTAATTTTACCGAGTTAGGCCGAGAGCAAGTTAACAAAGCCAGTAATGCGCTCAAAGAGATTGCTCCTAGCTTTTTTAAAGCCGGAGTTTCTTTGGATTTGGCCGAGCTAATTAAGCGCTCTTCGGCTGTTGAACTGTCTGCGATGTTGACCGAAATCGCTCCAATTATAGCCGAGCTGCAACCCCCTTCATTTTCCCTTGGCGAGTGGGAAGCGGTGATCGGAATGTTTCTGGTTAATGCCCGAAATGACGGCACCCAAGAGAGCCTTCAACGCCGGTTTTAGGGCCGCTTAATCGGCCCTTGGCGGTCGTTTAAATCGCCCATCGGCGCGGTTTTAATACGCAAGTGCGTGACTTTCACGCGGCGTGCAACTGGCCGGCGCCGGCCGTGCTGGATGGCCGCAGATCGGCTGCAATGAGGCTAAAAAGTGGTTCCTGGTTCCACCCCTGTTTTGCCATGTCCGGTTTCGTGGTTGCAGAGTTCCAAAAGTTAAACACCATTGATTTCATTGGTGATTTTTTCGGTCTGTTTTTGGAACTGGCAATCCGGACACCGCTCGTAATTCCGGACATTTGAACTCCCACGAAATTCTGAGCACGCCATTGATTTTGCTGCTCTTTCCCGCTCTTTCCCGCTAATTCCACTATTCCGGACAACATCACCGTGGCTGTAAAGCAGCAAAGCAAGAGCGAAGGCTGCCGCGACGAAGCTCGAAGAGCGTAGGCGGGCTGATAAACCTGCTTAACACGAACGCTGCGAGCTACGGCCCGGTAAACCAGCTTGAACTGAAGCGCAGCGAAAGCGAAGACTTCCGCGCCGTAGCACGAAGTGCGAAGGCTGGCCACCGGTCACACTCTCGATACTTATGCTTCAAGCTTCGACTTGGCAAGCCAGCCTGAGCTGAAGCGCAGCAAAGGAAGAACGCAAGTTCCTGCACCGCCGCAGAACAGCAGGCTTCATGGCTCGTGCAGCCGATAAAAGGCGGAGGCGGCGGCGGCATTGTTGGTCAGCACAAAATTACCGCCCACCGCCGCCACGCCATTGGTCAGCGGTGTCCAGACCGCCCCGGAGGATATCGTGCTGCTGCTCTCAAGGACGAAAGCCGTAGCCCAGCCCGGCCAGGAGAGGATGACATTATTGCCGGCGGAAGGCGCGATTTGCAGCGCGGGAATTATTGTTCGCCCAATTCGAACCGTGCTGTTGTGCGTGTCGGCCACATAGAGATTGCCGGCACCGTCCAACGCGACGCCTTGGGGATAGTTAAACAACGCGTTGGTCCCTATTCCATCGGTGCTGCCAGTGATGCCGACCTGTCCACCGACGGTGCTCACCACCCAGTTCGTTCCAACCAATGTCATCTTTCGAATGGTCTGATTGTATGTGTCAGTGACGTAGAGGTTGCCTGTCGCATCGAAAGCAACATCGTCAGGGAAAAAGAACTCGGCGTTGGTGCCGGTGCCATCGGCACTGCCGCGGATGCTGGCAACTCCTGCCAGCGTGCTGACCAGCCAGTTCGTTCCGACCGGCGTCAGCAGGCGGATGCTGTTATTCTCGCTGTCGGCCACGTAAACGTTGGAGGCATTGTCCACGGCAACTCCGCGGGGAAAGTAAAACATGGCATTGGTGCTGATGCCATTAGCGTAACCGTGCGTGAAAGGCAGGCCGGCAATGGTCGTTACCGCCCAGTTGGTCCCGACCGGCGTGAGCTTGCGAATCGTGTGTCCGTAATTGTCCGTTACGTAAACATTGGTATTCAAGTCCACCGCAATCCCTGCGGGAACATAAAACACCGCATTGGTGCCGAGGCCATCCACGATTCCATAGACGCCAGCCTGCCCGGCGATGGTGGTCACCACCCAGTTGGTGCCGACCGGGGTAATCTTGCGAATGGTGCTGTTGTAGGCGTCCGCGACATAGACGTTGCCCTGGCTGTCCAAGGCAATGTCCGAAGGATAGTAAAAACGCGCGTCGCTGTTCGTGCCATCGGCGCTGCCAATGTTGCCGGCCAGGCCGGCAATGGTGCTTACCACGTCGTTCGTCGTAATCTTTCGAATGGTGCAATTGTAGTAGTCCGCCACGTAAACATTGTCCTGGGCATCCAACGCGACGGCGGCCGTGGACCAGAACAAGGCGTTGGTGCCCGGCCCATCGGTGCTGCCGGTGCTGACGCCGGCAAAGGTGCTCACCACACCACTCGTTGTGATTTTTCGAACCTCATTGTTGTTCGCGTCCGCCACGTAAACGTTGCCGGAACCATCCACGGCCACGCCAATGGGAGAATGAAATCGCGCGTTGTTGGTCGCGCCGTCGGCGTCGCCGTAAACTCCCGCCAACCCCGCGAAAGTGCTCACGGCCCAGTTTGTTCCCGTCAATGTCATCTTCCGAATCGTGTTGTTATTGTCGTCGGCCACGTAAAGATTGCTTCCACCGCTTACAGCAATGCCGGCTGGACCGTTAAACTGCGCGTTGGTTCCGGTGCCATCGGCGCTGCCGGAAATTTGAATCTGTCCGGCAATCGTGCTAACCACCCAGTTGGTGCCCACAGGTGTCAATTTGCGAATCGTCTGATTGATGCTGTCGGTCACGTAGAGATTGGTTGTGGTATCCACGGTGATTCCAAAAGGCATATAGAACTGGGCGGCATTGTTCGTACCGTCGGCGCTGCCGGGATGATGGGGCTGGCCGGCAATCGTGCTGACGAGTCCCGCGGGCGTGATTTGCCGAATCACATCGTTGGCCACATCGGCCACATAAACATTGCCGGCGCCATCCACCGCAATGCCAGTCGGTGTGGCAAACTGTGCGTTGGTCCCCATGGCATTGATCAGACCTGCCATCCCAACCTGACCGGCCAAAGTGCTCACCACCCAATTCGGGCCGGTTGGCGTGATTTTTCGAATCGTATCGTTGAACTCGTCCGCGACATAAAGATTTCCATTGGTATCAACCGCGATGCCCGTGGGGAGGTTGAACGAGGCATTGGTGCCCGTGCCATCGGCGCTGCCCTTGACTCCGGCCAGGCCGGCAATAGTCGTTACCGAGCCAGCCGGAGTAATTTTCCGAATCGTATTATTGCCTGAGTCGGTCACATAAATGTTGCCTTGATTGTCCGCAGCAACACCCGAAGGACCGGAAAACCGCGCGGCGGCGCCCGCGCCATCAGCGCTGCCAACACTGGCCGATCCCGCCAGGGTGGTGAAGGAAAAGGGTTGCGAATGCACCGACGCAGTCGTCACAAAGAAGAGACCGGACACAAAACAAAAAAACAGTGTCTTCATAAACGTCATGCTGACACGATGTTTTCAGGGAAAGCAACCCCCGTGCCGCACCCGCATCTGCAATCGTTGTCCGTTAAAGTGCCCGCACACAAATCATGCAGTGTCATGCGTGTCCGAAAATCGTCGCCGGGCATTTCTTTCCCTGTCCACTTGCAGAGCAGGCAGGGAGGCTTATGTTATATCAGGTGTCTCGTATGAAAACGAAAGGCAAAACATCAAAAGCCGTTGAGCAGCCCAAACCGGTCACTCCCGGCGTCACCCGGGGCATGGTGCGCGAACATGCGTACCACCTGTATCGCGACAAGCTGTCGGAGCACCCGCTGACCTTGGAGGATTGGGTGCTGGCGGAAAAAGATCTCGTGGCGACAATGGAAGCCGAAGAAGAAGGCGTCGCAATTTAGGTTTTCCCTTCCGCCCGGCGGATGGAAATCAGCGACGGTTGATTTGAACCGTTAGAAAAGTTTGCGCCCATCCGCCACGGCGAAGGTGTTTCCTTGTCCGCCCTCGACTCTTTCGCGCGAATAGATTCTATTGCAATTTGAAGGTAAAGAACTGATGCGGATTGTTGGGATCAATGCTGTTGGTAAAGTAGAGATAACATCCATGATTAAATGCCCTCGTTCACTGGCTTTGACGCTTGTTTGCGCCTGAACGGGTCCGTGCCTTTCGGCACGGCCCGAAAATCTCGCGAAAAATCCACGTAAAGCTTCCGCTGTCGCTGAGAAGCTATGGCGGGACAGATCGCTGCGCGGCCACGAGACAGGCTGCGCATAAAAGCGTTACCCTCTGACTCGACTTGTCGCGCCGAAATGGAATGAAGGCGGAGCCTGGCTGGCATGGTGGCAGCGAGCGCGCGCCCGAACGCCAGCGGCGTTAATGCGAAGCTGTCGCTGGTGGCGCGTTCAACAGTGGTTGCTGCTTACCAACCAGTTCCGCCCGGTCCACGGAAATGCCCAGAACGTCGGCGACGGGCCGCTCATGTCCGTCGGTCGGCTCATTTAGAATGTGGAGTTCGCCCGTGACCGGATTGCGGATAGCCATCACGGAACTGCCGCCACCATCGAGATTCACCGCCTGCCGGCAGCCGAGCCGGAGCATCTCCGCCGCAAGTTCGTCGTAACTCATGCCCACGGCCACGCCCGGCTTGCGCCCGTCAACCACGAGGAGAATCAATTTCGTTCCGGCCGCGTCAAGGCCCACCGTCGTTCGCGGGTGGCGGACCTGGGTCTGGTGCGGAACCGCGACGCCATCGCGGACAAGCATCGTGTTGCCACCGATGACTTCCCAATCGTCCGCGTTCGGGCAGGTCAAATTTTCAATCGTGACCGACTGATTTCTGTGGACGACCAGACAGGGTCGCGCGTTGGTGCAAGTGGACCAGATTTTTCCATCCGTGACCGCCGGGCCTTCAACGAGCGCCCAGAGATCCGCGCGAAACGCGGAATTGGTGCCTTCGCCGTCGTTGACGCCGCGGGCTTTGAAAAAATCGCCGTTCACGACGAAATCAAATTTTTCCCGCGCGGCAATTTTCGTCGGCTGCATCAATGTCGTCTGCCATTTGCCGGGGCCGTCCGGGTCGGGGCCACCCGGCGCGACGCGGAGATGCAGCGTCGGGTTCGTCAAATCCACTTCCGCGACAAACAACCGCGTCGGCGGATTTGTCCGCGTCTCGGAATAATAAATCATCCCGGCAAACGGATGGTTGGTGGCCGATTCCGCGCCAGCGCAACAATTCATCAGCAGCGCGAAGACCATCAGCCCGCGCCAGAAGGCGGAAAGAAAACCGATTGACCGGGTGAAATTCATGGACGCCCGCTCAAATTGCAGGCGCTCCGCGCAGCAGTCCATTCAAATCCAATGGCCGCGTGACTGTTTGATGATGGTCTCCATTGGAAACCCGGCTGGCATAGTGAGGATTCTTCGCTTGGAAGACGCGAGAGTTAATTCAAAAGCCACAGGCTAAATGCCAAAGTTCACAGAGAATTCGTGGCAATTTGTGAAATTCGTGTAAGAACCCTTCGGCGCTACGAGTCGGGCGGCCATTGGCCGAAATTGATCTTGAACAGGAGCAAACGGAGCCAACGGAGAGAAGGCCGGGCGCGGAAAAGCTCTGGCACGAGTCGTTCTCTGTTCCCTCGACCCGCTCGCGACGTGTCGGAGTTCCCGTCTGTGAGATGACTTCGGAATACAGGTTCAAACACCTCAAGCCCGCTCGCTTCTCGCGCCTAGCGCTTCAACGAACGCAGATAAGCCACCACCGCCACCGCGTCGTCGTGGCTGAGACGGAATTGCGGCATGGGTGGCATGGCCCGTTTGCCGAGCGAGTTGGTCCCCGTTTCCAGAAACTTAATCGCCTGTTCGTCCGTGGCAAAGGACGGCAACCCCGCAATGGCCGGAGCCACCGCCGCAAAGGGCATCGGACGCACCGGCTTGTAGTCGAGGACGTCCCCTTGCAGCCACGCGGTGCGGTCATACTCACCTTGGTCGGTCTTCGGCGTGTGACATTCCCCGCACATCGCCACGTGGTTGACCAGATACTGGCCGCGTTGGATTTGCGCGTCGGAAACCGGTTCCGCCCGGGCCGAGACGACGATTTTTAAAGCGAACAAAACAAATGCCAAAAACAGCAACGCGAGAAACAATATTGATTTCATGCGCGTTTTTCTAGCGATTCGCCAAAGCCGGAACAAGTGGAAAAAAGCTTCGGCAGGCCGCCCGGAGACGAAGAGCCGGTGTTACAGATTCGAACTGCCGTTGACGGTGGTGGGATGGACCGCGGCAATTGTCCGGTCTGGTGGGAATTCCGATCTTTTCCAGTCGGTCCGACCTTTTAGACGGCTTCTTTCAGCAGCGCGTCCAAATCCAGCGCATGAGTGAACATGGCGAGGCCACCATCGGGTGTGCGCGGCCATTGCTCTTTCGGACGGTCCCAGTAAAGTTCAACGCCGTTGCCGTCCGGGTCGCGCAGGTACAACGCCTCACTCACCCCGTGATCTGAGGCCCCGTCGAGTTCGATGCCCGCGGCCAGCACGCGACGCAGCGCATCGGCCAGCAACGCGCGGGTCGGATACAAAATGGCCAGGTGATACAGACCGGTCGTGCCGGGCGGTGGCGACGGGCCGCCCGCGCTTTCCCAGATGTTCAAACCGATGTGATGATGATAACCGCCGGCGGAAAGAAACGCCGCCTGCCGGCCAAAACGCTGCGTCAGCTCAAATCCGAGCACGTCGCGGTAAAATTTCAGCGCCCGTTCGAGGTCCGCCACCTTCAAATGGACGTGGCCTATGCGGACGCGGGGGTCAATCGGCGGATTGTTTTGAGCCATGACTTGTTTTAAGCATTATCGGCTGATGCAACAAGCGGTCGCGAGAAAGAATTCTGCCTTCAGGCGGGGATGCTCACAATCCGACCGTTTTTCCAAACGATGAGGGGCAGGCCCAAACGGCGGTTCTCCGCAAGTACCTTGCGCGCGGCACGATGCAACGCCCGCTCGGCGCGAGTCACAAATGCCGGTGTCGCTTCGCGTTTCCTGCTTTTTGTCAGTTTTCCGTCTTTATCCATGCGCCAACATCTGCCCCGTTTCCGGCCCGCAGGCGAGTTTTTTTATTTGCCTTTGACTTCCGCCATTTCCCGCAGCGTGAGCCGGAAATCCGTCGCCCCGACGATGCCGCCCAGCTGGTCCGGATGCCAAGCGATGAAAATTGACTGTCACCGGAAGGCGCATGATTTTTCACCACGCACGGCGTTCAATGTGTTCAAACGTGCCGCCATGAAGAAACTCATGCACCTCCTTGAGCCGCAGGAAATCCGTCGGAAAACCCAGCTCGATGCGGCTGGCTTCATCCAATTGCGCGAGTTGTTTTGCATTCAGCGACCATTTGAGACAACGCAGGTTGTCCTCGAACTGCGGCCGCGTGCGCGCACCAAGGATAGGAATCATGCCGCGCCGCGCGCGCAACCAGTTGAGCGCGACCTGCGCGGGTGTTTTGCCGGCGGCCCGTGCGACTCTGACGACCGTCGCCGCGATGGCGATGTTGCGCTCGTTGCGTTCCACAAACGCCGGCGTCTGGTCGAGCCGTTTTGCTTCCTTTGATTTTCCCGCGTATTTGCCGGTGAGCCAGCCGCTGGCGAGTGGTGACCACGCGGTAACGCCCAGGCCCAGCGCGTCGGCCATCGGCAACAGTTCGCGTTCAGGCGTGCGCTCGATGAGGTTGTATTCGATTTGCAAGCCGATGAACGGCGTCCAGCTGCGCCACTCGGCCAGTGTGTTCGCCCGCGCAATCCACCAGGCCGGCGCGTCGGAGACGCCGACGTAAAGCACCTTGCCCGCGCGCACCACGTCGTCGAGCGCGCGCATGACCTCCTCGACCGGCGTCAGCTCGTCCCACGCGTGCATCCAGTAAAGGTCCACGTAATCCGTGCCGAGCCGCTTGAGCGAACCGTGCAGCGCCTCGACCATGTGCTTGCGGTGGTTGCCACCGGCGTTCGGGTCGCCCGGATGCGAGTTGAAAGAAAACTTGGTGGCGATGACGAAATGTTCCCGTTCGCTACCAACAAATTCGCCGACGAATTTTTCGCTGGTGCCGTTGGTGTAACCGTCGGCGGTGTCAATGAAATTGCCGCCCGCCGCGGCGAACGCGTCGAAGATGGCCTTGGATTCGTTCTGGTTCGCGCCCCAACCCCAGTCCTCGCCGAAGGTCATCGCGCCGAGGCATAGTTCGGAGACGCGCAAGCCGGATTTGCCGAGAAGTTTGTAGTTCATAAAAATCCTTCCGCTACTTGTCCTCCATTTTCTGAAAATTTCCAGTTTTTTTCGCGTCTCGTTTTTCCCTGACTCAAATCGCGCCGGCAATCCCGCCCGGCACGAAGCAGATTGTCGTCAAACCGGTTTGGCATTAAATTAGCGCGCGCCATGACGCGTGTATTTTATGCCGTTCCAAATGCTTGATCTTGACGGGGTCGCTAATTATTTGCACCTCACCCCCGCGGACATCGAGCGGCGGGTGAGGAACCGCGAAATTCCTTTTGAAAAGCGCGGCGACCGGATCGTCTTTCGCAAGAGCGAAATTGACGCATGGGCTTCGCAGCGCATCCTGGGTCTGCCCGGCGAGCGGCTGGCTGATTATCACCAGGAAACCACGCGCTTTACGCGGAAAATCCTGCCGCAGGAAACCATACTGCCGGCAATGCTCGAGGCGGGTGCTATCGCGTCAGCCATGACGTCCAAGACCAAGGCGTCCATCCTGCGCGATCTGGTGGCGCTCGCGGAAAAAACCGGGCGCCTCAACGATCCCCAATCTTTGCTGGCCAGCCTGGAGGCCCGCGAAGAATTATGTTCCACGGCGGTGCCGGGTGGATTTGCATTGCCGCACCCGCGGTCCCAT
>Ga0181532_10001257_pt1 | contig 24920 bp, 21 predicted proteins | sample PEATcosm2014_Bin_33_FD_119768 | JGI IMG/M metagenome (GOLD analysis project Ga0181532, IMG submission 119768) | Peatland microbial communities from MTU Mesocosm Facility, Houghton, MI, USA - PEATcosm2014_Bin11_30_metaG | ecosystem: Environmental > Terrestrial > Soil > Wetlands > Peat | place... | reverse complement strand
TGCACTACGACATTGCGCAGGTTCGCACCGACCGCATCAAGCTCAAGCGGCTGGAATTGACCGTCGGCTTGTCATCCTAGCAACGGCCCACGGTCACCAGAGCAGTGACCAAGGCTACTCGCTGCCGAAGAGTATGCCCGGGCCAAAGCCTTGCCGAAAGGGCGTCCCTGCGGGAGATCGCAGACTCCAGAAGCCGCGGGTGGCGCATACGTCTCGACGTTCTTTGTCGAGATGTATGCGCCCCTCGTGCCGCTCGGGCCCCCGTCCCTTTCTCAGGGTACTCTGTGCATCGCCAGCAGTGCAACGTCCCTCAGGAGATAATACCGCCAGCTTGACCACGGCCAATCCCCAGGCGAACTCACCAGCCCGCGCCTGACCGGGTTATTGCAGTTCAGTTTCTCTCGGCGCTTTTTTTTGGTGCAGACGTTGAAGGGGTGAAAAAGCCGATTCCAGAGCAGACAGCGCAGAGTCCCCGGTGTTGTGGAGTGTCCTAAATGTGTGTTGGCACGGTGTCCCAAGTTTAAAACTGATCTCCACCTGCAACCCACATCCCCGAAGGGGCGGCCTAGCAAAGCCCAGGCCAACGGCCTGGGTGGTAGGGGTAAGAGAATAATTCAGTTCCGACCCCAAGCCCTGAAGGGGCGTGATAGCCGCCCAATCCGTAGGTCGCCCCTTCAGGGCTCAACTCGGAGAACCACTGTCTCTCCCAGGCCGTTGGCCTGGGCTTTGCTAGGCCGCCCCTTCGGGGCTTATACAACCCGGGGCTGCTCGATTCAGGCAGCAAAGAGCCGCAGCATCTTGTCGCGGGAAAGGTCGATGTGGCGTGCCATGGCTTGGCGGGCGGCTTCGGGTTGGCGCTCCCGCAGCGCGTCGATGATTTCGCGATGCCCGATCCAACCGGGAACGCTCTCGGTGCAGATGGTGTCAAGCCGCTTGACGTAACAAAGCACCAGCGCAACCTGGCTGGTTACGCGCGCGTTCGAGGCGAGTTCGGCCAGTCGAAGGTGGAAGCGGCCGTTCGCGGACAGGATTTCGGCGACGTGCGATTCACCCTTCTTCTCGATGGCGACGATGGCTTCTAGTTCCTTGATCGCCTGCGGGCCGGCGGATTGCGCGACGCGCTCCGCCGCGAAGCACTCCAAGACTTTACGATATTCATAAAGCTCTACAACGTCTCGTATTGAAATCGGCGCCACCAGGTAGCCCTTGCGCGGAATCCGCCTCAGCCATCCGTCTTGGGCAAGACGGCTGAACGATTCTCGCACCGGGGTGCGGCTGGTCCGGCAGCGGGAGGCAAGCTCTACTTCCGAAAGCACCTCCCCGGGCGCCAACTTCGCATCAATCAGCCACCCTTTAAGGAGTTGATAAACCCTTTCCACCTCTCCCGAAGACTGCGCCTTTGACTTCGCGCTCTGAAACACTTGATGTCTCCCGGGTACGGCGCTCGTGGCCGGAACCTTCGCCCAGCGTTTCTCAAAACCTGAGCGCAAGAAAGTGCTTGCCATCCATCGCGTATACGGGTAGTATACAGATTTTCCAGGGAATTCCACACCTCAATGTGCGGCATAGCGGGCTTTTTTGAGCAATCGCGGAGTATCCACGATGCTCCGGTCGGGCAGGTCCTCCTCACCATGCTCCAAGGACTAGCCTGTCGCGGACCGGACTCCACGGGGGTCGCCCTTTTTGGGCCCGGCGCCGATCACCAGGTGGTGCTGCGCATTAAGCTGGGCGAAGAAGGGGATTGCTCCGCACGCCTCGCGGCGCTGAGAGACGTTCTCGATCGCGACTTCAACTTGCGCTACCAGCTCACGAGCCATGGAAACGCCGGGCGGTTGGTGGTTAGCGAAGTTGCGAACGTCCCGGTCCTCGCCGCCGCTATCGAAGCGCTGGACGAGGAGCTCGAAGTCGTCAGCATGGGGGCGCGCCTGGAAATCGTGAAGCAAGTCGGTTCGCCCGCCAACCTCGATCGTGAATGCGGAATTTCGCAAATGAAGGGCACGCACGGCATCGGCCACACGCGGCTCTCCACCGAATCCAAGGTCGATCTCAGCCATTCGCAGCCTTTCGGCAGCCACCAGATCGGCGACCTGGCCATTGTTCACAACGGTCACATTACCAATTATCACCAACTCCGCCGCCGCTACGAACAGCACAAGGTTCGCTTCTACACGGAGAACGATTCGGAAGTCGTGGCGATTTATCTGGCTGACCAGATTCTCAAAGGGTTGACGCTCGAAAAAGCTCTCGAGGCCATGCTGGGGGACCTGGACGGCTCCTACAGTTGCCTGGTGGCGACGGCAAGCCACTTCGGCTTTGTCAAAGATCCATTCGCTCTTAAGCCTCTGCTCTGGGCGGAAACGGAGAACTTTGTGGCTCTCGCCAACGAAGAGATCGCCATTCGCTCCGCTCTGCCCGGCGACTACGATGTTCGCGAGGCGCAAGCCCGAGAGGTGCGGTTATGGGAGAGGTGAACTGTGAGGGCCGGACCAGCCGTGAGGTCAACGCCGAAATCAAGCGTCAGGTGCGCCAGGGCGAGAACCCGATTGTGGTCCGCAATCCCGGCGCCCTTCACAACCTGGGCGTGGCGATTCTTCAGCCGGTCACCGTTCAATTCGATGGCAGCGTCGGCTACTACTGCGCTGGATTGATCGACGGCGCCACGGTGGAGGTTGCCGGCAGCGCCGGATGGGGCCTTTCTGAATCGATGATGAACGGGCTGGTCAGGGTGCGTGGCAGCGCGGGAAACGGCGCGGCCGCCGCCATCCGCGGAGGAACGGTGGTGATTCACGGAGATGCGGCCGCACGCTTGGGCATCTCGATGAAGGGCGGCACGGTGATCGTCGCGGGAAGTTGTGGGTATATGGCCGGCTTTATGGCGCAAAAGGGAACGCTGGTCGTTTGTGGCGACGCCGGTGAAGCTTTCGGCGATTCCCTTTATGAGACTGTCTGCTACGTGGGGGGAAAAATCGCCAGCCTGGGGACCGATGCGGTGGTCGAAAACCCATCTCCCGGCGAAGCCCAATCGCTTGACACACTACTGGCTCAATACCTTGAGCCTGACGCGCGCCGCAAGCTCCCGCACGGCGCCGATTTTAAGAAGATCGTGGCTGGCAGAAAGCTGTGGAATTTCGATAAGCGCGAGTGGAAGACTTGGCAGGAGGCCCTCTGAGCGATGCCCGGCGATCCGCATGATTCCAACCGTTTGCTGCGGCCCAGCGGGACTTTCCGGCCGGAGACCATCGAAGCTATTCAGGCCAAGGCGGAGTCGGGGCTGTATCGCATTCGCGGGTATGGCACGTTGCGGCCGCGGAACTGGGCGACGTTTGACGACCTCACCTTCCTTCCCTGTTCGCTGACGCGGATTCCGCTGGAAGGGTATCGCGAGAAATGTTCAACGAAGACCGTGCTGGGGACGCGCCATGCGCGGAGACCGATTGTCCTGGACATTCCGGTGATGATCACCGGGATGAGCTGGGGAGCGCTTTCCTACAACGCCAAAGTGGCGCTGGCTCGAGGAGCCGCGGCCGCGGGTTCCTCAAACACCACGGGTGACGGCGGCATGTTGGGGGCGGAACGCGAGAACAGCAAGACGTTGATTTATGAAGTGCTGCCCTCGCGATACGGAATCAGCGTCCACGACATGCGCAGAGCAGACGCGATTGAGCTTACGGTGGGGCAGGGCGCCAAGCCCGGATCGGGTGGCTTGCTGCTGGGCTCGAAGGTCTCGGACACGATCGCCCGCCAGCGTGACCTGCCGGTCGGTGTCGATCAGAGGAGCCCTGCACGTCACCCGGACTTCCTGGGCCCCGACGACATGATCGTGAAAATCGAGGAACTGCGGGAAGCCACTGACTGGGAAGTTCCCATTTTCGTCAAGATGGGCGCCAGCCGCGTCTTCGATGACGTAAAATTGGCAGCCAAAGCAGGCGCGGACGTCATTGTTGTGGATGGCATGGAAGGCGGAACAGGAGCTTCACCGGAGATCTTTCAGGAGCACACCGGCATCCCGACGCTGGCAGCGGTCTGCGAAGCTCGCACAGCGCTGGAAGATTGCGGGCAGTATGGTGAAATTCAGTTGGTTATTGCCGGCGGCATTCGTGACGGCGCGGACGCCGCCAAAGCCATCGCGCTCGGCGCCGACGCGGTTTATATCGGCACGGCGGCCCTGATCGCGCTCAATTGCAACAAGGCTCTGTACGTCGATGATTACCGCCAGCTCGGCACGGAGCCCGGCTATTGCCATCATTGCCACACCGGGAGATGTCCGGTCGGCGTCACCACGCAGGATCCGAAATTGATGGAACGCCTGGACATTGATCAGGCGGCCGAACGCGTTGCTAATTTTCTGCGCGTCATGGCGGCGGAGATTCAGATGCTGGCCCGGGCTTGCGGCAAGTCGGACGTCCACCACCTGGAGCCGGAAGACATGGCCGCACTCACCGCGGAAGCCTCGGCCATTTGTGGAATTCCGCTGGCCGGGATGCGAAGAGCGGCACGGCTATAGGAGAGAATTCTGTGTCGTTTTTGGTGCGGTGCCCCCAGTGCGGCGCTCGCAGCGTTTACGAATTCCGGTTCGGCGGTGAGGTGAAACGGCGCCCCGCGCCGGATGCTCCGGAAGCGGAATGGACGCACTACATCTACAACAGGGCGAATGAGGCTGGTGTGCAGAAGGAGTGGTGGTTCCACCGCTCCGGCTGCCGCCAGTGGTTTCAGGCGGTTCGAAACACCGTGACCAACGAAACGGTGGAATCCTTTTTCCCAGACGAAACAACGTGAGCGGACCCGCGGACACCATCACATTCGTATTCAACGGTAAGACGGTGAATGCCCGCCCGGGCGACACCGTCGCCTCCGCACTCTATCGGGCCGGGCAGCGGATCTTCAGCCGCAGCTTCAAGTACCATCGCCCGCGGGGATTGCTGTGTCTTGCGGGCAAGTGTCCGAATTGCCTGATGAACGTGGATGGCGCACCCAACGTGCGCACCTGCATGACGCCCGTCCGAGCCGGAATGCGCGTGACTCATCAAAACGCCTATCCCTCGCTCGAAAGAGATTACCTGTCGGTGGTGCAACATTTCGACTGGTTGATGCCGGTCGGATGGTACTACAAGACCATGACCGACCCTCGCGTGTGGCATGCGGCGGAGCCATTCGTGCGCAGAATCGCCGGTCTCGGCACGCCGCCTTCGCCGGCGGACATCAGCGGAAATTACGAACATGCGTACAGCCATGCAGACGTGGCCATCATCGGCGGTGGTCCTGCAGGCCTCGCAGCCGCCATCTCCGAGGCCGCGAATGGCCGGGAGGTTGCGGTGGTCGACGATCAACCGGAACTGGGCGGACATCTGCGCTACTCGAATTTCGAGGGGGCTTCGCTGCCGGATCTGGTAGCACAAGTACAAGCACTTTCCAACGTGCACGTATGGAAGGGCTGCTACTGCTTTGGCCTGTACGAGGGCAACCTGCTGGGCATCGTGCAGCCGAGGTGCGACCCGAAGACACCGGAGCGGCTGATGCACTTGCGGGCCGCACGCGTGGTGGTGGCCACCGGCGCGTATGAGTCGCCGCTACTTTTTCCAAACAACGACCTGGTCGGTGTGATGCTCTCGACCGCCGTACTGCGGCTGATCCACCTGCATGGCATCATCCCCGGCAAGCTGGCAGTGATCATTGGGCGGAGCCCTTTGACCGAGCCGGTTGCGGCGGACTTGCGCGCGGCGGGTATTCGAATTGCCGCCACGGTTGCGCCGGAGTCCGTTGTAAGAGCCGTCGGGAAAGCGCACGTCACGGCCATCGAAACAAGCGACGCCCGGCACGCTTGCGATCTGGTGGTGATGTGCGGGCACCGCATCCCGGACGCGGGCCTGCTGCACCAGGGGGGTGCGAGTTTCGAGTGGAACGCCGCGAAGGGCGCCTTCATCCCGGCCGATCTGCCCGCGGGCGTCAGCGCCGTCGGCGAAGTGACCGGTGATTCACTCCGCGCCGCAGCCACGTTGCCGCCCGAGCGCGATCTCGCCGGCAAGCGAACGTTTGTCTGCTTGTGCTCCGATGTGAGCTCCCAGGACTTGGTGAACGCGATCGACGAAGGGTTCGATCATATTGAAACGCTGAAGCGATACACCACCACGACCATGGGGCCCTGTCAGGGCCGAATGTGCCAGTTGCCCGCCATCGGCGTGTGCGCGCGCCAAACCAACCGCAGTATGGAGGACACGGGCGTAACCACATCGCGGCCTCCTAATCCCGGGGTAACGCTGGGTGCCTTGGCCGGTGCACGGCACCACCCTACGCGCCGCACTCCGATGCACTACGAGCACGAGGCGGCGGGGGCCGTGTGGCTCGACATGGGCGAGTGGAAGCGGCCGCGATATTACCAATCGGCAAAAGGCGCCGGCGAGAGGCAGTGCGTTGAGCAGGAATATCGCGCCGTCCGCGAACGCGTGGGATTGATCGATGTCAGCACCTTGGGCAAGCTTGACCTGAAGGGCCGCGACGTCGGAAAGCTGCTCGACAAGGTTTATGCGGGACGATTCTCCGACCTGCGTCCGGGACGCACTCGCTACGGAGTGATGTGTGATGAAGCCGGAATCATGCTCGACGACGGCACCGTCTCTCGCCTGGCGGACGACCACTTTTTCGTGACGACCACCACGGGAAACCTGGACTTCGTCTTTCAATGGATGAAATGGTGGCTGGTGGGGACGGGCTGGGATGTCTACATCACGAATCTCACCTCGGGGCTCGCCGCCGTGAATCTTGCCGGGCCCCAGGCGCGTGAGGTGCTGAAGCAACTGACGGATTGCGACCTGAGCACCGCGGCCTTCCCCTACATGGCCTGCCGCATTGCACCGGTCGCCGGCGTCGAAACCATTCTGATGCGCCTCGGCTTTGTGGGCGAAACGGGTTGGGAAATCCACTTTCTGGCTGAATCCGGCCCGGACGTGTGGAAGGCGCTCGTCGCGGCCGGCGGCAAATTCGACATCAGGCCGTTTGGTATTGAAGCGCAACGCCTGCTGCGCCTGGAAAAGCGCCACGTCATTGTGGGCGTAGATAGCGATGCTCTGACCAATCCGTTCGAGACCGGCATGGGCTGGGCGCTGAAATTGGACAAGGAGGATTTCATAGGACGCTCGGCGCTTCGTCGGCTTGCCGGACAGCCGCTTCACCAGAAGCTGGCGGGCTTCGTCATGGATGAAGCGGTATTGCCGGAGGACGGTGCAGCCATTATGATCGGCGGCCGACTGGCGGGCAGGGTGACGAGTACACGGGTCTCTCCGCTGCAAGGAAGAGCAATCGGTCTCGCCTGGGTGCCGGCCGAGGTCGCCCGTGACGGCGCGGAAGTCGATGTGCGCGTGGATGGCCGGCTGGCACGCGCCAGGATTACGGAGAAAGTGTTTTACGATCCGGATGGAGCACGCCTGCGCATGTGACGTTGGTTCACGCGCAAGTCTGAACTCGCGATTGCTGTGCCGAAGGCGCGCGAGCGTGCGCGGATCCAAGGGCCTGGCCGAACGCCGTTCGGCCCTACAACGCAAGGCAACCGAGCGTGGGCGGATCCCAGAGCGATCCAAAATTACACTGACGGGACAATCGAATTAAGCAAACGGCATTATTCCACGTGCAGCATGAAAGCAGGGCCGCGATGGTGGAGCATCACGGTTGGCAAATTGCCTCGAGCTTCGGCAATCCGTCCGGCGAGGCGGCACGGACGCGCGAGTCTGTGGGCCTGGCTGACGTGAGCTGGAAGTCGAAGTTTCAACTACAGGGAAACGGCCTGAAGAATCCCCCTGACCTTCGGCCGGAAGCATCCTCGTGGCTGTTGGGCCGCCGGCAATTTTTGCTGACATGCGAACCATCGGCGGCCGTTGACGTGCGAAGACGCCTGCAACAACTTCAGAATGGAGATGCTGCTTCGCCCGCGAACATTTACGTGACGGACGTGACTTCGGCGTACACGCAGTTGATGCTCGCAGGGCCTCGCAGCCGCGAGGTTCTCAGCAAGCTCACCTCGCTCGATCCATCGGAAGGCGCGATGGGGAACCTCACCTGCGCGCAGGCCAGCCTGGCGCACGTTCATGCCATTGTCTTGCGCGATGATCTGCCCGGCATTCCGGCGTTTCATCTACTGGTAGGCCGGGAATACGGCGAGAGCGTGTGGGAGTCGATTCTGCACGCGGGACAAGAATTCCAAATCACGCCATTCGGGCTGGAAGCGCAAAGAATTTTGCAGAAGTGACTTCACCGCTGAGACGCAGAGGCGCAGAGAAAATTACCCTTGATTCCTGCCCTCTGCGCCTTCGTGGTTAGAGTACAAAGTGTTTCAACTTTTCAAACGCGAGCGCATGTGGCGGCAGCCGGAGCTGAAGCGGCGCTACGATCTGGTGATCGTTGGCGCGGGTGTGCATGGGCTCGCCACTGCTTACTACCTCGGCTCCAAGCACGGCTACAGAAACATCGCACTGATTGACAAAGGCTATCTGGGCAACGGCAGTAGCGGCCGTAACACCGCCATCATCCGCTCTAATTACCGCACTCCGGAAGGCATTCTCTTCTATGATGCGTCGGTCAAGCTCTACGAAACTCTCGCACGCGAACTCGAATGGAATCTCCTGTTCAGCCAGTGCGGCCACCTCACGTTGGGGCACACGGACGCCTCGGTAACTGGGTTGCGGATTCGCGCCGAGAACAACCAGGCCCTCGGAATTGACAGCCGGATGATCTATCCTGACGAAATTCGCCGCCTGGTTCCCGCCATGGACCTCAGTTCGCGGCCGCGCTTCCCGGTGTTGGCCGCGCTGTATCATCCGCCCGGCGGCATTATCCGCCACGACGCGGTCGTGTGGGGCTTGGCTCGCGCCTGCGATCGGATGGGAATTGAAATTCATCCTCATACTACCGTCACCGCCCTGCGGGTGGAGAACGGAAGCGTGCAATCGGTGGTCACCGATCGCGGCGAAATTGCCACCTCGGCGGTGCTTAACGCCACCGCGGGCTGGGCTTCCACCATTGCGAGGATGGCGGGAGTTTCCCTGCCCGTGGTCAGCCACCCGCTCCAGGCGTGCGTCACGGAACCCTTGAAGCCCTTCCTGGACAAGGTGATTGTCTCAGCAACTTTACATGTTTACGTGAATCAGACCGACAAAGGTGAGCTGGTGATCGGCGCGGAGATTGATCCCTACCAGTCCTACTCTTTGAAGAGTACGCTCCCCACCTTGGAGCAGATGGCCGGCTACACTTTGGAGTTGTTCCCCCAGTTGCACGCCCTGCGAGTGCTTCGCCAATGGGCAGGAGTTTGTGACATGACGCCGGACTACGCTCCCATTATCGGCGTGGCAGAACAGGTGAAGAACTTTTACCTGGATGTGGGATGGGGAACCTATGGATTCAAGGCCGCTCCGATTGCGGGAAAATGCACGGCCGAACTTATTGCCACGGGGAATACCCCGAAGCTCCTGGAGCCGTTCTCCCCGGCGCGCTTTGCGAGCGGACAACTGGTGGGAGAGAAGGCTGCCGCGGCAGTGTCGTCGTAGCTCACTAAGGAGGAACCCATGGACGATCCCCTAAGTTTATCGACATCTGAAAAAGGCATCGATTTCTACCTTTGCTCTTTCGTGGAATTGGCGGGGACACCGAAAGCCAAGCTGGTGCCTGCCAGCCACATCGAAGAAATGAAGAGCGAGGGCGCGGGATTTGCGGGATTTGCGGCGGGCGACCTGAACCAAGGTCCACACGCCCCGGATATAGTGAATATCCCCGACCTCAAATCGTTAACCGTCCTTCCCTGGCGCAAGAATGTGGCGTGGGTGCCGGGCAACCTCCACGTCAACGGGCAGCCGTGGCCCTACTGTCCGCGGACGATCCTTTGCCGAAACCTCGAACACCTCCGCCGGAAGGGATGGGTACTACAGGTGGGAATCGAAGCCGAGTTCATGCTGCTGAAGAAGAATGACCTCGGAAACTATCTTCCCTGGGATCCGCTCGATTCGGCTGGAAAGCCTTGTTACGACTTGGGCGCTCTTTACCGCAATCTGGATCTCATGACCGCTCTCCTGCGCTACATGCAGGAGCTAGGATGGGATCCGTATGCCGCCGACCACGAGGACGCCAACTGCCAGTTTGAAGTCAATTGGGTGTATGCGGATGCCCTGACGAGCGCTGACCGGCACACATTTTTCAAGTGGATGGTCCGCACGGTGGCCGAGCAGCACGGCCTGTGGGCCACCTTCATGCCGAAACCCTTCGCCCATCTTACGGGCAACGGCGCCCACTTTCACCTCAGCCTGGCGGAGGCCGATACCGGCCGCAACCTTTTCCTGGACACCAGCGCTGAGTTCGGCCTTTCCACTCTCGGCCGGTGGTTCATGGCGGGTGTCTTACATCATGCCAAGAGCCTCGCGGCCCTGACCTCGCCGATCGTGAACAGTTACAAACGGCTGGTTCCCGGAACGCCTCGCTCCGGCGCAACCTGGGCGCCCGTCTATATCACCTATGGCCCTTCGAATCGCACACAGATGATTCGTTTGCCGGGGCCGGGGAGGATTGAGAATCGCGCCGTCGATGGCTCGGCCAACCCCTATCTGGCCATTGCCGCCTTACTGGCCGCCGGCCTGGATGGAATCGAAAACAAAATGGATCCCGGCGCCGCCAACACCAGCAACTTGTACGAAGTCGAGGAACTTGATCTCGCCGAGCGCGGGATTCGCGTGCTGCCCATGAGCCTGCGAGAAGCCCTGGGCGAATTGGAAAAGGACGAGATCCTTGCCCGCGCACTGGGAACGGACTTCACCTCCTACTACGTCAAGGTGAAGAACGAGGAATGGCGGCAATACCAACGCACCGTGAGCAACTGGGAAGTTGAAAGGTATCTGATGGCATTCTGATCCGCCCTGAACCCGGGCTTCCTGCAGCAAACAAGACTCTAAACTTTGGGTGCGTCCCAGTCCACGTCGCCTTCCGCGTTGGTGCGGTGTCCCACGAGCATGGTGGCGCCCCGCTCGAGCGCTCCGGGGCGGCGCGTCTCGAGCCAGTGCATGTATCCAAAGCCGATGAGGAGCACCACAACGAACAAGTAGGGCGTGAGGTTGTACGGCCGAGGGGGTACGGGGTAGACAGTCACGATCAGGACGGGCAATAGCGCCAAAGTCCCCATCCAAGGGATCGCCGTGTGCCGCCAGAAGCTGAAGTGATCCGGGTGCTCCCGGCGAATGTAGGAAGGTAGGGCGAGGTTTGCGGTAGCGTACAGGATGATGACGGCCAGCGTCGCAACGGTGCCGAGAAAACCCAGGATCTCTTCGGGCCGCAACAGCACACCCACCAGCAGGAACGCAGCGATGCCCGTGAGTTGCAGAACGGCGATAGCAAACGTAGGCGTTCGGTGGACGGGATGGATCTTGCCGAAGCGAGCGGGGAGCGTACCCGCCTGGCCCATCGTGTACATCACCCGGCACGCTGCGTTGGTGGAAGCCATGCCGGTTCCCACCGAACTGTTGATGACCGCAAGCACGACGAGCCACCAGCCGGCCCCCCAGAGCGAATGTCCAAGGGTGTAATAGGGGTTCGGGCTGGAGGCGAAGGCTGCCATGTCGCCGGTGCCCCAGCCGACCGCGCTCGCGTAGGATGTGAAGACGTAGAAGGTCCCGATCGCCAGCAGCGAGAGGTTGACTGCCAGGCCGACATACCTGCCCGGCCGGCGGCTTTCCTGGGCAAGCGGCGCCGGAGCTTCGAAGCCGCTCAGCGCAAGTACCGAGAAGACCATACCCGCCAGGATGCCGGTGAAGTGGCGCGGCGACGACGAGAGCTTGAATGGCGCGATGTAGCTCGAACCGCGACCCGGATGAACCAGAAAGGCGATGGCGAGCGCCAACATGATCAAAATCTCGAGGCCGCCGAAAAGGGTTGTGATTCGCATCGACAGGCGAATTCCGCAGTGAGTGAGCATCCAGACGATGGCGGATGCCGCCACGGCGATGAGCCACCACGGGACGCGCACGCCAAACCCTGTCCGCAGCATGTCCGAGAGCATGTAGCCAAGAAACCCGTTGGTTGCCGCCGGGCCAAGGAGATCGTACATCAGATAGCTCCAGGTCGCCATGAAGCCGCCTCGGCTCCCGAGCCCTCGGGTGGCAAAAGAGTAGTAACCACCGCTCGACGGCAGGTAGGCGGAAAACTGCGCCACCGTATTGCCGATCAGGAAGCACACGATGGTCGTCAGCAGGAGCGATACCGGCATGGCCGGCCCCGCCTCGCGGGCAATGATCGGAAAAGTGAGGACGATGTTGCCCGCCGGGGCGATGTGCGTGATGGCCTGGAACACCAGTTCCGTAAGCCCGAGTGAATTGCGCCGCAGTTGAAGAGGCGCGGTGGATGTGGTTTTCGTGGCAGTCAGCGGTGGATCTCCGTAACTCGTAGGGGCACTCCTTGTGGGTGCCCTCGGTGCGGTTCATGCCCCACCCGACTTTGACGCGACCCTGGCCCCTACAACGCCAGGATGCTATTCGGCGCAAGAAAGAACGGAGGCACGATGGCCGGGATATTCGACAGCGGCAATACTTCTTCGGGTAGGCCGATGCCCAAGATATCCGACATGAACTTTCGCCTCTTTTGGCAGCGCCCGTAGCACGCAGGAAAATCATCGCTGAGTTTCTTACGAAGCTCTTCGTCGGCGAGAATCAGCCCGTCTTCCATGCGGGTTGAGAAATACACCGGCGAACCGGGGATGACATCCGCTTGCATCGCCATACCGGAGTGCAGGGCAACCTCCGAGTCCTGGTAAATCGGCGAACTGAGCCATTCATCCAGGTGAATCAAATGGCCAGCATTGAGGAAAATCTCGAATCGCTCGAAGGGCAGGCGCTCCTGAATCAGGCGCCACAATTGTCCCCCGGAAGTGCCCGGTTTGAGGAGGGCGAACCACTCGCTCATGGCTTCGAAATAGGGTCCGGCATAGTTCGCAACATAGTCAGCAGCTTCACTCGGAAGGTCGCGCGAGGAGGACGCGATCCATCCCGCGCGAGTGCTATTGCCGCCCCAATAGCAGATGTTCGTGGCAAGGGTCTGTCCACGCTGGATCTTTTCATCCTTGGGGCTGGAAAGACCGAGCCTCGCGGTACGCCCCGTAGTAAACGTGATGTGGCAGCCGAGCGGCTCGCCGTTGATGACGGCCAGCGCGACCACCTCATGATCCGTCATGCCCTCCCGCATTCCGAAAATCATGCGCTTCATCGCGTCCGAGGCTAGGCCATTCGTGTATTCGAAATAGGCAATCTCGGAGGGAGAGCAGAAGCTGCGCAGGCCGTAACCCGGATGCATCAACAAATCCGTGGAGTTGACCACACGGTTCCTCCCCGCCAGCGTCCGCAGCGTGTCGGCGAGGTAGGAGGGGATATCAATCGCATACCGGGAGTCGGGATGTTCTCGATCAGAGAAATACTTCCATCCCACACATCCGACCATGGAGGTTTCGCCGATTTCTTCTCCGGCAAAAATTTCACGGATGACCCGGCTCTGGTCCCGCGGCTGATTAAGCAGGGAGAACGGCTGAAAGCGCTCCTTTCTCAACTTTCCATCGTTAAATAGCGGACTCACGGCGAGGTATGCTTCACACTCGTTGCCGACGACCAGCAGTGGATTCCGGTCAGGAGAAATTATGAGCAGAGCCTCCTCGAATCGCGGATCGAAACCGGTGAGGTAAGCTAAATTAGCAAAATGCTCGCGGTCGCCGTAGACCACCAGATGCGTAAGTTCCCGTCCGCCCATCATGGCGCGCAGGTTGTTGATCCTTCTCTCGAACTCGGAGGTGGGCGCCTGCGGGGGATAAGTGGCCCGGCCGAATTCGGGCCAGTCGATTTGGATGATGCGATGAGGCCCTGCCTTCGTTGCCATCGGGAGCGGCTCCTCTTAGAACAAAAACTTCACCGATACCTGGCCGGTACGGGGATCGCGTGTAGCCGACTAAGTGTCACTTTCCAGGCCTCGCCTTGTGGCTCGGGATCTTTGGTAGTGGTGTCATTTGATCTCATGGCTTGTTGGTTTCCATTCCATTTTTGATCAGTTTGGCAAATAGATTGCCGATTAGCGCACCACGCTCAAGACGTGGCACAGGGCGTCCCCGTTGCCGTTCGGGACACAGGAAAATCCGATCGGTTCCCCTGCTACGTTAGCTCCAGAAACCCTAGTTGCTTGCGTGACGTAAACATGCGCCATCCCCTGTGCCCTGACGTGCCGAGATGGGGAAAAGAGCGTACCAACCAATACTCCCGCTAGGAAAGTGGCTAGAAATGCGAGCATCTTAAGCCTCATGGATTTCTCCTTCGCTGTGATTTTCAGGAATGCGCTACGGATATGGTAGGATACGGGGAACGGAAGGCCCTGGCTGTCACCAAGGCCTTCGAGGGCTACATTCTTCACGCTTCGGAAATTTATTCTACGCTCGGAGTGTGGCATATGCAAACCATTCCTACAAGGTCAGAGCTTCGTGGTCTTTCAAGCGACGAATTGCTTCGTCTAATTCCTTTATCGATAGATCGCTTCCGGCTCGGAATGAGGGCTCGCCTTGGGCTTCCCCCTCGTGTCTCTCAAACTTCTTTGCAAATTGTGGGTCTCGGTCAGAGAGGTACTGGTAAATTGCGTCAACGGAAGCGCCGAGGTCTCGAACGGATTCCTGGTGAGCTTTTGCAGTCGAGAAAAGCGTGACCAGCATTTTTCTTAATTGCATCCCAACAATTCCTCCATTCCCCAAACGTGGTCAGTGATTCCCGCTTCCATGGCGGGTGTGCATCTGAGCGTCTGGTGAATCCTCACGAAGTTGTAATGGGCGAAGTGTAGCGCAACCTGGGCGCGTAGATTCTCTAATTTCTTCGAGAAGGCATTGGTGAGCCGAGTAAAGCGCCGCATCATCATGCGCATTGTCAAGTTCGAACGTTCAATGTAAGAGGTCGAAATGCGCGAAGGAATGGGCTGGCCGGTTATGACCGTGGGTGTCGTCTCGATGACTTCGGCTGGGCCATACCAAGCTGGCCCCTCGCCTTCACCCCGCGTGCTCCCGTACACCTTCACAAGTTGGGCGTAGTCAACGTCTGCACCAAAGACAGTCTCAACGGCCAAAAGGTATGCTCTAAATCCATCGGTCGTTAATTGCACGCGGCTGGTTATTCGGCTTCTTAGGTCGTCGATTAGGGTAAGTGCCGTTCTGCCGTCTCGCTTACCGATGCAATGGGAAATGACGAGTTTAGTATCTGACTCGATGCCCACGAATACGTATTGGTCGCCACGCTCGGCGGGATCGTCGCCATCTTCGAGGCGCTGCTCCTTCTTGAACACGTAAGTCCAGATTTCATCGACCTCCACGAACCTAGCTTGAATCCTCTGGATTCTCTCGTCGAGCAGGCGAGCGCATATGGTTCCGGCGCGTAGTAAAGTGCGCAGAACGGTCTTATGTTCTACACCAACCATGCGGGCCGTAGAGCGCACGGAACATCCTTCCACGAGAGCGTTGACGATCTGAATTCGCTTTTCCATCGGCGTGATGTTCATTTTCTCCTCCTCCATTTGTAAGGTTTTGAGGCCCATGAAACGGGGCTTAAATGCCCCTTGCAAATGGTGGAGGACGGGCGTATAGTGCGTGTTGGAGTTTGCTTCCTTGCAAGGGTTGCGGCTCCGGTTCTTGGGGCTTGCCGCTGTTATCAGCAGCGACAAGCCCTTTTTGTTTCTAATGAGCGTTAACTTCTTTTTGTTCTGATTCTCTGGTCCAACAATATTTATTTCCCTGCATACTACGCTGGACTTCACAGAAAGCCTCGGATGCCAGTCGTCGGAGGGTTACATCAACAGAATTCCTGCGCTTTTCAGTCGAGAATTCGTAACCTCCCATCGACACCAAGTACTCGACTTGATTTTTTGTGAGCCATTGAAATTTGTGGTCTCTCAGAATTTTCTTGCAAGCGTTAACCAATGTTTCGTGTTTGAAAGGAAGGTTGTCGGCGTATTCCTCATCTTTGCTCGGGCCGCTATCCGGGAAAGCCTCTCCGAGGTATTCCGGTCTATATCCGGCAATCGCCATTACCTGCTTAATTGATTCAGCTTCCCTGGTCAGAATACGAATTTGCCGCTGTATTTCCGCGTACCTTTCAGTGATCTTCTTAATCGCCGCATCCATGAGCCGTAGCTTCCTCGCTACAACGTACATTGTATGTACTGACATCGTACATGTCAAGTGATTTTTTCTCTCCACTTCCATATATTTTCTCCTCTCTGGGTTATTGTTATGGGGATGTCAACTTCCGAATATCTCGCTGGTATCCGTGTAAAAGTCGAACGGGCCAAAAAGCACATCCGTGACCTTGATGTCGAAGTTCGTTCTTTTTTGGGGAGCGATATCAAGCCGTATGTTGTTGCTCGTGAGCGTGAACCTAAGACGGGCGATCTGGTTTTTTATGTGACGAGCGTTCGGGATGTTCCGTTGGAGTTTTCGGCGATCTTGGGGGATGCCCTTAACAACCTTCGGGGGGTCTTGGACTATCTCGCATATGCGCTTGTCGTCAGGGAAAAGGGGCACGCGCCGGGGCGGAAGGTAAGCTTTCCGATCTTCTGTGACGCCAAGGGATACGAGCTCGGCAAGGCGGGAAAAGTAGGTGCCATGGGGCAAGCGGCTAAAGAAGCTATCGACGCGATCAAACCATACAAAGGTGGGAATGACGCGCTTTGGTGCCTCCACCATCTTAACAATATCGACAAGCACCGTCTTTTGATTGTTGCGGTTATCGCTCGTCAGGATTTCGACAAAGGCCTTAAGCGCAGGGGGATACTTGAGTTTCGACGGAGTCCGGTGAAGGTGGGCAACGAACTGCTGAGGGTTCCTGCTGACCTTGAAACAGACGTATATGTGGAGCCCTTCTTTGAAGTAGCGTTCGCCGAGTCGGAGATTGTCGAATGTGAGCCGGTTGTCCCAACGCTCAATATGTTTACGGACGCGGTCGAGGGCGTGCTTGCTAGGCTTTCTATTTTTCTTTGAAAGTCGGGGGGCGCTCATTTCTCACCCCTCAGACTTTCAAATGACACCACTACCGGATCTTTGGTTCGTTTGCGCAAATTGTGCTGTTCTTGCTCATTTCAGACTCAAATCTGTATTAATTTGCGCGCAACACGCGCATAAGCTGCGCCACTTGAGAGAGCGATGTGCTTTGTTTTCAGCAACTTCTTAGCTTCCTTTCCGATATTCTTATATAACTCCTTTGTTTCCGTATACTTCTTAGCTTCGTTTCCACCACCGATCCGTTTTTTCATTAACTTACTGGCTTCGTTCGTACTATTTTTTGTTTCTTCCGGACCCCGGTTTTCCCGCGTACCGGGACTATTGCGCTTTTCATCACGGTCCGAAGCCCGTCCATGACAATGTGTCCACCAAATGACCACGATTATAGGCTACCATATACCTCTGAGTTTGTCAAGTGAAAAATGCGCAGTGTCCTGATTGGAGGGGTCCTGTAGGGGGATGTCATCCTGAGCGAAGCGAAGAATCTGCATTGGTTCGCCCCGGACCGGAACTGCAGATCCTTCGCGACCTCTGCCGTAACCTCGTATAACGCGCCCTGGCGGGGCAAGCGGACGCGCCGCGGCAAGCATGACTTCTATCGCAATCGCAAAGCAAGCCGCCTTTGCCGCCCTGCTGCTTCCAAGCAGCAGGGCGGCTCGGCCGTGCTCCTGGTTATTCAACGCAGACCCAATCGCCCGGGATACCCCCCACCGACCGGGATCGCCAGATAGCCGCGATACTCGCCGGTGCTTTTCTCCACCGCAAGTCCTGCGATTTCCCCGCGAGAATTGATAGCGCATGCGGTCTGAAGTTGCAGGGTCGAATCTTCAGGAATCAGAGTGTTGAGGTCGGTCTGCACCCCGTTCACGACCACGAAGGCGCGCAGAATTGTAAATGTCGCGTCCAGCGAGACGCCGCCCACCTCGCCCGCGTCGTTGATGGATAGGGCGGCGCTGTAGGTGTCCCCCGGGAGCGGGGGCACGTCCTGCATTCCGGTGCTTTGGCTCCAGAGGAAGCCGTGGAACACGGCATCGCCGGCCAGGTCTGATACGCCTACCACCTGGCCCCGATTATTAATATTATGCGCCTGGTTTCCAAACGCGCCACCCAGGCTGCCGAGATCGGTGGCGGCGCCATTCTCCCAGAGCAGGGCGTGGACCGGTGCAAGATACAAACCGTTGATCACGTTCAAGGTCGAGCAAGCTCCCGATGCGCCGGCCACCTGTCCGGAGTCGTTGATCGCTATAGCGAATCCGTCCGGATCGCCGCCGTAGGTGGGGAGTTCTTCGATGTGGCCGTTTTTCCAAACCACAGGCTTATCCTGCAACACCTGATATTGGCCCAGGGCGGGATTATATGGTGGGCAGGTCGAGTCGGGCGTCGTGTTCTCAGCGTTGCCGGCCACTTCGCCTCGATTGTTGATCATACTGGCCGCTCCGTTGTAGCCTCCCAGCGTGGAGAGCGGAGTCATCGAACCGCCTTGCCACAAAAAGCCTAGACATGTGCCCGACGACGGAGCCCCGGATGCTTTGAAACCGCAGAAATCTTCGCCGTTCGGATCTGAGTCGGAGGTTTCGGCCTCGCCCACGACTTGGCCGATGGCATTCGGTGAGTTAAAGACTGAGCTGGATGACCCTCCGAGCGTGCCGAGATCTCTCTTGAATGCGCCTTGCCAGAGGATCGCGTGCCAGTTTCCGTCAGCCACGCTCGCCTCCCCGCTGGCCACACCCTGGTTGTTCACGTAGAACGCTTGGCTATACGCCCCGCCGAACGGGTCGAGTTCGATAACCGTGTAGCGAGGACTGCGTGAGTCCTCCTGGGCCGCCAGTCCGGCTGGCGCCACCAGCAGACCGAGCATGCCCAGCGACATAACGAGTGACCTGAGTTTCATGTTGCCTCCTATTAGGGATCGTTCGGGCGACTACTCGGCCTGCAACAGATTCGAGTTTCGCAGCCCCAAAACTCCGCAGCCCTTCCTGTGAGAGAGTGAGCCGCGGGCTTCGAATAGCATGAAGTCTGCGCTGCCTAACCTTCACTGCCCGATTTTGTCCCTCTATTCCTAGTAACGGAAAATGGAGACAAAAACTGGAACCTGCGTGGAGGAATTCTTCGCACGGCCGTCCGGCGGCGCTGCACGGCCGGCCGGCTTGGCGGGTAGATAACCCTAGCTGCGGTGTGCTATCCTCTATGCCTATCAGGCTTCAGACTCCGGTACATCAAGGGTTATATGAGCGGTCCGCCGACACACGGGATAACCCAATTGCTTCAGGCTTGGGGCAACGGCGACGAGCAGGCGCTGGAAGAATTAACGCCTCTCGTTTATCGGGAGTTGCACCAAGCCGCTCACCGTTATATGGCGCGCCAGGCGCCGGACCACACCCTCCAGACCACGGCGCTGGTCAATGAGGTTTACCTGCGGTTGGTGGATGTCCGCGAGCTGACTTGGCAAAACCGTGCCCATTTTCTTGCGGTCTGCGCCAAGCTGATGCGGCGCATTCTCATCGATTTCGCTCGTTCCCGGGGCGCCGCGAAACGTGGCGGGGAAGCTCAAACGGTCTGCTTGGATGAGGAGTTGATCGTTTCTGAAGAACCGCGCGCCGATTTGCTGGCCCTTGACGATGCCCTGAACCATCTGGGCGCTCTTGATCTGCGCAAAAGCCAGGTGGTGGAACTCCGCTTTTTCGGCGGTTTGACGGTGGACGAGACGGCCGAAGTGCTGAAGGTTTCTCCGGACACCGTGTTGCGGGATTGGAGGCTGGCAAAAGACTGGCTGGTACGCGAACTGAGCAGGGAGCCGCAATGACGCCGGAACGCTTTCAGGAAGTCGAGCGATTGTACCACCTGGCTCTTGAGCGCCCTGAGAATGAGCGGAATGCCTTCCTGAGAGAAGCCTCGGCGGAGGATCAGTCTCTGGTCCAAGAAGTTGAATCCTTGCTCGCCCATCACAGCAAAGGCGAGAACTTTCTGCCAGCACCCGCGGCGGGACTGGCGGCAAAGGTTTTTGCCGGGGCGCAGGGGCCACCCCACGAATCCAGGGAAACCGACCCCCTCATGGTCGGCAGAACGGTTTCGCACTACCGCATCCTGGAGATGCTGGGCGGCGGGGGCATGGGCGTCGTCTATAAGGCCCAAGACACCAAACTCAAGCGTACTGTCGCGCTGAAGTTTTTGCCGGACGAACTCTCCAAGGACCGGCAAGCTCTGGAACGGTTCCAGCGCGAGGCCCAGGCTGCCTCCTCGCTGAATCATCCCAACATCTGCACGATACACGCTATTGAGGAGCACGAGAGCCAGCCCTTCATTGACATGGAATATCTGGAGGGAAAAACCCTGAAGCAGGCCCTTGCCGGGAGCCTGCTCAAGACCGGCGAAGTACTGGAGTTGGGCATCCAGATCGCCGACGCTCTCGATGCCGCGCACGCCAAGGGGATCATCCATCGGGACATCAAACCAGCGAACATTTTCGTAACCCCGCGTGGCCAGGCGAAGGTCCTGGATTTCGGTTTGGCCAAGCTGGTTCCAAACGCCAGGCGGGCGGCGGAAGCCGTGGGAGCCACTGCGCTGCCCACCGCGTCCATGGAACCCGAGCATCTCACCAGTCCTGGCGTGGCCATGGGCACCGTGGCCTACATGTCGCCGGAGCAGGCGCGAGGCGAGGAACTGGACGCGCGCACCGACCTGTTCAGCTTCGGTGCAGTGCTTTATGAGATGGCGACAGGCCGGCAAGCGTTCGGCGGAAACACGGCGGCGGCCATCTTGGGCGCCATCCTGCACGAAGCTCCAACGCCACCCCTAAACCTCAGACGTGATTTGCCACCCAAACTCGAAGAAGTCATCGACAAGGCGCTCGAGAAAGATCGCGAGGTGCGCTATCAGCATGCGTCGGAGATGCGGGCGGATCTGAGGCGTCTGCGACGCGACACCGAAAGCCACCTCATTGCGGGGCGTGTCAAAGCCGCAAGCGAAGAACCGGGCGTTGCAACTGCGCGCTTTCGTCGTGTTCCCGTGCTCTTAGGCATCGGGGTTGTAGCAATACTCCTGCTGCTGGCCGGCCTTTTTGTTTACCGCACCCAGCAAACGCGTCTAGCCGCGCCTTCGGAATGGGTGCAACTTACGAATTTCACGGACTCGGCAACTTCGCCAGCCCTTTCGCCGGACGGGCGTATGTTAGCCTTCATCCGAGGGCCAGACACTTTCTTTGGGCCGGGGGAGATTTACGTAAAGATGCTTCCGCAGGGCGCGCCCGTGCAGCTCACCCACGACGGACTGGCGAAGATGAGCCCGGTATTCTCGCCCGACGGCTCGCGCATCGCATACACAGTGGCCCCTCCATTTGACACCTGGGAGGTACCCGTATTGGGCGGAGAGCCTCGCCGCTGGCTGCCGAACGCTTCGGGCCTCACGTGGATTGACGGCCAGCATCTCCTGTTTTCAGAGATCAAAAGCGGTCTCCACATGGCCGTGGTCACGGCCGCCGAGAGCCGCACTGAACATCGGGACATTTACGTGCCCCCGCCGGAAAGGGGCATGGCTCACCGCTCGTATCTTTCCCCTGACCGCCAGTGGGTACTGCTCGCTGAAATGGACAATGGCGGATGGCTGCCGTGCCGGCTGGTCCCCTTCGATGGCAGATCGTCCGGAAAAGTGGTGGGGCCGCCAGGCGCCGTATGCACCAGCGCCGCCTGGTCGCCCGACGGAAAGTGGATGTACTTCACCTCCGGTGCCGGAGGCCGATTCCATATCTGGCGGCAGCGGTATCCGGATGGCAAGCCGGAGCAGGTAACCTTCGGCCCCACGGAAGAGGAAGGCATTGCGATAAATCCCGAGGGGCGGTCGCTCCTGACCTCGGTAGGCATGGAAGAGAGCGCGGTTTGGATTCGCGACTCGAATGGCGAGCGCCAAATCTCATCGGAAGGCTTCGCCGAATGGCCTTCCCTTTCTCCCGACGGTGCGAAGGCTTACTACCTGGTGCGCCCGCCAGGAAGCACGAGATCGTTCACCAACGGGGCTTCGGGGGGAGGGGTTGTCGAGAGCGGGGAGCTGAGGGCTGTCGAGTTGAAAGGTGGGGGCTCAGAGCAGCCTCTTCCAGGGTTCGCGGTCACCGGGTACGACGTTTCACGTGATGCCAGAAGGATCGTGTTTGCCGCACAGGACCCGCACGGCAAATCGCATCTGTGGATCGCCTCGACAGACCGCCGATTCCCTCCCCGGCAGATTCCCTCCTCCACGAGCGACGACAGCCCGGTTTTCGGGCCCGACGGCGACATCTTCTTCCGCGCCACGGAGGGCGGTTCCAACTTCATCTACCTCGTGAAGGAGGACGGGACTGGCCGCCAGAAGGTATTGCCGAATCCGATTCTGGACTTCTACAGCGTCGCTCCGGATGGCGAATGGTTGATCGCCGGTGCGCCGCTTCCCGATGAAGAAATCACTGCTGCACTGTGGGCCTATCCCGTTCACGGTGGTACGCCTGTTAGGATATGCGCGGGGGTCTGCAGCGGTCGGTGGGATCGCGCGGGAAAACTCTTCTACGTGGCGCTAATCGAGATGGGAAGTCGCAGTGGTCGCGCGCGGACTCTAGTCCTGCCGTTACCGCATGGTAGGGACCTCCCGCCACTTCCGCCTTCCGGCATCAACTCTCCAGAGGATGTGAAAGGCCTGCCCGGCGTGAAGGTCATTGATGAGGTGATCTCGCCGGGGGCCACCACGTCGGTCTATGTTTTCACGCGCAACTCCGTCCACCGCAACCTGTACAGCATCCCGCTACCATGACGTTAGGGATTGCCCATCAGGCACGCAGGCGTCCACATTCCCCGAGAACCGATCGCTCGACCGCCCCGGCCCGCGCGGCCAGTTTCCGAGTGAGGAGCACACGATAACCAATCTGCGCACGGGTGAGCTCATCACGACAGGTACTTTTGAGAGAGACCTCAGCGCCCTGTGGGAAGAGCGGGGATCGCGCAGCCTCGAACAGAAAGCGCGGGAGAAGGGTCAGGCGCTGTTGGCCAAACACACAGCGCCGCCATTGCGGATCGAGGTGCGGAGCGAATTGGCAGCCATCGTCGCGAGCGCCGACCGCGATTGGGCCGGAAAGAGTTAGGCAGACTCGAATCTCAAGACATTATAGGAGGTGCAGACCGTGCGCTTGAAGGGAAAAGTCGCGATTGTTACCGGTGCTGGAGCGGGGATCGGGGAGGCGATCGCTCGCCGCTATGCCCACGAGGGTGCGCGCGTCGTCATTGCGGAGATTGATGCGGCGCGGGGAAAAGCGAATGAGGATGCGATCCGGGAAGAGGGAGGCGAGGCGGTTTTTGTCGCCACCGATGTGGCTTCGGAGGAACAGATCAGAGAAATGGCCAACGTGACGTTGGCGCGGTACGGACGTATCGACATCCTGGTGAACAATGCCGGCATCCTCATCGGGCAAATGGAGGCGCGCGCCCACGAACTGACCAACGAAGCGTGGGACCGCACCATGGCGGTGAATTTGCGCGGCTATTGGCTGTGCTCGAAATACGTTATCCCTTCGATGCTCGCACAGGGACGCGGCTGCATCATCATGGTCGCCTCGCCCTGCGGGATGCTTGGATTTACGCGCTTGGCCGCTTACAGCACCAGCAAAGGCGGGGTCTTTGGCTTGATGCGATCCATGGCTGCGGACTATGCCCCGGACCACATCCGTGTAAACGCCATCGTTCCGGGAACCATCGACACACCCATGAATGCGGAGGGGTTTCAGATTCCCGGCGCCAGGGAAAAGTGGGCCGCGGCCGCACCGGCCGCACGGCTCGGCACCGGCGACGACGTCGCGGGGGCGGCTTTGTTTCTGGCTTCTGACGATGCGGACTACTGCGTGGGTGGCGTCTATATGGTCGATGGGGGACAGACGGCAATCTGATCTCTCGCGCTAGCCCGGGGCCACATCCTGATTTGACGAGCAGGAAATCGTTGGGTACTTGAAATCGTCTGGCAAACAGGTTACGGTTCCTATGTCGGGCTCGTCGGTCCGGGGAGGCATTGAAATGACCCGGACCCGAGACAGGCAGGGTTCGCTCCTGGTTCGCGGACGGAAGCGCAAGTTCTGGCTGGCCCACTGGCCGGAGGGCGACTGCGGTCTCGCGCACAAGCTTGGTTGGCCCAATGAGATGAACGTATGGCAGGCCGAGCGAGCGAGGCGCCAGTGGATGGAGAAGATCCATCTGCATCGCGATATTGCGGGTGATTCAGCGACTCTCGATGGTTTCTTCCGTGAACACGATTTGGTAGGAAGAGACCTGCCGCTACCGAGACGAACTGAGCACCAAGAAGCCGCCAACTCACCGGGATATGAAGATCACAATATTGCAGGTCTTGATTCCGCGGCGGGGCAAGCGCAGCATTGCCGCATCGGAAGCTATCGAAAAGAGGTTGGAGGCCGTTGAGGAGGTGGTCCAGAAGCGCTTGTCGGTGACCCCAACTGTGACTCAACAACAAGCTGTATCTGCAACTTTTTGAAAACAAAGCATGGGCCTGTAGCTCAGACGGATAGAGCAACGGTTTCCTAAATCAAGCCCTCACCTCCCTAAGTCACTCAAACCATTGAAAACACAGGGTACTGGAACTTCCGCTTCTACCTCATTTTGTCCGATATTGCGGGTTTTTGTTGGCGTATGTTGGCGTAAAACAGGCCACTTTACCTTATATATGTAGCCTCCCACACAGGCTAGATGCCATCTCGGACGTCTGTTCCTCCTAGGCTCAAGCAAGTAGATTATCCAACCTGATCCACTCTCCCGCGCGAGGCCCACCGAGTAGGCGAAACCTGTCGAAATCGTCACCCTCCCAGGAAACCTGATTCTCCCTGGCACATGAGAGGGTTTCGGGCGCGAGGCCGGAAATGGGCCAAGCGGAT
>Ga0181532_10001255_pt1 | contig 24928 bp, 21 predicted proteins | sample PEATcosm2014_Bin_33_FD_119768 | JGI IMG/M metagenome (GOLD analysis project Ga0181532, IMG submission 119768) | Peatland microbial communities from MTU Mesocosm Facility, Houghton, MI, USA - PEATcosm2014_Bin11_30_metaG | ecosystem: Environmental > Terrestrial > Soil > Wetlands > Peat | place... | reverse complement strand
CTCGTGACAGCGCAAGAGCGATCCACGCGCCGCTGTCGACGAAAACCGCCTCTCCTTGCCGCATCACGGCTCGTCGTGGACACTATCGTGTTCCACGGACGATCGCTGTGGCTCGCCATCCCAGATGGCAACTGGACCTGCGGCGTGCGGCTTGAGCACGACTTTGCGGATTGCGTCGCGGACCAGCTCAGCGATGCTGCGTCCAGACCGCGCGGCGGCTTGGCGCAACGCATCAAGCTCTTCCTTGCGGAGATAAACTTGAGTCTTTTCCATGTGTGTCAATTTAGTTGTCCTATTGACATACGTCAAGACGAGGCATCACGCGACGTGAGGGACAGTTGATCACAAAAGGCGGAAATTGGATTTGTTCCGCCAAGCCGCCTCTCGTTTCGACACGCGAACAGCAACGCGATCCCGCAAAAGGGGTTGCACCTCGGCTCACCTGCCTCAATGACACAGTTCGCGGCTTGGTATAGGGCCTCTGCGAAAGGTTATTATGCCATATGGTTTCGCACGAAAGTCATCGCTGCGACGGTGGTGCCCCAGGCTATCAACGACGCTAGGAACGTCATCCCGACGCTCAGCCAACGCTTTGGATACTTTGATTCCTGCGGCAGCGCCGGAGCCGCAATCTCGTGAAGATAAAGCATCCTGCGTTCGCTGATCATTCGAGCGGTTTCCACCGCAGCTACAGACAGCGCGTAGCGCTTTTCCGCGATCCGTTCTTCCAGGTCGAGATCAGCAAACTTCGTCATTTTTCCCGACAAAGCCTTATCGGCGGTTGCGGAAACGCTTTTCTCAGTGTCGGTAGTGAGCTGGGCCCGCATCTGCTCTAACTGGCTCTGCATCGCGGTCATGCGCGACTTCAGAACCCGCATTTGTGGGGCGTCCTGCGACACGTAGTGAAGCTGTGTTTCGTACTCTTGTTGTGCTTTGAGATAATCCGTTTCCAGTCCGGAAACTAGCTCGCTGAGCGCCTTACTCGTTTGCCCCACGTCAATCAGGCCTTCGGCGTTACGCTCGTACTGCATCTGCATGCGGGCGCGACCTAAGTCTTTCGCCGCCTGTTGCATGTCCCGCTCGGAGGCCTGCACTGTATCCTGCCTCATACGGTCGTTGAGCTCGTTGATGAGATTTTCCGACTGGGCGACAACCGCATCCGCAATCCGCTTGGCATCCTCCGGATTGAAAGCGCGCACGGTCAGAGTGACGATCCCCGACGGCAACGCGATCGAGGCACTGCTCATCGACTTCCAGTAGTCGGTAAATTTTTCGATCGGCTTATCCTTGCGAAAACGCGCCCACCAATCGATTGATGGCGAGCTATAGGCATCCCGCAAGTCGACAGTGCGCTCGAGCTGCTCCACCATCGGCCGGCTATGGATGTAGTTTGTCACCACCTGAATATCTTGCACGATCAAGATCGGTGGAACGCCGGTGACAGATCCCAACCCATCCATCTTTGGAATAGCACCGCTGCCCACCGTGAGCTTAGCTTCCGCTACGTATTGGTTAGAGGCGATGAGGCCGTAGTAAACGCTCACTACTAGATCCGGCACGGCGACCATCAGGACGAACAGCGCGATAATCAAGATGCGCATCAACTTCGCGCCACGCCGGGCTTCGAAGCTGTCACCACGGTAGGCACTCCGCGCCCTGGTCGAGAACCGGGCGCGACGAGCCGCGTCAGTCAGAGCCCGCGAAATCGCCTGTGCGCGTTCAAGTGCGCTTGGCGGCGACGCGACCGCGATTGGGTTGTTCGGATCGCTCATCGGTTCAGCCGGTTGTACATTTCGATCGCTTTGTCGGCTGTATCGAACATGATGATCTGGCCATCAATGATAACACCGCCGCAATCGCAATATTGCTTGATTGAACCCATGGAGTGGGACACTAGGATGACGCTTGCGTTTTTGCGGCGGGCCTCGAAGGCGTCCTCGCAACGTTTTTGAAAACGAGCATCGCCCACCGCCAGCGCCTCATCGATCAGATAGACGTCGAACTCGATCGCCATCGACAGTGCGAACGCAACCCGTGCGATCATGCCGGACGAATAAGTCTTTACCGGTACATCGATATAATCGCCAATTTCAGCGAAATCCTCGACGAAATCGACCGTCCGGCGGATGTCGGCGCCATAGACGCGGGCCACGAACACCACATTTTCGCGGCCGGTCATGAGATGATGAAAGCCGCCGGAAAAGCCGAGCGGCCAGGAGACACGCACGGAGCGGCGCACCCTGCCGGAATTGGGTAATTCGGTGCCGGCGATCAGCCGCAGTGTGGTGGACTTGCCGGCGCCGTTGACGCCGAGGAGGCCATAGGACCGTGTGGTGTCGAACAGCATCGACACGTGATTGAGCACGACCTTGGTCACGCCCTCGGTGCGATAGAATTTAAAGACGTTATTGAGCTGGATCATGGTGCCGCGGCGAGTCGACCTGCCGCGAAGCCGGGCCGATCGAGCAGGGTTGCAAAGCTGGGCAGAACTTATACGAGCTGCGGGCGCGCGTCCACGCTGCCTTCGACCGCTCGCCGGTGGCAGCCGAACCGTGGCCCGGGAGGTGACGTTTCTTGACGAGAACTAGTATCCCTGTTAGCGGCGATGACGTCGGGATCAAGCGGACCGACTGGGTCTGATTTGCCGCAAACCTGCCGGGAACGGCGCTTACGCTTTAGACTGCACGGCCGCCGAAAAACGAGAAGCAATGTACCTCTCGAACACCGAAGGTTATGACCTCTGGTCAGCAGCGAAACGTCAGCGCCGGGTTTTGTTCGCGCTGATGTTGCGGAACATCAGGACTAAGTTTTTTGGCAACGGGCTTGGCTATCTGGTGGCGATAGCATGGCCGCTGACACACATCCTGATTCTCGTGGCCATTTATAGCTTTATGGGGCGTGTGAGCCCTTATGGTGACAGTATGGCGCTCTTCATTGCTACTGGCGTTGTGCCATTTCAGACGTTCGCATACGTGGCGCGTTTCATGATGTACATGCTCGTTCGAATGCGGCAATTGTTGGCCTTTCCAGAAGTGAAAGTGCTCGACATGCTTTTCGCTAGTGCCTTGCTAGAAATCATGTCGGCCTGCTGCGTCGTGATTGCGTTTCTGATTATTGCCTGGTTTACCGGCATCAATCCTATACCCAGGGATATCGTTCAGGCTGCCTATGCCCTCGGTGCTGCCGTTCTTCTTGGACTTGGATTTGGCTTGTTCAATGGTGTCATTGCGCTTGCCTTTCCACCCTGGTTCACCGGGTACATGCTGGTTTATATTTTGTTATGGGTTTCCGCCGGCATTATTTTTGTGCCTGACGCCTTGCCTGCTCAAATTCGGGACATCGCGGCTTATCAGCCCGCGCTGCAGCTCGTAGAATGGATGCGATCGGCATACTATGAGGGTTACGGTTCCTTAGTGCTCGATCGCGGCTACGTCGTCGGTTTCGGAATCGTGACGGTCTTCCTCGGCTTGTTGCTGGAGCGGGCCATGCGTGGACATCTTCTTGCTTACCGGTGACGGGGCGCGTCGTTGCCGGTTACGCTGGCCAGCATTCCACTCAGCGCAGCGGCAATTGCTCGGCATAATATGCTGCGATCTGGTCCCAAGCTTTGGCTTCGTTCCAGCCTAGCTGGCTCACGTCCACAGGATCGGTGTTGATGCGCACCATGGGCTCCGTGAACTCTGTTTGCGTACCGATCTTCACAACGCATGGAAGAGCGACGCGCTGGCCGATCTCGCGGGCAAACCGCTCCGCAAAGGCCCCTTGGCTCTCGACGTAGAAGGTTGGGGCATGGCGTCCGGTGCGCTGGCTCGTGACGATTTCGAGTGCGAACGCCGCATAGGCTTTGGCCAGCAGCGAGATATGGATATTGTCCCGCACGTAGCACGGCGTGCGCACTTCAGCCGCTTCGCCCGCCGCCCACATCTTGACTAGATAGGCGCAGAAGCGCGGCTCCTCCAATGGGCCGAATGGATTAGCAATCACGAACTTGCCTAACGGCAAACCCGCGATCTCGCACCAATATCGCACCACGGATGCAGTCAGGGATTTTGACAGACCGTAGGGCGAAAACGCTCGTCGCGGCTCCGTTCCGGCGCCCTCGTCCGATTCGAAAACACTGCCGGTCAACACCACGGCGGCACAGGAGCGAGCGGCCAGCCTTTCGCTCAACGCCTTCAGGCCGCGCGTATTTTCCATCAAGGCGAGATTGACATCAAAATCGGCGCTGCGATAGTCGGCAACCCTAGCGGCGTGGTGGCACAACAGGTCGCAATCGGTGCGATCCAAGAGAGAGAAGAATTCGGGTGACCCGAACTCGATCTGCGGAACGACTCTGGCAACCTCCTGAAGCGCGCACACCCGCTTTTGGCGGATACCGGAATAGGCGTCCAGGGCCCCGCGCAGAGGCGCCACAACCTCCACCCCTTGCTCGGCAAGGGCACGCGCAAACCACAGGCCGGTAAAGGAACTGGCGCCCGTAAGAAGAGCTTTCATTTCAAGCCACGCAAAAGCTCGACGCCGTGGAACACCGGATCGAAAAACGGCCAGTTGCGGTCCTTGGCAGAGACTTCTTTCGGTTGGATCGGCCACTGAATCCCAAGCCAGGGGTCATCGAAGCGTACCCCCCGCTCGGTGCCCGGCTCATAGAAATCGCTGGCTAGGTAAAGCGTTTCGGTGTCGTCGGTGAGAGTCAGAATCCCATGAGCAAACCCGCGCGGGACATACATCATCAGTCGGTTGTCGTCGTTAAGTTCGACGCCAAACCACTTGCCGAAAGTTGGTGAGTCTGGTCGAAGATCGGCGATAGCGTCCCATAAGGCACCTTTGAGACAGCGCACCACTTTCACTTCCGCGGAGGGCGCAAGTTGATAATGCATGCCGCGTAGGGTTCCTTTTTTTGCGCTGAGGGAATTGTTCATCTGCACGAAATGAGTCGCCAAACCCTCGCCGCTGAATTCACGCTCGCAGTAGAACCGCGCGAAGAACCCGCGGTCGTCGCCTTTGCGATCGAGTTCGATGAGGCGGGCGTCGCGCAGAGGCGTCGCGTGAAACTTCATAGCACCGGCTGCCTTCAGTTGACGCGGCTGCGCCAGCGCAAGTCCGGATCGAGGCGTTCTTGCTCGATGTGACGCTCCAAAACCTTGAGCCGGATCAGCTGCGATTGGCGAAACTCGCGGTCGGCGAACGCGATCGCCTGCAAGCCATCGCGCAACGCCGCGATCGAGGAGTTGAGTGTCTGGCGCGGCTGACGCAGCGGCGCGAGCTTGAGAAACAGGCCGAAATCCACCTTGTACGAGCGCTTGTCGGGCGGCGCCGCGGTGTTGATCGAAACTTTGGTCTGCGGCACCGCGTCGGCGACCGCCTGCGCCAAATCCTTGACCTGATAATTCCAGGAGTCCGAGCCGACATTGAGCGCGAGAAAGCGGCCGCCCTGCTCCGCCGGCCTCGTCACCGCCCATTCGATCGCCAGCGCCATGTCGCGCACGTCGATCAAAGGTCGCCACGGCGTGCCGTCGCTGAGCACGGTGATCTCGCCCGCAGCGAGCGCGCAGGCGACGAAGTCGTTCAGCACGAGATCGAGCCGCAGCCGGTCCGACATACCGCACGCGGTCGCAAAACGCAGCGACGTCGTGGTCATGCCGTCCAGGTTTGACTGCTGCAACGATTGTTCCGTCGCGATCTTGGAGCGGGCATAAGCGGTGAGCGGGTTAAGCGCGTCGGCCTCAGACCGCGCGCGGCCGTCGGCGGCAAAGCCGTAGACGCTGCAGCTAGAAGCGAACACAAAGTTCTTCACGCCCGCGGCCGCCGCGGCTTCGGCAACGGCAACGCTGGCGCGATGATTGATGGCGTCGGTCACAGCCTCGAAGCGATTTCCCATCGGATCGTTCGATACCGCGGCGAGATGCACCACCGCATCGAAGCCCTTGAGATCGTCGGCGGCGATCGCACGCACGTCGCCGAAGCGCTGCAGGTCGAGCAGCCGCTCCGGTAGTTCGCGCGTCGTGGTCAGGCAGTGGGCGAAGAAGCCGCTGTCAAATCCGGCGAGATAGGCCGACGGCATCGCCGCGCGCAGGTGGCGGATCAGCGCCGGCCCGACATAGCCCATATTGCCGGTGACGAGAACCCGCATCGGACGATCTCACCAGATCTTCCACGGCGCGTTGCCGGACTGCCAAAGCTCTTCGAGCTGCCGTTTGTCGCGCAGCGTGTCCATAGGCTGCCAAAAGCCGTCGTGGTAGTAAACCGACAGCTGCCCGTCCTGTGCCAGGCGCTCCATCGGCTCGCGCTCCCAGACCGTGGCGTCGCCCTCGATGTAATCGCCCACCTTCGGATCGAGCACGAAAAAGCCGCCGTTGATCCAGCCGCCGTCGCCCGCCGGCTTCTCGCGGAAGCCCAGGACGCGGCTCCCTTCCGAGACCAGCGCGCCGAAACGGCCCGGCGGCTGCGTCGCGGTGACGGTGGCGAGCCGGCCTTCGCGCCGATGCAGCGCGATCGCCGCCCCGACGTTAACGTCGGCGACGCCGTCGCCATAGGTCAGGCAGAACATAGGGTCGTCGCCGACATAGGGCAGGATGCGCTTGATGCGGCCGCCGATCGCCGTGTCGACGCCAGTGTCGATCAACGTCACGCGCCACGGCTCGGCCTTGGCCGCATGCACCTTGAAACTGTTGTCGCGCATGTCGAATGTGACGTCGGACATATGCAAAAAATAATTGGCGAAGAATTCTTTGATGACATAGCCCTTGTAACCGAGGCAGATGATAAACTCGTCGATGCCATGGGCGCTGTAGATCTTCATAATATGCCACAGGATCGGCATGCCACCGATCTCGACCATCGGCTTCGGGCGAGTCTCGGTTTCTTCCGAAAGCCGGGTACCAAGTCCGCCGGCCAGGATGACAGCTTTCATGTTGTTAGCTTATGGAAAAATATGACCGAAGGCATTCTGGGCTGAACCCGATCGTGCGGTGGATTTTGGCGAGGCCGGACAAATATACTTCCGGCGGCGTCTTGGGTCCACATGTGAGTTGCGGGCACGGTCGTGCTCCTGAAGCGGTGGTAGCCATTGCACCGGTTTAACCGGCGCCCCGGGGCGCCGGTAGGAGCAAAAGCATCAGGCTAGCCTGAGCACGGTCGCAAAACTTGACATTGCTGCCACCTACCAACAACCTACACCGCGGGCGGATTACCCGCAGCGATATATCTTTCGAGCATCGAAAGCTACGATCTGTGGCCGACGTTCAAACGCCAGCGGCACGTTTTGCTCGCGCTAATGCTACGAATAACTCGTCAACCTCTCTTCTGATTGTGTGGATCGCGTCACTTCCTCAGATTGAATTACGCATCGCTGTCAAATGCATAGTCGCATCGCTGCAATATACTCAAGTCGAAGCAATTGTCTGACCTAATAACGCGTCGCAGTGAGTTACGCTTACGTAATGTGCGGCCATCAGGTATTTTCATATGGGAACCGGATATACGCAGGAGCTAATACCAGAACTCGGAAGCGCCAACTCATCTAGCGTCACGACCGAGCGAGTAAGCGCACGGGCAACCATTCGAAATCCTAGGGTCTTTGCCGTAGCGGTGGGCGAGCTCCGTCAGGCGGCGCTACCGTGAAGAATTTGCCCCATAGCTCGTCCCTCCGGAGATCATGATACAATGCACCACGATTGCGTGGGACCAGACACCTAACCCAAACACGCCCAATACATCTGTCCTTCCGGGGGTGGACGTTAGCGACATTGGAGGTATTATAGATGCCATGGAAAAATTACGATGACGGGCGTTTTCACCATAGATACGACCACGTAAGGTTTGTTGTCAGACGCGGCAGTGAGGTGTCTAGTGAGCAAAATCGATCTGAAGAGGGCAACATCGATCCAAAGAAGCTATAATGATGGCGACTCCCCTCAGCTGGCTGCACACGAGGCGCGGGCAACACTGTAGAACTGCCTGGCAGTTGACAACTGCTGCCATATGTTGGATCGCTCTTGTGATTTTCTATCACGAGGCTGGGCTGGCTGCAGCTGCGGAGCCGACAAAATACGGCATTGCATATTTTCTTTGGCACTGCCTGACAAAAGACTACCCCGTGTACGACGTTTCGAACTACGAGGCCGGGCTGCAAGCCTTGGGCCCGGTACCGCAATTCCACTGGTGGGGCAAGCCCGCCGCAGGATACTATTGTCTCTCAGACGACGACGCGCTGCTGCGGCAGCATGCGACGGCGCTTGCGCAAGCAGGGATAGACTTTGTCTTCGTCGATTTCAGCAATCACGACAACCTTTCTTATGATCGGGTCGCTGTCGAATATCTCGATCCGTTCTCCAAAATGTTGACCGTCTGGTCACAAATTCCTGATGCGCCGAAGATTGTGCCGTTCGTGCAAGTGACGCCGCGTGGCGACCTATATGCGGAAATCGTCCGTCGCCTCCAGCAGTATCCAAATCTCGCGTTCATCTATATGGGCAAACCGCTCCTCCTGCTCGTGGCCAATCAAGCCGTTCCCGTCGATACGGCAAAGCGTGCCGAACTTGACACGCGCTTCACCGCGCGGCTGATGTGGGACGACAGTTCTCCTCAAGGAATATGGATGTTTATCTCCCGATGTCAGCCCGGCTTTGTCGAGAGCAAGGGCAACATCGATTGCAAGCAGCGCGTCGCTTCAAATGGTGGGGCAGTCGAGCAGGTAAGCGTTTCGGCTGCGTTCCAGCGCGATTATATGAGCGATACTGCGACTGCGGCGCCGCGCTATCACGGGTTGACGTTTCTCAAGCAGATGGCGCGGCTGGACGATCTCGGCCCGGTTCCGATCGTTACCATCTTGGGTTGGAATCAATGGATCGCACAGCGCTTTTGTGTGCGGCGAGACATGAGTCCCGATCCAGCGTGCGCCCCCGGCAGCCGCGCGGAAATCACCGGTAACCCGGTATTCACCGACCTGTTCGATGAAGAATATTCCACTGACTTCGAGCCCGGCGGTTCCATGGGCGACGCCTATTACCAACTCCTTTCCTGCGAGGTCCATCGCCGGAAGACAGGGAGTTTGACGCCGTGCCGCACGCCTGATTAGTTCGGCAATATTCAGCAGAACCGCTTCATGCCCTCGATGCGGCGCACCGATACGCGTTCAAGGTCTCCTCCCGTAACTCATCACAGCCAATCGATCGCCCGCGCAAACGTCACCAGAGCATGATTAAGATCGATGATCTGATCGAGCGGTGAACTGCGAGCCCTGATCGGTGTTGAAGATCTGTCCCGTCCCTCGCGCCCCTCAACCCAAACCAAATGTCCGAAAAACTCTGGAAACTGCGGTTGCTCGGCGTTTCGCGACAAAAGCGAACGCCGGTCCGTTGGGGTGGGCGGGCTCTTCTAGAACGACTAGAATGTCGTATCCCAGTCGATCAAAAGCAGTTGTAATCCCGTTCTTCGAAATCCACATGCTCGTCGCCTCTGTTCCCCCCGTAAAAGCTGAGTTAGTAAAAGCGTCCAAATATCTCTGCTCGTAAAGATCGATATTGACACCGTGGAACGCTTTCATGATGGGAAGATGCGTATACTTCGTGCCGAGAAGCTTGTGCCCTATTAAGATCTCGGGATCATAATAATGCGTCCAGGCGGCGATGACGCTCGTGTTTCTTGTCATGTTTTCGATGAGTGAGAGAGGGTCCATCATGTGATAGATGACGCCCGAAGCCAGAATTAGATCGAAGCTCGAAGTCGATGATTGCAAATATTTGCAGAAGTCGCCTAGCAGGAAGCGCGCTTTGAGGTGCAAGAGCTCCTTGACCACCAAGCAACGAAGGAACGCGTGGGTATTTGCCTCAATGGCAAGAATATTGGCCGCACCTCGACACTCCAATGCGTACGTATGCGAAGCCTCCAAGGGACCCAGTTCTAAAATCCGCTTTCCAGAAAAGCCGCCAACGGCGTCTTCCCATAGGGCTATTTTTGGATCATCGTAGAATTTAGCCCGTTTGCTGATAAACGCTGGGATGGCGCCAGTCCATTCATCCTCGAATAGATCGATCGCATTAGCAGGCTTCGGAAAACGCGTATCGTATAATTCCTGTCTCATACGGCTTCCTAAGTTCCTGGATTCGCTTTAGATGAGAGTATCAATCTGAAAATTCTTAGTCGGACTGGGGATTTGCCTTGCCAGAGGCTGGGTCAGACACCGAGGCTTCCTCCTAATCCTCACACCTGCCGCGCCCTTTTCAGGCGCGGCAGGAAGGCCAGTTGGAACCCTCGCCCAGACTGCAGCGAGGGGTTGGGGTTATAGAACGGATGTTCTTCGAGCACTCGCCCCCATTTGCATTTGATATACTTTACCTCTTCCTCAAAGTGCTCTTTTAGCTCCGGCGAGTTGTGGACCCCCAGCCACGCTGATTCTTGGTGCGCCATCCTGACGGTCGGCGTCCAGAGGAGGCGTAGTCCTCTTTGCCGAAGTCTGACGCAGAGATCTACATCATTAATGGTCACGGCCAAGCGTTTATCATAACGACCGACATCGGCAAATAAGGAGGCTTTCATTATGTACATTGTACAAATGATAAGCATTTGCTTGGTGGCGCTGCCTACGGTCTTGGGCACGTGAAAGAAGACCATCAACGGATAATACCAAATCTCGGAGATGCCGACTCTTCGAGCTTGGCCATTGTGCAGGGGATCTGACACGAAATCATTATTGATTTCAACTAGTTGCCTGTGCGCTGTGAGCTCTAGCCGTGACGCCAGATGAGTCAGCGTCTCCGAGAGTTGGTATAAGTGCTTGGCTCCAGGCGTGCTGCGTCATCAGCTTCCATCATTGCAACGGCCCAAAATTAGAACCGTTCAACCCCTGTCCCGAATGAGGGTCGAAGCGCTCGATCGTTTAGTCGAGGCCCCCAGCTACAATTCAGGAAGCACGTAACACGATGATGCATGGTTCAATGGCAATCCCTACTCCGGCCGTAGCGGAAGCCGCCCCTCATGACGTCCATAGCGCAGATAATGCGCGAGTGCATTTATCCCGCTCTTCAACACATCTGGATAGCTCAGAAGGTAGAAATCTGTTTCGAATTCCGGTCCCGGGTTCCGCCCTTCCCGACATCCATATTGCAGATAATGAACAAGAGGGTTTATTCCAGCGCGGCGCACGTCCTCGTAGCGCTGCAGGTACCAGCGGCTGTCGAACAGCGGGTTCGGCCGAAAACCGCGCAAATAGCCTTCCTCCAGGTAATGATCTACCGGCGAGCGGCCGTGCTTGGCGGTCTCCGGGTATTGGCCCACGTACCAGACGGCGTCGAACAGGCCACTCCGCACAAGCTGGCGGCCGAGCCGGCGCTTTTCCGACGGCGACATGAGGCGCTTCCAGGGCGCCCTGTTGCGCTCGGCCCTGCCCTTGGCTAGCGCCGCCTCGGCGTCGACGAGCTGCTCCTGCAGCGCACGTATCTGAGCCTGCGCCTCGGCTTTGCTTTCGGCCAACGCGGCGACATGAACGGCTTCCCGTGCGGCGGCGTTGTCTTCAATCCGGCGTATTTGTTTGATTGTGTCCGCCAGTTCGGCGGCAAGGCGATCTTTTTCGCCGTTGATCGCCTCTAGTCGCCCCTCCAAGTCACGAATTCGAATAGCCGCCGAGGCGGAAACGGACTGCAGTTCTCTTTGGTGCTCGGTTTTGGCCCGCTCTATCTCTGCGTGTGCAGCGCCAAGTTCCCCCGCAAGACGTTGAATTTCCGATTGACTGTCGCGCAGGAAGAGCCGCGCTGCGTTGACATCATGCGAAAGCCGAACGATTTCGCGATCGCGGTCCCGAATTGCCGATTGCGCGGAACCCAGTTCGCGTGAGAGTTTGTCGATTTCGCTCTTGCGATCATTCGACAACGATCGAACACTGTCGAGGTCGACCTTGAGCTTGGCTGCCGCAGATTCGTGCTCCCGGACAGCGTTGCGTAACGCCTCAAGTTCTTGCCCCATTAAGGTGACTTGCGCATTCTCGCGCTCCGCCTCGGCTATTACTTCTTCGAACGCAGCAGCGAGCTGGTCGCGCTCGCGCTCGCGCTCGCCCGCCAGCGATTGAACGGCTTCGAGGTCGGCGTGAAGTTTGGTCGCCGCGGCTTCCTGATCCTGGACGACCCCGCGCAAGGCCTCGGTTTCCCGTCCTAGTGCAGCCGCCTGCTCAGCGGCTCGTGCTGCTGCCACCTTTTGTCCTTCAAGGGCCACAGCCGCCGCATCTCGTTCGCGCTCGCGCTCACCCGCCAGCGATTGCATCGTTTCGAAATCGGCGCGGAGCTTGGCTGCTGCCGTTTCGTGATGCCGGACGACCCTGCGCAAGGCCTCGGTTTCCTGTCCTAGTAAGGCCGCCTGCTCGGCGGCCTGTGCCGCTGTCGCCTTTTGTCCTTCAAGGGCCACAGCCAATGCCTCGCGCTCGCGGATTAAATCTTCAGATTTTTGTTTGGTTGTTGAAAGTTGCTCGCCCAGCTCCGCGATCTTTCTTTCATGCTCCGCGAGCTTCAGTTCGCGGTCGTTGACGGCCACGCGCACCGCCTCAAGCTCCGACGATAACCCGGCTGCAATAGCTTGCTCCTCCCGCTCGCGTTGCGCAGTGGCATCGCGCAATGTGGAAAGATCGGTCGACAGCCGCTGTACATCCGCATCTCTCTTGGCGACCTCCATTTCGTTCATCGCGAGAGCGACGCCGAACGCTGCCGATGCCTTGTCGAACGAGGCTCGAATCCGATCGAGCTGCGCCTTGCCCGTCAAGTTTTCAGCATCTTCCGTCATATGCGTCAGCGTCGCATAAGCTTCCCTTACCCAATCTACTACCTCGGGCTTCCCGACCAAACGTTCGGGCGTGACAACGTGGTGCTTAAACTCGGCCGAAAGGAATTGCTCGATCTCGATATCGACCGTCGCACTTCGACGAGGCCAGCTCAGCCGTAGTTGCGAAGTCAGCCCGGCGATGACGTCCTGCCAGTCCTCGACAAGAGATTGATAGGAGGTAATTGCGCGTGGTATGCCCCGTGTGGCATTCTCGGCGTCGAGGGCGTGACGCAGCCAGAGTAAGTGGCTCTTTGCAGGATTAAAACCGTTGCGCCGCTTGAGCGAAGCCGCGACCTCAAGAGGGTTTCTGATCGGTATTATGATGAGCGGCTTGGCCCCGAACTCCGCGAGTACATCGCGCCAAAGCGGCCACAAGCGGCAGATCCGTGGGTCTTTGATTGCAAACAGCGGTGAACTTCCAAAGTCCCTTCGCAGAATGTCCAAGATCCGCCGCCGGAATGGGTCCGCAGCCGGAGAATCAAACCATTCGGGATTGAATGCTCTCCAATCATGCCAATTTGATCCACCCGAAGACAGCACCTGATCGTGAATTTCCACCAACTCGCGGGATTCCCAATAACCCGATTCGTTGGTAGGGCTCGGCGGCAGAAGGTTCTTCGACAGATCCGCGCCAAGCAAGCCAAATATACGTGTGTAAGCTGACGTGCCGCTCCGATGCATGCCAAGCACCATGAGGGCGCGAGGGGCCCGGCTCGTTCCAATTCGACGCGCACTTGCTTTCGTCGACCTTTTGGGATGGCGCCGGCCCGAACGCCGATCGGGCGAAATAATCGCTCTATTGCTCATTACTGTTGCCGGCGTGCTCGGCATTGCTGACCAAAATATCAGTGCTAGTACGTGAACAAATTTACCTTTTTTGTAGCTACCAACTTGGATGCCTCGCGGTCAAGTGGCCTGCGCCCCGTTCGGTTGACACCCGCCTAAGCTAAACCCGCCTGCATCTCGAACTACATGGGGCTTCTGTAGCCGATTGTCGAGTGCCAGCGTTTAGCATTGTAGAAGCACTCGATGTAATCGAACACGTCAGCCTTGCCTTCGTCACGCGTCCGATAGGTCTTGCGTGCCGTACGCTCGGTCTTCAGCGACGAGAAGACGCTCTCCATTGCCGCATTGTCCCACACATTGCCCGAGCGGTTCATCGAGCAGACGATGCCGTGATCGGCCATCAGCTTCTGGAACTGCTCCTAATGTATTGGCTGCCGTGGTCGGAGCGATGCAGCAGTGTTGGTCCGCGTAACTCGCGCGTGAACTCGTCGACCATTTCCACAGAACCGTAGCCGCAACGACTGTTTTTCGATACACACCCGGATTTGGCCAAATCACATGCCGTCTTGCTGCTCGAAGCGGTGATCTCGTTCCTCGGAAATGCATTTCTTTCCCGCCTAAGTTTGCGAGCGTCACCACGGCTAAGAAAATTGCGGTTCTAAACGCCGTCTCAGGCACTGGGAGCTAGATCCTCAAAGAAGGGGCAATTTGGCACTTCAATATCGAAGGTCATCGTCTCATTTCTTTGTTCCGATTAATGAGTTTCCACAAGCAAACTCCGAAATTTTGTCATCGGACATCGCGGCTACAACGCGACGCCAAAACTCTCCGAGAGGTTCCCTCCTTACCAACTCTCCCACCTTCAATTCGCGGAACTCGTCCGAGAGTTCCCGAGGAAGATCATCTAGGAGCTTACCTAATATCCAGTTCACTGTGAAACTAGGCCACTGATGCGGATATGTATTGGCGACCTCGATCTCAAATCCGTTATCTGTGAAAAGCGATGTCAACCCTTCCCGAGTCGCATTAAAAAAATGGGAGGGAAAGCCATGCGTCGGTTGCAGGAACGGCCAGTCGATGAATACTCGCCCCCCAGGCTTCAACATACGGTTCATTTCCTCCACCACTTGCCACGGCCGCCGCGTATGTTCAAGAACGGCGAAGCAACCAATTCCATCCAACGAACTGGATCTAATAGGATATGGGAGCTCCGGTGTGACAATTAGGTCGGCGCTCAGGGATGGATATACCTCTACATAGAGGCAATTGTCGTAGTGGATATGCCGCAACCCACATCCAAGATTCAAAAAGAGCCTGTCGGGACTCCGCTCGATCTCGCTAACAAATTCTCCAAACTCCGCATTTGCTGACTCTGCCTGATATTCCTCAAGTTCATAGTGCTCCCCGCCAAAAACAGCAGGGAACGAATTAATTTTTTGATTGGGGAAGGCCAGCACGTGTGAAAAAAGCGAAAACTTTCGCTTGCGGTATGCGCTATCCCTCAGCAACTCGCAACTTATTTGCATTCGGGATTCCCGAATTCCGAATAATTTAAAATGCTCACGCGGATCATTGCAGCCGGCTAGATCGGGGTTCGCCAGTTTGTAGCGAACCGGGTCGAAATTTTCGACCGTCGCGGCCTCAAGAAGAGGGACAGGTTTTGTCATGCACATTCCGCAGCTACTGCTCTCCTGAGCGGCCACAACTCGCTCGCCCTCTTCAAGCGCGGTGGAAAGGCGAGATGGAACGCGCAACCGGAGATCGAGGATAAGTTCGGATTGTAGAAAGGATCCTCATCCAGCACTTTCCCCCATTTCGACTTGATATAGGCAACCTCCCTGTCGAACTGCTCTCGCCGCTCCGGCGAATTATGGGCGCCGAGTGAGGCCGATTCGTGATGGATCATCTCGACTTGTGGCGTCCAAATGATGCGCTCGCCTTGCTCGCGAACTCGCACGCTGAGATCGACATCATTGAACGCCACGAGCAACGCCTCATCAAAGCCCCCAATGTCGGCGAATAAAGAGGCTTTCATAATGGCGCAGGCAGCCGTCACACAGGACACGTCCTGCTCCAGCAAGGCACGCCCAAAATAGCCACCGTCCCCGCGCGGGATGAACCTGTAGGGATGGTCCGCGACACCGCCGATTCCGAGGACTACACCGGCGTGCTGCATGTGACCGCTCGGATAGCGGAGGAGCGGCCCGACCATCCCAACCGAGTCGAGGCGCATTCTTGCTAAAAGACCCTGGATCCAATCCACTGTAACGATCTCGATATCGTCATTCATGAAGACGATGTACTCGCCTCTCGCCTTCTTAAAAGCCTCATTGTTCAGCAGCGAAAAGTTGTAGGGCCGGTCGGGGTAGATATTGACGCGGACTTTCGGATTCTTTGCGATCTGGTTCAGGAAAGCTGCCTGCTCCTTGACGGAGCAGCGGATATCGCTGACCATCATGATGATCTCGAAATTGCGATAGGTCGTCAGTTCCAGCAACTTTGTCAGACAGGGACCTGTCACTTCCAATTTGCAGGCGCTCGGCATAAGGATGCTGATCAGAGGCTCGTCCTCGGGCAGCGCATAGCAAACGGTATAGTGGCCTGTGCTGGATTTCTCGACCTCAGCGCTGATGCCATTGTGCTGGAGATGTTCGAGAATGGCCTTACGACCTGAATCCCAAGCGTAGGGCTTGCCGCCTGCGATCGAAGCCGTCGAGGTCGGAGTGGCACGCCAATGATAGAGGATGCGCGGAATGTGCCGGATTTGATGCTCTGCGACCGCTCGCGAACATCGCAGGACCAATTCATGATCCTGGCTGCCGTTGAATTCCTCTCGCAGCCATCCCGCGCGATCGATAAGTCCCCGCCGGATTGCATCGAGATGGCACACGGCGTTCTGAGATAGCATCAGTGCCGGGTTCCAGTCGCTCTTGAAATAGGCGTCGAATCGATTGTCGAGGGCGTCAATCTTATCTTCGTCGCTGAAGATAATCTCGACGTCTTTGACAGCATTGATCTCATTCGCGATCCAAAACAACGCGTCTTCTGTCAGTTCGTCGTCTGAATCAAGGAACGCCACGAAGTCACCGGTTGCCAACGAAAGCGCCGAATTGGTATTCGCGGCAATGTGCCCGTTGAGTGAACGCTCATACAACTTGATGCGCGAATCGCTCGCGACATAAGCCTTTAGCAGATCTAACACTCCCCGATCTGTCGAAGCATCATCGGAGAGACACAACTCCCAGTGCGGATAGATCTGATCAACGACGGACATTACGGCGCGCTCCAGAAATTCCAAATTCGCATTATAGACCGGACAGAGTACCGAAATGATTGGTTTCGTTTCGAAGGCCTCGATGCGAGCGCGCATAGAGTTTCGATCCGCATTCGTGCATTTGCCATATTTTTCTACCCATTGCGGGTAAGGATCGTGCCCGAAGCGCCCTTCCGATTTTGCAAATTTAAGATAATGGACTAAAGGGTCTGTGCCGAAGTACGCGACATCCGGGTAGGTGCGAAGATAATAACGTGTTTCGAACGTTGGTCCTGGGTCGCGATGCTCCTGCGCGCCATACCAAAGAAAATGCTGTAACGGCATCATGCCGGACGATCGAACATCCTCATACATCTTCATATACCAAACGCCGTCAAAGGCTTCGTTGGGTTGCCGGTCGCAAGAAAAAGCGTGTAGCAGGTAGTCGGTTAGCGGCGAATCCGAGTCCATGAAGGAATTATATTTCTGAGAATACCATTTAGTATCGAAATATCGATTAGGCCACTTTCCTTCCTTTTCACCCTGACAAATGTAATGTACGAGTGGATTAAATCCGTGTCTGGCAACCTCGCTATATTGGTTGAGATACCATTCAGAATCGAAAAGTGGATTTGGCCAAATTCCCTGCTTCCATCCGATTGTGAGATAATGGGTCAGTGGATCGATTTGCAGCGACGCGATGTCGGGCAGCTGCCAAAGGTAAAAATCAACGTGAAAAAGCGGATGCGGATGGCTACCGGCGAACGTTTTGCGCTGCAAATAGTGCACTAGCGGATTGATGTCGTCACCCGGCGAATGGCTTAGGTACCAATTCGTGTCGAAGAGCGGATGCGGATTACGGCCCTCAAGCGCCCCATGGTCTAAGTAGTGTTGTGCCGCGTCGATCGGCTTTCCTCGAAGGTCTGAATTGCTTTCACGATACCAAACCGGATCGAGAAGAATCGTCGAGCGGAGAATGTCGAGTTGGGAGCCGGTTTTGCGGCCCCTCCTACTATGCACCAAAAATACACGCGATTCTGCCATGTCTCGTTCTACACCAGAATTTCGTCAGGGTTTTCTGGGTAACCTGCCCCCGTCTTTGCCGTGCCGGAGATAATGGACGAGTGGGTTCATGCCGCTCGTCCGCACGTCGGGGTAGGTCAGCAGATAAAAATCGGTTTCGAATTCTGGCCCTGGATTCCGCCCCTCCCGATAGCCATTTTCAAGATAATGGACAAGAGGATTGATGCCGGCGCGGCGCACATCCTCGTAACGTTGTAGATACCACCTCGTGTCAAAAAAGGGGTTTGGCCGACAGCCTTGCAAATAACCTTCCTCTAGATAATGTTCGACCGGAGCGCTGCAGTTTTTGACAACGTCGGGATATTCGCGCAGATACCACGCAGCGTCGAACAGACCGCTGTTCATGAGTCGGCGCCCGAAGCGGCGTTTTGGCGACGACGAAATGATCCTCTTCCAGGCTGTGCGCTTGCGCTCGGCTCTATCCTTGGCGAGCGCCGCCTCGGTGTCGACGAGGTGGTCGCCCAGCGCGGCTATTTGCGCCTGTGCCTTACGTTCGCTGTGCGCCAGCACGGCGGCGTTCCTTTCGACAATGCGGATTTGTTCGGTGGTCCGTGCAAGTTCCGCGGTGAGTGCTTCTCGCGAAATGGCTTCTTGGCGAGCTTCCGCGAGCGCGGTCCTCAATGACACAATTTCCTCGCGCGCAGCGGTTAGTTGCGCCCGGGCATCGAGCAGTTCCCTGATCCTCCTTTGCAGCCGTTCGATCCGGCCACGCACCAAAAAAAGTTCGCGCGACCGCGCGGCAAGTGCATCAGACACGCGGCGGCGGTCACTGTCGGCGCGCGCCATCTCAGCCTGCGCGTTGTCTGCCTCTCCGGCAAGGCGCTGAACCTCGGACTGGCTATGTCGCAGAAAAAGACGCGTGGCCTCGAGGTCGCGCGACAACCTCCCGATTTCGCCGTCGCGCTCCCGTAGCGAAGATTGTGCCGACGACAAGTGGCCAGAAAGTCTATCTATCTCACCCTGCCGCCGATCCAAGGCGGATTGAACCTCCCGGCGCTGTGCATTCAGCTGCGCTGCCTCCGCTTCGTGATCCCGGACGGCCCCGCGCAAGGCCTCGGTTTCGCGTCCTAGTGCAGCCGCCTCCTCGGCGGCTCGTGCTGCTGCCACCTTTTGTGCTTCAAGGGCCACAGCCGCCGCATCTCGTTCGCGCTCGCGCTCACTCGCCAGCGATTGCATCGTTTCGAGATCGGCGCGGAGCTTGGCTGCTGCCGCTTCGTGATCCCGGACGACCCTGCGCAAGGCCTCGGTTTCCCGTCCTAGTGCAGCCGCCTGCTCGGCGGCCTGTGCCGCTGCCGCCTTTTGTCCCTCATGGCCCACTGCCAACGCGTCCCGCTCACGCTCGCGGTCACTCGCCAGCGATTGCATCGTTTCGAGATCGGCGCGGAGCTTGGCTCCCAAGGCTTCTTGATCCCGGACGGCGCCGCGCAAGGCCTCGGTTTCCTGTCCTAGTAAGGCCGCCTGCTCGGCGGCCTGTGCCGCTGTCGTCTTTTGTCCTGCAAGGGCTGCAGCCAATGCCTCGCGCTCGCGGATTAAATCTTCAGATTTTTGTTTGGCCGCTGAAAGTTGCTCGCCCAGTTCCGCGATCTTTCTTTCATGCTCCGCGAGCTTCGGTCCGCGGTCGTTGACGGCCACGCGCACCGCCTCAAGCTCCGACGACAACCCGGCTGCAATAGTTTGCTGCTCCCGCTCGCGTTGCGCAGTGGCCTCGCGCAACGTGGAAAGATCGGTCGACAACCGCTGTACATCCGCATCTCTCTTGGCGACCTCCATTTCGTTCATCGCGAGAGCGACGCTGAACGCCGCCGATGCCTTGTCAAACGAGGTTCGAATCCGATCGAGCTGCGCCATGCCCGTCGGGTTTTCCCCCTCTCCCGTCATATGCGTCAGCGTCGCATAAGCTTCCCTTACCCAATCTACTACCTCGGGCTTCCCGGCCAAACGTTCGGGCGTGACAACGTGGTGCTTAAACTCGGCTGAAAGGAATTGCTCAATCTCGATATCGACCGTCGCACTGCGACGAGGCCAGCTCAGCCGTAGTTGCGAAGTCAGCCCGGCGATGACGTCCTGCCAGTCCTCGACAAGAGACTGATAGGAGGTAATTGCGCGCGGCATGGCCCGTGTGGCATACTCGGCGTCGAGCACGTGACGCAGCCAGAGCAGGTGGCTTTTTGAAGGATTAAAACCGTCACGCCGCTTAAGCGAAGCCGCCACTTCAAGAGGGTTTCTAACCGGCATGATGATGAGCGGCTTTGCCCCGAACTCCGCAAGCGCATCGCGCCAAAGCGGCCAGAAGCGACAGATGCGGGGGTCTTTGACCACAAATAGTTGCGAACCGGCGAAATCCTTCCGCAGGACATCTAATATCTGCTGCTTGAACGGCCATGCCGCGGGGGAATCGAACCACTCCGGATTAAATATCCGCCAATCGTCCCACCTTGAGCCGGCCGATGAAAGCAACTGATCGTGGATGGTTACGAGATCGTTCGATTCCCAATGACCGGTTGGGTTTGCCGGATAGGCGCCCATCAGATTCTTCGGCAAATCCGCACCAAGCAAAGCGAGCACGCGCGTAAGAGCTGACGTGCCGCTCCGGTGCATGCCGAGTACCATGATGGCACGCGGTGCGGCGTTGGGGCGCAGGCGCGGCTCCGCTGCCTTTGCAGCCGTTGCGCGGCGGCGCGGGCTCCGGCGCTGACCGCGTACCGTGACCGCCTTGGCTCGTATCCGAACTTGTCGCCTGTTCACAGATCTGTCGCGTTACGGTCTTCGAGAAAGAAAAAAGCCATTGGCCGCGGTGGTTTACGTCAACAGCCCCGAGTTTTTCCCAGAAATCGCGGAAATTGTAAAGATGCCTTGGGCTGATGCCGCTCTCGAGCGGAATTATGCCTCTTCACACTATCCGGCCGCATGGGTTTCCGGTATTCCGGATCGAGCCAATCCTTCAACACTATGCCACTGCGTTCGGCTGTTCTTCTGATATCATCTGCAAACAGCTGATCTAGAAAGCCTCGATCGCCACGCGCTATCGATTCGGATTGACGGGTCATCTCCGGCGGCACACCAACCTCTAAATTGCCGCTACAGTAATCGTTGGCTCGCTAGAAAGACCGCCGGGGGAAGTCGGCTCCCGAATGTCGCGGGCCGGATCTTGCAGAAATTCCGTCTCTTTCCGGAGCATGCGTCCGCCAGCCGCTCCAGCCCGGACATTCGGAGTTCAGGCACCCATCTGCCCCGCAGGCCGAATTCAGGGGGGGGCGTAGTAAAAATCCGATCGTTGCAATGCTTTCATGCGCACAATCGCTCATTGGCCTTGCTTATCCGGAAGCCTAGGGCGACCTAATGGAGGCTGCAAGCGTCGCCGCCTTTGCTGGCTCATAGACGGACGCTGTCAATCTCGGTATGCCTAGACAGCACATCATTGCATCGGCACACGCTAATTCTCCAGCTATGGTATCATGCACCGGCGTAAACGCGATCGCAGCAATGTTATTGGCAGACGATTTAATCACCTGCATTGTCTCGGCAACCGGTTCCTGCCGTGAGGAAATTTGGACACCCAGCCGCGGGAATTTCTGGAGCTCGGCGTTTTACGCGGGGCCTTTGCCGAGCATATCCTGCGCCATTGCACCACCATTACGCGTTACTACGTGCTCGATCCCCTGGCGGCATCGCGACGACTGGAACAAGCCGTCGAACCGCGATCAACCCACCTTCGACGGCCTCTACGCGGAGGCGATGGCAAGGACCGATTTTGCCCGCGAGCGGCGAATTGTACTGCGCGGGAAGACCACGGAGGTGATCGACAAAATCCCCGACGCAAGCTTGGATATTGTCTATATCGACGGCGATCACATGCTCCGCGGAATCACCATCGACCTATGCCAAAGTCCGCCCCGGCGGCATCCTGGGAGGCGACGATTACACGCCGACCATCTGGCAGCACGCGGACAATTTTGAACCGCCCCTGATGTGCCCGTTCGCCGCCTATTTTGCCGAGAGCCAGGGTGCCCCGCTTGTCATTCTTCCCTTCAGCCAGTTCGCCATTATCAAACCGTCAGAGCCGGGATCGCACTTTCGCGTGTACGACAAGACCGGCAGCTTCGGCCGCGCACATTGCCGCCGCAGGTCACAAGACGCAGCTGAACGGGAGACGCGTGTAAATGGCCACTCAGCGCCGCAAGCGGCGAAAGCCTCCGCGATGGCATCGATCGCCACCGTCCGGCACGCCACGTCGTTTGGTACTCAGAGTGGCAATGGTTCAAATTTTCTTATCATGCATCGCAGCGGATGCCGGAGCCGCAGACCAGCCGAAACTCAAATTACTCCGGGAATCAATTACCGATCAGGTGATCCTCAAGCGCCAATCCTACGATTACGCGCCAGCCATCATCCGCGACGGGAATATCTATCGGCTGTATTGGTGCGCCGGCGTGGCGGGCGATTTTATTCTTTACGCCGAAGCTAGTGATCCAAGCGGGCCGTGGCATGCGTCGCAATCCGGACAACCGAACAGCTACGACGTGGCGCTGCGGCCGACCGGTTCGCCGGACAATTTCGACGGGCTGCACACCTGCGACCCCAACGTGATCAAGGTCGCCGGCCGGTATTACATGTACTATGGCGGCGCCGCGAAGGACGGCGCCATCACGACCATCGGCGTGGCTGCAAGCGCTGACGGAATCCATTTCGCAAGGTTGAATGGAGGCCGGCCGATCGTGACGCCGGCCCTGACCAACCCGCGTTACGCGGCGAGCCACTTGACCTATGGCGCTGGCCAGCCAGCCGTACTTTACCGCGCGCCCTATTTCTATCTTTCGTTCACCGACAGCACAGGCGCCGGCGCCAACCCGGGCAACGGAGCGGGCCAGTTTCTACTGCGGGCCAAAGAGCCGACATTTCAGGCGGACGTGCAGGAATGGACCGGGACAGAATGGGCCGATCGCACGGCCGGTCAGCACACCGCCGCCTTTTCCTATCTCGAATCCTTTGGCCTCGACTGGATGTACGACGCGCCAACTGATCAGATCATCGTGGCGAGCGATCGCGTCGCCGGCAAGGTGACGTTGTTCCTGCTCGATCCCCAGACGTTCACGGTGCGCGCCTCCGGCGCGCTTCCGGCCCAGTGGCGCGAGGGACCGGCACTCATCGCTCAATCCGACCGGACGACAGCGGTCCGATCGAACTGCGAATCCATTGAGATCGGCGTCGTCGTCGCCGAAGGACCAAAACCTGATCCTTGGACCTGGGATCTCGCGCTCTCCAGTGGGAATTTCAGCATATCGCCATGCGCTGATACTCTTAAATAGGGTGTCACAAAGCCTCGCGCGGATCTTGAAGCTCAACAGTAATGTCGTTTGGACGCAGCTCGGTCCCGCGGCTCTTTTCTAGCGCAAACCGCCATCCCAACATATCCTTCCTGCTTTGATCGCCCTTCCGCCCTCGCATGCATTGCCCTTGCTTCAACGCGCTTTTGGTAAATGATCGAGTAGCGCGGGCAACGGAACTCCCCATTCCCGCGTGTACCAAGGGCTGAACGCGCGGTCTTCGAAGGCACCCGTATTGTACCGTCGACGCATGTTCTCCTTTTCGTAATCGAAGCGATCTCGGTTGGATGGACTTTTATCGTTGCCACGACTCGCTGACTAATGATGCGTCAAGGTCGCGAAAGGAGTCCATATTACCCGAAAGCCATTTTCTCCCGCCCGCGAGCAGAAGTTGATATCATTGTATGCCACAGCGAACTCGCGTTCATCGAATTTTCCAACGGACTGGTAGCAAGCGCGAGAAATGAGCATGCAGGCACCGGTCACCGCTGTGAGGGATTGCCGAACTCGCAACCGCGCCATTGGTCCAGGTGTATTTTCGCGCTGCCCAATGTACCAGTGCCCGGCCAAGCCGCCCAGACCGACGATCACACCGGCGTGCTGTAGACGGCCATTCGGGTAGAGCAAACGCGCACCCACAATCCCGGTATGCGAAAAATCGAAGCACGAGACCATTTCGCGCAACCAATCATCCTCGATCACTTCAATATCATTGTTGAGTATCAGAAAAAATTCACCGGAGGCCAGTTCAATGCCGCGATTAGCCTGGCGCGCAAAGTTAAATGCGGATGGTTTGATCTCATACTGAAATGAGACCGGCCCCTGGCCCGGGGCAGGCGAAGATGCCCCGCGAGGTCTTGGAAACACTCTCAGCATGGGTCACGTGAATTTCATGACCGACTCCACTGATGCTGCAAACGAGGTAACTTTCTACACCACTGTCGCCAACTATGGGAGCGGCGCTGGGCATCTCGACACCGGCACGACCGCGGCGAACGCGATCTTGATTGTTAACGACGGCACACATTCACTCGACGACGTATTCTACCTGGTTGGCAACGGAGCCCATGGCGCCACGAGCGTGACGCTGATAGGCACCTGCGACCTGGCCACCGCTCACTTCACCGCCACTTTGCTCGCCTAAACGGAGAGAATGACAGTACGAGCTCATTTTTGGTATTTTAGGGTTTCCGGCACAAGCAATAGGTGGTTCGGCCATCCTTTGGCAATTGCCTGACGTAAAGCATTATTGCAAACACCGCGGATAGAAGAGGCTTGACGCCCTAAAATTGACCTCATTAATTGCCGCCGGCACGGGACGATCACTGCTTTCCGGGTTAAAAAGCGACGCCCTTTGTCTTGTCTTCAAAGCTGAACGGTTAGACACGGGGAGCGCTACAGATGAGCGTGGACTTGCTCGCCTCCCGAGGCTAGGGGCTTAATAGTCCTCGTCGAAGCCAAATATTCGAGACGATTATGAATATTCATCCGGATAGCGTTCTTTTTATTACGTTGGATTCATGCAGATTTGATACGTTCCTAGCCGCTTCCGCACCTAACCCGAATTATGCAGCGCAGTTGGCGGATGTGGCGCAAATCACTGATTTAGCGTAGGATTTGGTTGTCGACTCCAATCCGCGCCATTTCCGTGAGGGCCATACCCGCCATGACCGATTCT
>Ga0181532_10001254_pt1 | contig 24938 bp, 23 predicted proteins | sample PEATcosm2014_Bin_33_FD_119768 | JGI IMG/M metagenome (GOLD analysis project Ga0181532, IMG submission 119768) | Peatland microbial communities from MTU Mesocosm Facility, Houghton, MI, USA - PEATcosm2014_Bin11_30_metaG | ecosystem: Environmental > Terrestrial > Soil > Wetlands > Peat | place... | reverse complement strand
CGCGAACGCGCACGGAAAGAATTGGGCCCCAAGTTTGACATCCGCAAATTTCACGACGAGATGCTCGACGGCGGAACCCTTCCCCTCGATCTTCTCGAAGCGCGCACCGATAAATGGATCGCACAACAGAAATCAAATTGAGGTCGCAGCCGGGCTGGCCATGTTACCAGTGGTGCGTGCTTTTCTTGCCCAAGTTTTGAATAATGAATAAAATCCGGGAAACTACCACAAGTGCCTGCCAGGAGAATCTCGTGAAAGTAGTGATGTTGTGCGGAGGGCTCGGTACCCGTTTGCGCGAGGAAACAGAATATCGTCCCAAGCCCATGGTGGAAATCGGTGGTCGTCCGATCCTGTGGCATATTATGAAGTTGTACGCGCACAGTGGTTTTACTGACTTTGTGTTCTGCCTCGGATACCGCGGCAACATGATCAAGGACTATTTCCTGAACTACGAGGCGATGAACAACGATTTCAGCATTTGCCTCGGCCGGAACTCCAAGGTTGAGTACAAAAACATTCATCGCGAACAAGACTTTCAGGTTACGCTCGTCGACACCGGACAGAACACAATGACTGGTGGACGGGTGAAGAGGATTGAAAAGTACATCAGTGACGAAGTCTTCATGCTGACCTATGGCGACGGCGTAGGCGATGTGGACATCCGGAAACTGCTGGAGTTCCACAAGAGCCATGGAAAGCTGGCCACGGTCACGACCATCACGCCGAGTTCCCGCTTTGGAGTCATCGAGGCAAACTCGATTGGCCGCGTGACCAAGTTTCAGGAAAAGCCGAAGACCAGCGGTCGCGCCAGCGCCGGCTTTTTCGTGCTCGATCGCCGGGTGTTCGATTATCTCGGCGGCGACGATTGCATCTTCGAGAAAGGGCCGCTGGAGCGGCTGGCCGACGAAGGGCAGTTGATGGCCTATCAGCATGACGGCTTCTTTTACGCCATGGATACCTATCGCGAGTACGAGTACTTGAACCAGTTATGGAACGCGAAGCAGGCGCCATGGAAGGTTTGGCAGGACTAATTTGGCTGAAATAAAAATGAACAATGGCTTCTGGCGCGACCGTAGAGTCTTTATCACTGGCGCCACGGGACTGGTGGGCGGATGGCTGACGAAGCACCTGCTCGAGCAGGGCGCGTCCCTGACGGCGCTGGTACGCGACTGGGTTCCCGCCAGCGAATTCGTGCATCAGGGACTGGCCGACCGCGTCAACGTAGTGCGCGGCGGCCTCAGCAGCACGCATCTGCTGGAACGGATACTGGGCGAGTACGAGATCGAAGTCGTCTTTCATCTCGCCGCACAGACGATCGTGGGCATCGCCAATCGCAATCCGCTTTCGACTTTCGAGAGCAACATCCGCGGAACCTGGAATCTTCTCGAGGCTTGCCGGCGTTCGCCAACGGTGAAGTCGGTCGTCCTCGCTTCTTCGGACAAGGCTTACGGCGATCAGACGGTGCTTCCCTATAAAGAAGATATGCCGTTGCAGGGCAAGCATCCCTACGACGTAAGCAAGTCGTGCGCCGACCTGATTGCACAGTCTTACGCCCACACGTTTGGCGTCCCGCTGGCGATCACTCGTTGCGGCAATTTTTACGGTGGCGGAGACTTGAACTGGAACCGCGTGGTGCCCGGCACGATCCGCTCCGTGATTCGCGGTGAACGGCCGATTATTCGCTCCGACGGCAAATTCGTGCGCGACTATTTCTACGTGGAAGATGGCGCTGCCGCATACATGCTGCTAGCGGAGCAGCTTCTGCATAACTCGAAACTTTGCGGCGCAGCCTACAACTTTTCGAATGAAGCGCAGATCACCGTGCTGGAGCTGGTGAATGCAATCCTCGGGAAAATGGGGTCGAAGTTGAAGCCGGAGATTCAGAACCATGCTTCGAATGAGATCCGCCATCAGTTCCTGAGCGCCGAACGAGCCCGCACGGATTTGAATTGGAAGCCCAGATTCACGCTGGATCAAGGGCTGGAAAAGACTATCTCGTGGTACCGGGAGGCCCTGAAGTAGTGTCACAAGCACATGAGTTACGAGCAAGCCAGTTGCGCGACCGGATCCGCGCCCTGGTGGCCGAGTACTACCGCGAGGCCTTCCCTTCCCCCGCGTTCGTGCCGGGAATATCGCCTGTGCCCATTTCCGGCCGCGTCTTCGACGAACAAGAACTCGAACTGCTGGTTGACTCCTCGCTCGATTTCTGGCTGACCACCGGACGCTTCGCCGAGCAGTTCGAACATGAGTTCGCCAAATTCACCGGCGTGCGCGAGGCCGTACTGGTGAACTCGGGCTCGTCCGCCAACCTGCTGGCGATCAGCGCCCTGACTTCCCCGAAACTGGGTGATAGGCAGCTCAAGCCGGGAGACGAAGTCATCACCCTGGCTGCCGGATTCCCGACTACCGTCAACCCCATCCTGCAGAACAGACTGGTTCCCGTCTTCGTTGATGTTCACATTCCTACCTTCAACGTGGATGTCAGTTATCTCGAAACGGCGCTATCCAACCGCACCCGCGCCGTCATCTTTGCGCACACGCTGGGCAATCCGTTCGATCTCGATGCCGTGACCGCGTTCGCGAAGAAACACGGCTTGTGGCTGATCGAAGACTGTTGTGACGCGCTCGGCTCGACCTATCGCGGAGAAAAAGTCGGGACCTTCGGCGATCTCGCGACCGTCAGCTTCTATCCGGCGCACCACATCACCATGGGCGAAGGCGGCTGCGTCCTGACGAACAAACCTCTGCTGCGCACGCTCGTCGAATCCTTTCGCGACTGGGGCCGTGATTGCTGGTGCGCCCCGGGTAAAGAGAACACCTGCGGAAAGCGTTTCGACTGGCAGCTCGGCGACCTTCCGCACGGGTACGATCACAAATACATTTATTCGCATGTTGGCTATAACCTGAAGGCCACCGACATGCAAGCTGCCGTGGGAGTCGCCCAGTTGAAGAAGCTGCCGGCATTCATCGAGGCGAGAAAACGGAATTTCGCCTACTTGAAAGCCGGACTCAAAGACGGAAATATCGAAGAGCAGTTCGTCTTACCCGAGGCGACACCGAATTCCGATCCCAGCTGGTTTGGTTTGCCGCTGCTGGTAAGGGAGACAGCTCCGTTCTCTCGTAACACGCTCATCGACTTCCTGAATGCGAAAAAGATCGCTACTCGCCAACTGTTCGGCGGCAACCTGGTTCGTCAACCTGCCTATGCCGATCTCAACTATCGTGTCGTGGGCGACCTTCGAACTAGTGACCGTGTAATGAATCAGGCCTTCTGGATTGGCGTATATCCGGGACTCACGCAGCCGATGTTAGACTACGTTTTGGAAACGATCAACGAAATTGCCACAAAAGGGGTACTTTCTGATGCCGCAAGAAAATAGCCGCTATTCCTCCGGCCAGCTTCCACAGATTCGATTAGGGTCCAAAACAATCGGACCTGGAAACCCTTGCTACGTCATCGCAGAAATCGGAATCAACCACAACGGAGATATCGATCTTGCGAAGAGACTTATCAACGTGGCCCTGGGCTCGGGTTGTGACGCCGTCAAGTTTCAGAAGCGAACCATCGATGTCGTCTATACGAAGGAAGAACTGGCAAAGCCTCGTGAAAGTCCTTTTGGAGCGACCAACGGCGATCTGAAGCGCGGCCTCGAATTCGAGCAAGAAGAATATAAAGAGATCGACCGTTACTGCCGTGAGGTCAAGATTGACTGGTTCGCGTCCTGCTGGGATGAGGCATCCGTCGATTTCATCGCCCAGTTTAACGTCCCGTGCTTTAAAGTCGCCTCCGCATCCCTCACCGATGACAATCTGCTCCGCCACACTCGCGCGACCGGCAAGCCGATCATCCTGTCGACCGGAATGAGTACGATCCAGGAGGTCGATCATGCGGTGGAAGTTCTGGGCAAGAAGGATCTCGTCCTTCTACACGCCTGCAGCACGTATCCCGCGTACTACGAAGAGTTGAACCTGCACGTCATCGATGTGCTCAGAGATCGCTACACCGTGCCGGTCGGTTACTCCGGCCACGAAACCGGACTGCCCTCGAGTGTGGCGGCTGCGGTGCTTGGCGCCTGCATGATCGAGCGCCACATCACGCTTGATCGCTCTATGTGGGGTTCGGACCACGCGGCATCGCTCGAACCGAACGGTATCACTCGCCTGGTTCGAGACATCCGCTTGATCGAAAAATCGATGGGGGACGGAGTCAAGCGAGTGCTGGAACGCGAGCAACCGATCATCAAGAAGCTGCGGCGCGTGGGAGCCAGTTAGTGCCCAAGGCCGCGCCGAAGATCTCGAAGACCGTGCAGAAAATCGCCAGGAAGACCGCAACGAAGATCAAGGCCATCGCCATGGATGTCGATGGGGTGCTCACCGACGGCGGAGTGTGGTGGGGGCCGAACGGCGAAGAATGGAAGCGCTTTCACTTTGCCGACATCATGGGTCTGTCGCTGGCGCGAAAGTCAGGATTGGTGATTGCGTTGGTGTCAGGCGAGAACAGCCCCTTGGTCGATCGACTGGCCACTAAGCTGGGCATCAGCGACGTGCACAAGGACTGCAAGGATAAAGCCAGCGCGCTGCGAGCGTTCTCGGAAAAACACGGGTTGCACCTGCGGGAGATTTGCTTCATCGGGGACGACGTAAACGATTTACCCGCGCTCAGCATCGTTGGCCTCAGCGCCTGTCCCGCGGATGCGCGCCTCTCGATCCGGGAAAGTTGCCAGCTAGTCACCAAACTCGCTGGCGGTAACGGCGCTGTGCGCGAGGTCGTCGACATGCTGCTCGATTCTTCTCGAGCATCAGCAAAGCCGGTTCGCTAGTCTTTCGCTAGTCTTTCCCCAGTCTACGGCTTGGCTGCAGCCGCTGTCGGAAGCTGCCGCAACGAAATTTGCCTGGAGTCGGAGCTCAGAGCCCTCTCCGAGTTGAATTCCATGTTGGCCTCATCCGTCCGACCCAGTCTCAGCAAACACTGCCCGAGCATAAAATGCTGGCCTGGCCGGTCCGGCGCAGCCGCAATGGCGCGGCGCAATGGTTCCTCGGCGGCTTGCGGATTTCCCATGCGCAGGCGGGTTTGACCTAGCAGCGCGAAGGCCATGGGCGCGGGAACCAATCGCACGACGTGCTGCAGCAACTGTTCGGCTTGCGGCAAGTCGCCGCGCTCCAGATACTCCTGCGCCAACGCAAAGGCGGGGCGAGGATTGCCGGGCGAGATGCGGACCGCATAGGAATACAGGGTCAGATCGTTCCTCCAGACGGGACTCTGAATCAACAACGCTGCCCCATTCAACAGAACGAGACATGCGCCCAATGCGGCATAGGCCGTTGTGTATCTCCTCGTGCCGGCGGAATTTTGTGCCACGTCCTCGTCTGCATGAATCCCAAACAACAAGTGTGCCGCGAGGATTGCGAAAAACACCGAAGGCAGATAAAGAAAACGGTCGTGCATGATTTCCCGGTACTGGAAGATGTTTAAGTCCAGGGCCGGAATGATGGAAATGACCATGCCGAGCGTGCAGAACTGAATGAGAGCTCCGCCGGCCAGGCGTTTTGAGGCGAAAAGGGCAGCACCAGCCAACGCGATCAGCATCGCCAGCGGCAACCAGAAAGACCAGTTCGCGGCCACGACGTAATTAAATTCGTAAAACGGGCTGACTGAAGTCGGAATCAGCAGATGTCGGCCATACGTCACCAGCAACGAAGGCCAGGTGAAGAACAATGCCCGGAGCGGCAGGTGCGACTCGTTGTAGATAAATCCCTTATAAGCGAAATGCCGCATCACAACGTACACAAACACCGTGCCGCTCAAGGCCGCGGCGAGTGGCAGATTGCGTCGAAACCCGCGCGAGCCAGAATCGCCAAGAGTCAATTCGTAGGCCAACAGCAAAAGCGGCAAGGCGATGGCGGTCTCCTTCGTGAGCAGACCCAAGAAAAAAAGAACGCTGATCGCGGCCAGCCACTTCCCTTGTCTTTCCCGCCGGTACCGCAGATAAGCAATGAACCCAGCCAGTATGAAGCAGACAACCAGAGGTTCGGCCAACGCCGAAACCCAAGCCACCGCTTCTAGATGTGCGTCATGCACCGCAAAGAAAAGGCTGGCGAAAACTGCACCCGCTCTGGCCGCTGAAAGCTGCTGCGCCACTCGGAAAACCAGAGCGCAAGCAATTGCGTGGAGCAAGACGCTCGTCAGGTGGTATCCCCAAGGATGCAGCCCAAACAAGTGAAACTGGAAGAAGACGATACTTCCGGTGACTGGCCGATACATGGAGACAGTCGCGTCCATGGGTCCCCAAAGTGCTTGGGCAAGCGTCTTCCACGACTTAAGCGAAGTGTTGGTGACAATCGCGTAGCGATCGTCCCATACGTAACCGTACCAGAGCGTCGGGAGAAAGATCAGAGTACCGACAATGGCGCCGAGCCAGGCAGAAAGCCACTCCGCTGCGGCCGTACCTCCTGCGCCCGCTCCGCTACTCTGTTCTGGTCGCATCGGCGTCGTGCATCACCCACTGGAATTGTTGGCGTTTGAATCCTGATTTTACAATCAGCATACGCCGGGCGCGCCGCGGCAGTTGACTACGTTGAACCAAAGTAACCACAACCCGCGCAGCCACAGCCTTCGCGAAATGTTTGAACGGCTGTATCATTATGGCTTGCCCGTCCCCTATATCAGTCGAGATCAAAACGTGGCGAGCTACGCGGTGGACCTGGTAGCAGCGCTGGGAACACGAACAGTTTTCTCTCTGACCGGCGGCATGGCGATGCATCTGAATCGGGCGGTGGCCAGCCATGCCGAGCTTAAGCCCGTTTACTGCCAGCACGAGCAGGCATGCGTTGCGGCAGCGGAAGGTTACGCCAAAGCGAGCGATTTCCGCCGCGCGGGTCTCGCGGTCATCACAGCCGGCCCTGGCGTCTCCAATTCCGTGACCTCGCTGATTTCCGCTTATGGCGATTCCACTCCACTGATCGTTTTGGCTGGACAGATCAAGACTGCCGATATCGACCGCTACGGCACCCGCACTCATGGTATTCAGGAAATTCGCTCGCGCGAGATCATTTCTCCGTGTGTCAAGCGTTTCGCGCGGCTTGATGCGCAGAATTACCGGAGAGATCTCGTAGAGACGATTGTCGAAGCGTTTAGCGGCCGTCCAGGGCCGGTTTTTATCGAGATTCCACTCGATGTGCAGGGTGCGCCGGTGGAGTATTCCGCTGCCGAGATCGCAAGTGGCGTTGATTCCATTCGGCGAGCTGTCTCCGAAGCTTCGAACACTAAGGGTGAGAGCCGCAAAACTTTGTCTCTCGCTGTAGACCAGCTATTGAAGGCCAAGCGTCCGCTGCTCTACGTCGGTAACGGTTGTCGCATTGCCGGTGTGGAAAACGAGGTCCGCAGTTTCATCGCGCAGCACGCAATTCCCGCTGTGTTCTCCTGGCTATCGTTTGACATTCTCTCAAGCGACGAACCCTGGCATTTCGGTTGTCCCGGAGGCCTGGCTCCGATTTACTCGAACGAGATACTTGCCCACGCCGATTACATCCTTTTTCTTGGCGCACGGCTCGATCTCGGAACCACAGCGTTTCAGCGCGAGGCCTTCGGAGCGCAAGCTGCCCGGTGCTTCGTCGATATAGATCCCAGCGAACTCGCAAAGTTTCGCGGCTTTCCGAACTCCGAATGCGTTCAGGCGGATCTCCGCTGCCTGCCGGCGGCAATAGCAGACAAGCTGTCGTCGAAGAGTGCCGCGGAATCATCGTGGCTGAAGTGGTGTACCGCGAAACGCAAGTCTTACTTAAACGAAGAACGCGAGCGACTGGCTTCGGAGAAAATGACTGTCTACGGCATTGCCGAACGACTCTCGCGCTGGTCTGGCGCCAAAGTATTTGTGCCTGCGAGTTCTGGCTATGCGGAAGAGACGTTGACCCGATTCTTCGCTCCAGGAAAAGGGACGCGCTTCTTCAACGGCGCTGCCTTAGGTTCCATGGGCTTAGGCCTGCCGCACTCAATCGGCGCTGCATTTGGTTCTCCCCGGCAGGTGATCTGTCTGGAAGCGGATGGCGGCCTTATGCTGAATATCCAGGAACTCGCCACGCTTTCGCACTACGCCCCCAGGGGGTTCGTGCTGTTTGTGTTGAACAATGGTGGATATGAATCCATTCGCTCATCGCAGACCAGATTCTTTGGCGACGCCAGCGGCGTCGATCGCGAGACCGGCCTCTACATTCCGGACTTGGCGAAAATTGCCGGAGCCTTTAATCTCCGTTACATTCTCGTGCAATCTCTGAACGAACTGGATGCGTTGTTGACGAAAGTCACGCACGATGGCAGCCCGGTCATCGTAGATTTGCGGATCGAAAAATGCGAGAATCGGGGACCGTCCGTGAAGACAAAGATCGACAAGGACGGTAAGCCCTACACCACTCCACTCTCGGAGCTTTCCTGGTGAAATCGCTGATTTTCGGTGCATCGGGCGGATTAGCTGACGCAATCGCACAGGCGTTATTAGCGCGCGAATGGCACGTTGACCTGGTTACCCGCAGCCTGAAACAAGATGCAGTCGAGCATAAGTTTCAGAATGCTGTACGCGAGAATCGTGCCCGGGTATTTGCCGTCGATCACAAGTACTCCTCGTTCCTCCCGGAGCAGCCCTGCCATGCCTATTTCTTCACCCAGGCTTTGTTTTCACCGAAACCGATCGTCTCGATGGACGACGCCGAGATCTCGCAAGAGATCGAAGTCGGATTGGTGGACGTGATTCAGCTCGTGCGTAGACTCTTGTCTCGGCATCCCCCTAACCCTGGAGAGCGGTGCGATTATTGTTTCATCGGGTCAACCTCCGCCTATGCCGGATTCCGCAACACCTCCATCTATTGCGCGGTCAAGCATGGCCTGCTCGGCTTCGTCCGGGCCATGAATGACGAATACGCGCTGACGAACACTCGCTTCCGGCTGTTCTCCATGGGGACCATGGACACAGAAATGGGACGGCGCTTGACGGAACAGGATCGAAGTAGTTTTCTACAACCTGCCGACGTGGCCGGACGGATCGTCGAAGCCATCTGTTCGCCCTCGAATATTTTCGAGCCGGAAGTCATTCTCCGGCGCCGGACCATTCGTTTTCTGGAGAAATAGCCTACGTGTCCACATTCACCACATGCATCATTACGGGAGCGGCCGCCGGCAACGGGTTGGCGATCGCCCGCAAACTCCACCAGCGCGGCCACCGGGTTGTAGGTGTCGATCTCACCGAGATTCCTGCCGGTTGCGCCGATCACACGATTCGAGGCAATGTTCTTGACAAAGCTGTCATTGAAGCAGCCTTCGAGCAAGCGCTCTCCGGCGGCTGTCGTGCCATTTATCTCGTCAACAATGCGGGCGTCACCCGTCCCGGAATTCCGCAGCCTGACGCCGATTGGCAAGTCACCATCGATGTCAACTTGCAGGCTCCATTCCGGTGGGCGCGCCATTTCGCCAATCGCGTGGCCGACGGCAGCATTCCGGAAGGCGGAATCGTATTCATCGGTTCACTGGCCACCCAGCTTGGCTTTCCTGGCAATCCGGCTTACCACGCGTCCAAAGCCGGAGTCCTCGGCCTTACCCGGTCTTTCGCCTACGATCTCGGCGGCGCTGGAATCCGCGTAAATTGCGTTTCGCCCGGATATATTCACACGGCGATGACCGACGGCTCGTACAAAGACCCCTTACTGAATGCCGACCGGCGCCGTCACACCCTGCTTAATCGTTGGGGACAGCCCGAAGACGTTGCCAACGCGGTAGCATTCTTGTGTGATCCCATGTCGAGCTACATCACAGGAATCAACCTTCCTGTAGATGGCGGCTGGATGGCCTGTGGACTGATCGATCGACGTGCAATCCCCCGGGCAGTGCAACCGGGTTCTCCAGGAGATCATGAGACTCGCTGACTATGTCATGAGCTTTGTCGCCCAACAGGGGGTGAAGCACGTTTTCTTGGTCACCGGCGGTGGGGCCATGCACTTGGACGATGCTCTCGCGCGCTGCAGCGACTTGACCTTCGTCTGCAACCACCACGAACAGGCGAGCGCGATCGCCGCCGAAAACTATGCGAAGGCTACGAACAATTTGGGCGTCGCCCTGGTAACGACCGGCCCGGGTGGCACGAATGCGATCACCGGCGTAGCCGGCGCATGGCTTGATTCGACTACCATGCTCGTCATCTCTGGGCAGGTTAAACGCGCCGACCGCATGTACCGTCCGGATGGCACTCCGCTCGGAGTGCGACAGCGAGGCAGTCAAGAGGTCGACATCGTCTCGCTGGTGAAGCCGATCACGAAGTACGCCGTGACTATCGACGATCCTCAAAGCATTCGCTACCATCTCGAAAAGGCAACCTACCTGGCTCGTACGGGAAGACCGGGTCCGGTTTGGGTCGACATCCCGATCGACGTACAAGCTGCGCCCGTTGAGCCTAAATCGGACTTAATGCGCGCGTTCGACCCGGCCGAGTTGTCGAAAGGGTCGCAGGACGACTTAGGTGCCCAAGTGCGTGAGGTCCGCGACGTTGTTGCCCGGCTGAACCAGTCCGATCGCCCATTCATCTTCGCAGGAAACGGGGTTCGAGTTTCCGGTGCAGCGGCGGCGTTTGAGAAACTCGTGCGTCGGCTGAATGTCCCCGTCGGCCTGACCTGGATGGCAATGGATCTGTTGGACGACGACGATCCGCTATTCGTCGGCCGCCCCGGCACGGTTGCATCTCGCGGCGCCAACTTCGCCATCCAGAATGCCGACTTCGTCCTCGTGATCGGAGTCCGTCTTGACCCGCCACTGATGGGCTGGGATCCTCGTCAGTTTGCGCGCGGAGCCTACAAAGTCGTCGTCGATATCGATCCGGCGGAGTTGCGGAAACTGGAAGGGGCTATCGACAAGCCGATCTGCGCCGATGCCCGGAGCTTTGTTGACAGGATGCTCGAGCAGAGCGGCCCAGTACCGGGCAAAGGCAACAAAGGCCCAGAAAAAGATCGCGGCAGGTGGATTCAACGCTGCCATGACTGGAAGGCCCGCTATCCCATCGTTTTGCCCGAACACCGCGCTCCAGGACTCGTGAGTGTGTACCATTTGGCGGAAATCGTCGGGCAGGAAGCCGGACCGAATGACCGTGTCGTCTCCGGAAGTTCCGGAACCGCCATTGAAGTTTTCCTGCTGGCTTACCGGGCGCGAAAAGGGCGCCGGGTGTTTCACACCGCGGGACTGGGGGCGATGGGGTATGGTATCCCAGCAAGCATTGGCGTGTGTCTCGGCAGCGGCGGCAGGAAGACGATCTGCGTTGACGGCGACGGCGGCCTTCAGCTCAACATCCAGGAGATGGCCACCATCGCGCACTTCCAACTGCCGATCAAGCTTTTCGTTCTCAACAACCAGGGATACGCGTCGATTCGGGCCAGTCAAACCAACTACTTCGGCGGCCCCAATATCGGGTGCAGTCCGGAAACTGGCGTGTCGATTCCCGATTATCGCAAGGTCGCTCGTGCCTATGGTCTGAAGACCGCGATCATCGAGGATCAATCGGACCTGCGCGCCGCTGTTCGTAGTGTTCTGCGCAGCCGCGGACCCGTGGTTTGCGATGTACACGTAATTCCCGACGAAATCAGAGCCCCACGCGTAACCTCGATTCAACGCGCCGATGGATCGTTCCTTTCCAAGCCTCTGGAAGATCTGTGGCCCTTCCTCGATCGCGACGAGTTCGCCCAGAACATGGTCGTGGAACCGGTGCGCGAATGACACTAAGAACAATGACAAGAACAACGACCGACGAACACCTGGTCGAACTCGATCGTTTGCTCAGTGAGCCTCTGAGTGGCGCGCGTGATCGCGAGAGTTCTGCCTTTGACAAGTTGCTGGCGGACTGCGAAAGCCGTTTAGTGCTTTTCGGCGCGGGAAATCTCGGGCGCAAAGTTCTGCAATGCGTTCGCAGCATTGGAGTGGAGCCGCTGGCCTTCACCGACAACAGCCAGTCCAAGTGGGGATCGCATGTTGACGGGCTTCCGGTCTTGTCCCCTAAGGATGCAGCGGCGCGGTATGGGTCGTCGGCCACGTTCCTGATCACGATATGGTCGCTGGGGCACCCTTACCCGGAAAGCCGCGCGATGCTGCAAGCTATGGGATGCACTCGGATCGAGTCCACAGCGTCATTGCGTTGGAGGTTTGCGGGCCGGCTGTTGCCCGATTTCTGCCAGGATCTGCCCCACAAGCTGTACGAACAATCGGCCGAAGTACGGAAGGCAGCGTCCCTCTGGGCCGATGACGCCTCACTCCGGGAATATCTGAATCACGTTCGATGGCGCGCACTCGGCGATCAGAATGCGCTAGGACCGCCGGTCAGCGAAGAATCCTATTTCCTGGACAGCCTGTATCGGATCAATGACGGAGAAGTCTTTGTGGATTGCGGCGCTTACGTTGGGGACACGGCCGAACAAGTGATCCGCAGAAATCCTGCCTTCTCCAGAATCGTCGCGATCGAGGCGGACCCGGGGAACTTCGACCGTCTTGCGAAGTGGATTGGCACTCTCGATCCATCGGTCGCCTCCAGGATCAGCGCGCTGAACGTCGCCGTTGGCGCCGAACGCGGCAAACGGCGATTTCAATCGGACGGCAGCGAAGGCGCCAAGCTTGCAACCGACGGCAACGTCGAGGTGGACTGCGTTCCGATTGATGACTTGGCGACCGAAGCGGCGCCCACGTTCATTAAGATGGATATCGAAGGGGCTGAGCTTGACGCGCTCGCGGGCGCCCGCCGCTCAATTCAAACCCATCGCCCGATTCTTTCCATCTGCATGTACCACAAGCAAGACGATCTGTGGCGTATTCCTCTGTTCATCCACTCGCTGGTAGAAGACTACCATCTGCTCTTGCGCCCGCATGACGTGGATGGATGGCAGTTGGTATGCTATGCCGTTCCGGTGAATCGGCTGCGGCCGTTGGGACTGGGGTAGGACATGTACGGAGCCACTCGTTGTTTGATCTGCAATGGAAACTCCTTGGAGTCTTGCCGCGCGTTTTACTCACCCTTTATTGCGAAACGAATCTGGAATCGCCGCCCCTTTCCGATCGAGCTGCTGACATGCAAGACATGCGGTTTTATTTTTGCAAATCCACGTTTCGAGCCCGCCGAAGAGAAGATTCTTTACGCGGGCTATCGAGCCGCGGAGTACCAGAACGAACGCCATACCTGCGAACCTTGGTACACAGAAGGATTCAACCGCAGCTTGTTCTCGCCGGAAGTCCTTACGAAACGCCGTGGCCCCCTCGCCGCAATTTTCCGCGAACATGTTCCGCAGTCGGTGAAAACTATCCTGGATTTCGGCGGCGATCGCGGGGACTTGTTCGAGGGCCTGATCCCAGGGTCGTCGACCTGCGTCTATGACATCTCCGGGGTCGAACCGGTGCACGGAGTCAGAGCCCTTCGCAGCATGAACGAGTGTGCCGCTTATGGGTTCGATTTGATCGCGTGCAGCAATGTGCTTGAGCATGTCGGATCGCCGAGAAATATAGTCGATGAGATGAACAAAATTGCGGCGCCTGACACTCTTTTCTTCATCGAGGTCCCCAGTGAATCACCCTTTGGAACTGCCGGATTCGTAAAACGGTTTGCCCAGCAGCTAATCCTCCTTGGCGCGCGCCCCGGTTTGGCATTTTCGATGCTTCCATTCGACTTCGTGCGCTTGGTTCACGAGCACGTAAATTTTTTCTCTGTTGAATCGCTGGTGAAACTGATGCAGGTCGCGGGCTTGGAAGTATTCGCGAAAGGACTCTATTCCTCGGCGAGCTTCAGCTTCGGCCCCTACAAACTCGCGGTCGGAAGAATGGCCTGGTGCCTGGCGCGCCGCGGAGGGCATAATAACGCCACCCTACACAGGCATCCGAGGGAGGAGAATTAGGTGGGTGGATGGATGGGCAATCTGACACGGCATATTCCCCCCGGTCAGTTCGTGCGGTACCTCCTGGTGGGCGCCTGGAACACCTTGTTCGGTTACGGCTCATTCGCCGCTCTCACGGCAGTTCTCAGCCCGATTATGCCGCACGGTTATATCGCCGCCTCAGTGATTTCGAGTCTGCTGAACATTTCGGTTTCATACCTCGGCTACAAATGGCTCGTATTCAAAACCAGGGGCAATTATCTGAGTGAATGGATCCGTTGCGTCGGGGTCTACAGCGGCGGCATTATCTTCTCAGTACTTACATTACCCGTCCTGGTTTTGCTCATCAGAAGGAATACGCGGTTTACCACCCAGGCGCCCTACATTGCCGGCGCTCTTCTCACGGTCTTTATGGTTGTTTACAGCTTTTTGGGACACAAGAAATTTTCCTTCCGGACGCCTGCATAGTGAAGATGCGCATCCTCATCACCGGCCGGTCAGGATTCATCGGGCGAAATCTAACCGAGCAACTTGCTTCCACGCATGAGGTGTCGGCGCCGTCCTCGGCCGAACTAAATCTGCTGAACGAGCAGGAGGTTCGCGAATACCTGAGCGCGCACCATTTCGATGTCATCGTGCATGCCGCTACTACCCGGTCGAATCGCGCCCTGGGCGCTCCGCCCGACATGCTGGACCGGAATTGCCGCATGTTCTTTAACCTGGTCCGCAATGACCGCCTGTTCGGAAAGATGATCCATTTCGGCTCCGGTGCCGAGTATGAGAAGGCCGGGCTGCCGGCGAGGGTGAAAGAAGAATATTTCGACACCCGCGTTCCTACCGACCCCTACGCGTTCTCGAAGTATATTTGCGCCAAGTTTATCGAGCGCTCAGAGCGGCTCGTGGAGCTTCGCCTGTTCGCCGTTTTTGGCGCCTACGAAGACTACTCCGTGCGTTTCATTTCCAACGCGTGTTGCCGCGCCGTGAAAGGATTGCCGATTGTGCTCCGGCAGGATATCGTGTTTGATTACCTTTACATCAAAGACCTGGTTAAGATCACCCGCTGGTTCATCGAGAATAACGGCCGCCACAAGGCGTACAACGTCTGCACTGGAAGGCCCGTGGCCCTGACCGAAATAGCCCGGGTGATTGCCCAGGTCTCGGCCCAGGCCTCAGGTCGGGCTCCCAATGTATCGGTCATGACCGAAGGCATGGGGCCCGAGTACTCAGCCGATAACTCGCGTATGCTGGCGGAAATCGATGGATATCAGTTCTGGGATTTAGAACGCTCCGTCCGGGACCTCTATGCCTGGTATGAGCGTTACGACAAGCTCGACGTCGAATCGCTAAGGTTCGACGAAAAAACGGTCGACGAAAAAAGCTTCGACGAGAAAAACAAAATCGGAGTGAGCAAGTGACCCCAATCCAAACCATCGCGAGCAACGACGCGGACCAACTCGAAAATATCTCGCGGTGGATCGAGGCGGAACCGCCCGACGCGGTGAGGGCGCGTGAACGCCGCGCCTTCGACGATCTCGCCAGCCCGCCTGGCGAAAGGTTGGTGTTATTTGGCGCCGGACTGCTGGGCAAGCCAGCGAATTACGCCGCCATCAACCCGTGCTTCGCGGTCTGCACGTATCACCGAAGTAACCTTTGGCAGATACCGAATCTCATCCGATCCATTGCACCCGAGTACCATATATTCTTACGGCGCTACGCGGAAGAGTGTTGGGGAGGGGTTTGCTATGCTATTCCCAAACACCGGTTGAAACGCGCCTAGCGGCGGCCACAAGCCCATTCCATGCCAATGCCAATGCCAAAGACGCTGACAGTCCTTACGCCCTGCTATAACGAAGAAGAGAACGTGCGCGAGTTGTACCTCCGAGTGCGCGCCGCCGTCGCCGCCGCCGGCGACTACAAGTACGAACACATCTTTATCGACAATGCCTCAACCGACAATACTCTGGGTGAACTCAAGGCCATCGCAGCCGAGGACAGGAACGTCAAGGTGATCCGCAACACGCGTAACTTCGGCCACATAAGGTCACCCATGCACGCGCTGTACCAGTCCAGCGGAGACGCGGTGATCGGCATTGTGGCGGACTTGCAAGACCCGCCGGAGATGATCGTGGACCTCGTGCGTAAGTGGGAAGAGGGATATCCGGTAGTGATCACGGTGAAGTCGGCGAGTGACGAAAATGGTCTGATGTTCTGGGTGCGAAAACAATATTACCGGCTGGCAAACCGTCTTTCCGGCATTGAAACCTACGAGAATTTTACCGGGTTTGGCTTGTTTGACCGCAAGGTGGTGGAGATCATCAAGGAAATGAATGATCCTTACCCCTATTTCCGGGGAATGATTGCCGAGATTGGGATGAAGCGTTTCGAGATCCCCTACCATCAGCCTGCCCGCAAGCGCGGTCTAACGAAAAATAATTTTTATTCGCTCTATGACATGGCGATGCTCGGGATCACCAATCTCTCTAAGGTGCCACTACGACTCGTCACCTTCTCCGGCTTTGCGGGTGCTCTGGTTTCGGTTCTGCTATCGCTGGCATACTTCATTTACAAACTGGTCTTTTGGAACAATTTCTCAGTGGGCATCGCCCCATTGGTCATCGGCGTGTTTTTCTTCATGTCGGTCCAGATGCTCTTTATGGGCATTGTCGGCGAATACATCGGCTCCATTTATACCCTGGTGCAGAAGCGGCCGCTGGTGGTCGAGCAGGAGAGGATCAATTTCGAATATGGCATGGGTGAACCCTTGCGCGATCGATCTCAGGACCGATCTCAGCACAACGAGCCCCAACCCAGTTCGACCTCGTGAGGGTTTTGTGCTCGATCAGGGAACATGGGGTCACGAGAAAGTTTCTGCTCGATATGGTTCCCCCTGTGAGCCCCTCTGTTCCCGGTGGTAAAGACCTGCTTCCGACCACAGAGGACACCGGGCTTCACAGGGCAGAACCAGTGAATCGATAATTTTCGAACAACTCGTGAGGAGCCCTCGGTTGCGGACGGAGAACTTTATGAACACGGATGCGGCGCGTTCCCTAGCCACCGCCAGAATTCGCGACTGTGCGTCGGTGATGCAGAGTCTGTTGCAATCTTCCGGGTATTTGAGCGCAGTGGTCAAGGTAGCCGACGCCATGACGAAGTGCCTCCGCTCCGGAAACAAGATCCTGTTCTTTGGCAACGGCGGCAGTGCAGCCGACGCCCAGCACCTGGCTGCGGAACTGAGCGGACGGTTCCTGAAGGAGCGCAAGAGCCTCTCCGGCTGGGCGCTGACCACCAATTCTTCCGTCCTCACCGCCATCGGCAACGATTATTCCTTTGACGAAGTTTTCGCGCGCCAGGTCCAGGGTATTGGCAGTCCCAATGACCTGGCCTTCGCCATCACCACCAGCGGAAACTCCTCCAATGTGTTGCGCGCCGTCAACGTGGCTCGCGAGCGGAAACTCATCACCGTGGGTCTGACCGGAAAAACCGGCGGCCAGCTGCATGCCGCCGTCGATCACTGTATCTGCATTCCCAGCGATCACACCCCTCGCATCCAGGAAGTGCACATCCTGACTGGACACATTCTTTGCGAATTGATCGAGGAATCACTGTTTGAACAGGGCTGACCACGGGCACGCCTGCCCGGGCGCTTACGCTCCTCGCCTTTACAGGCGGCCGCTTCCGGCATAGATTTATGACCACAACTTGAATCGCGGAGTTGCAGCTTGCCTTCCTTGGATCATCATGAACGGTCCTCCTCGCTTTCAGCCAAAGCCATGGCCGAAGTTCTCCTTTCCAGCGACCTACTGGAAACCCTTCCCGACGCCATTGTCGCCGTCGATCGAGAAGGAACCATTGTTCAGGTGAATTCACAAACACAAGAGTTATTTGGCTATGACCGCGACGAGCTGATGGGCCAAAAAATCGAAATGCTCGTCCCTGCGAACTATCGCCGCGAGCACCATCATCATCGCGACAACTTCGCGCAAGCCCCGAAGACGCGACGAATGGGTGCCGGGCTCGATCTCTACGGCAGACGGCGCAATGGCTCGGAATTCCCGGTAGAGATTAGTCTCAGTCCTGTCTCCACAGAGAACGGATTATTCGTCTTGAGCGCGATCCGCGACATCAGCGATCGCAAGAAAATTGAAGAGGAACTGCGCCGGGCCCATGAAGAACTGTACCAGCGAACCGTCGAGCAATTGGGGGAATCCCGCTCGAGGCTGGCCTTGATTATCGATTCCTCCGAAGACGCAATCATCAGCAAGAGCTTGGATGGCACCATTACCACCTGGAACAAGGGCGCCCAGCGCATCTATGGTTACACGCCGGAAGAGGTCATCGGAAAACATATATCCCTGCTGGCTCCACCCGATCATCCCGACGAAATCCCCGAAATCCTGCGAAAAATTTCGCGCGGTGAAAGCGTCGAGCATGATGAATCGGTGCGCGTAACCAAGGACGGACGACGCCTGAACGTTTCTATCTCCGTTTCTCCCCTGCGCGATGCGAAAGGCGACATCATAGGAGCGTCAGCGATTGCCCGCGACATCACCGCCCAGAAACGGGCTGAGGGCCAGCTTCATCAATCCCAGAAGATGGAAGCGATCGGCCGCCTTGCCGGAGGCGTCGCGCACGACTTCAACAACATCCTGGGCATCATCAATGCCTGTGCCGAATTCCTCCGCGACCGCATGGATCCCGCCGCGGAATCGTCGCAGTACGTCGAGAATATCAGGAAGTCCATCGATCGCGGTTCCTCTTTGACGCGCCAACTCCTGGCCTTCAGCCGGAGTTCCGTCATCCAACCCCGTGTTCTCGATCTCAACGAACGGTTGAAGGATGTCGGCAAGCTGCTGCGTCCTCTGATGGGAGACGATGTCGAGATTCTGATTATGTCCAAGTCACCCACCGCGGTGGTGGAGGCAGACCCCGGCCAACTCGACCAGATCGTGGTGAACCTCGCCGTGAACGCGCGCGACGCTATGCCTCGTGGCGGCAAGTTTATTCTCGAAACTCGCGCCGAAAGATTTGACGAGGGTTTCGCCGAGCAGCATCAGGCCATGTCCGCGGGAAAATACGTTGTGCTTGCGGTCAGCGATACCGGCACCGGCATGGACGAAGCTACCGTGTCGCGCATCTTCGAGCCCTTCTTCACCACCAAAGAAACGGGCAAAGGAACTGGGTTGGGCCTGGCGACCGTGTACGGCATCGTCAAACAGAGCGCCGGACACATCCTCGTCTACAGTGAGCTCGGACACGGTACAACCTTTAAGATTTATCTCCCCAGCGCCGATCACAAGATCGGGCTCGAATCCAAGCCTTCCGAAGCCGAGACCGTCAGTCCGAAACGGCAAGCGGCCACCATCCTGCTCGTGGAAGACGACGAAATCATGCGCGGCTTAACTCGACAACTTCTCCAGCAACATGGCTATAACGTGGTCGAGGCGGATGATGGAAAGTCCGCCCTCGAATGGGTGGAGTCTCATCCCAATCCAGTTGATTTGGTGTTGACCGACGTGGTCATGCGACGCATGAGCGGCCCTGAATTAGTTGATCGCCTCAACGCTTCTCGCCCGAACCTGAAAGTCGTATTCATGTCCGGTTACACCGGCGAACTGATCGCGGAACGAGAAGTGTTGAAGCGCGGCGTGACTCTGCTCGAAAAGCCTTTTAGCCGCACCGCTCTGCTCAATACCATTCACACAGCGTTAGGGTGAAACTTGGGGAGTGAAACTTGTCGATCCCGAGTTTCACCCGCAGAGCCCGCGACCCGAAACTTCGGTCATATAACCAAGCATTCGGTGATGGGGATCACACATTGCTGTGTGAAACCACCCACTTCCAGCCAGAACTCCGGTGGGAAGCGGCCTCAACCATATCTCACCCTATCGACTCAACCCATTTATTTTGTGTTGTTTAGAGGATATCGTAGAACTCTTCCCTCGCTTCAGAAGAATGGCGAGCTGTTTGCCAAAGTACCTGTGAGTGGAGGCAATTAAAGATGGCTACCCAAGTCGTTAACCATATCCAGAAAATTGCGCCAGCAGACAAGACTTTTAACGATTTCCCCCCAGTTGTTGCCGAGGCCTTGGAACAGGAGGGACTCACCACCTCCTACCCCACCGGCGCCGTGTTGTTCGCCGAAGGGCAGGCTCCTCGCGGAGTGTTCATCGTACGTAAAGGCCGTGTAAAACTTTCCATTTGCAGCAGCGACGGCAGGACGCTGATTCTGCGCATCGCCGACCCCGGTTGCGTTTTAGGAGTTGCCGCCGTAGTTTCCGGACGCCAGTATGAAGCGACGGCCGAGACCCAGGAACCCTCTGAGATCAGCTTCCTGCGAAACACCGATTTGCTGCGCCTCATGCGCCTTCACGGCGAGTTTGCCCTGTGGGTAACGCAGCACATCAGTCAGGATTACGCCTCCACATGCCGCGAAATCCGTGATCTGATCCTTTCCGACTCGGCCAGCGAGAAACTGGCTCGACTGTTGGTGGGATGGCTCGACCAGAACTCTGCCGCCAGAAATCCCAGCCAGATGAAGTTGGCCCTTACTCACGAAGAAATTGGGCAGATGATCGGATCGTCACGAGAAACGGTTAGCCGGCTTTTCGCGGGTTTCAAGAAGCAGCATCTCATCCAGCAAACCGGTTCTACGATTGTCATCCCTAACCGCGTTGCCTTGGAAAACCTTATTACAGCGTAGGATACAGCGGCGTAAGGTAGCCACTCGTCGGGGCCGGTCATCCTCCACCGGCCCCGTTCTCTTTTTGAGAGCATGCTTCATTTCCCCGCCATGGCCACGATTGTACGTACAAAGTGTTTCACGTGAAACACTTTGTACTGGTGTATATGTATTTCTGATTATGTATGTACCGACAAAACAGAGTTGGCAAGTTATTGATAAGGCTCAGTGGTGTTTGTGGTTAAAAAGACACAGGCGAGTACTTCCTACACTGTAATTATTACAAAGCTGATTTTCTCAGGCGGCGGGTACGCGGACGGGTGACATCTTAACGTCGTCCTTTTCGATGTGGGGGGATTCCACCCGGTCCGAACCGCCCCAAAATTGACCGAGGTGGTTAGAATCAGGTATGGCCAGTCCATCGAATATGCCGGGCCCTGCGGGACGGAAGTCACCCTCGTTCGGAATTGGACAGTTCCTGTTTGTAGTCTTCCTGGCGATCCTTTTTTTTCTGCTTGGCCATAGCATGTTGCGTCACCGCTTCTTTCAAGGCCAACGGGTCCACCGGAACGGCTCCATCGGACAATAGGATAGCTGGGAGCCACATCTCGAAACGCGCGAGAAGTGGCGCACCCACGGTTGTTTCGGCTCAACGTTCAAGACAAGCCCGCGCTATACTTCCGACACTAATGTGGCCCACCCTCCCGCCCCTATGGCCTTAGTGGCCTTCGAAGTGGGGTAAATCGTGTCAAGGGGAAGAAAGCTTCGCCTTTTTCGCCTGCTTGCGGTTCGAAAATCCGGGGACAGACGGGAGGTTTCCCGCCAATTTCATGAGGGAACATCCCGTCTGTCCCCGGGTTTGCCAAATTGCCTCAAATATGTTTATCGAAGAACAACTAGCAAATGGAGCTGGTGCGGCTTCGAGGGCCGTCCTGGGACGGGCACACCTCGGACCTGCACGACAGGTCGATTCCCATTCTCGCCGGTGGATGGTTAGAGGTCTGTGATGGCGCTCACTGGGCGTTTGTGATGAAAAATCGATGACCGGTGAGGAACGCGCTGCATGTGGTCGGGGGATCCCACGTCTCGAAAAGCGTGAGGCATGGTGCACGCGGCTTATATTTTCAGCGGCTTGGCGAACGTGAGAAGTTCGAGGAGAAGATTAGTCGCGTCTTCGAATCGTGTGCGCAGCATTTGGTCCCGCTTAACGAGCGCAGCTGTAGTCTTAGGGACATGTACTACTTGGTTTCTGAAAGGCGTGACGCCGAGGATGCGATGTAGGATATTATCCTGGAACAGATTGCACTTGTTTTTGTCGAGTTGCCTCTCGAAGGCTTCCATGACGTTGGACCAAGGATCCTTGTCGAATTTAGGCGGATTGCTTCCTGTCTTCCAGAACCCTTTTTTGAAGGTCTTCTCGGCAATCTTGCGGGAGACGTTTTCGATGATTGCGTAAAGGTCGTCGCACCCTTTGGCTGGGTTGCCCTCTCTGAAGGTCGCCTCCGCTTGCGACAGCTGGTAGCGGAACTTCTCCGGGAACTCGCTGCGTGCAATCGGGTGCACGCCTGCCAGCGACAAGGCGAGGGGGTTAACTACCACTCCTCCCCTGTCGCCGTCCATCTCGATAACCCCAACGCCCTTCTGTCGGGCGCGCGACAAGTCCTCGTTGTAGTTAGGCCCGCCTGAGCCGCGCGGAATCGCAACGATCAGCCGTACCGGGAGACACTCTTGTACGCAATCAGCGACAATGGCGTCGAGGTGTGTCGGATAAGGCCGATTTGACACCTCAACCCAAAGGACGTGGCTGTCGGGCATCGAACCGCTAAACGTTGCGACCGCTTGGATGCTGTCGTACACCTTCTCCTCCGTGCTGAGATTTCGTATTCCCCACTCGCGCCTCAGAAACACCTTAACGCCGTCTGCGGTGTCCCAGAGTTGTTGGACGAGAATCTTGTAGGGCATTAGGCTTCTCGGAGCAGTTCACGGAGCTTCTTGTAAAGCTTCTCTAGGGATTTGCGGAGATCGTCGTCCACGTCCTTGGCGGTCAACGGCCCGAGCCTATCCAGAAGGCCGCTAACGACGGTGCGAATGTCCCGCTCGGAGTATGCTTCGGATACGGAGTCGCGATAAGCATCGTCAATTGAATAGCTATTAGGCTCGAAGAGCTTTGTCAGGACTGAGACTGCTTGTGCGCGGTCTGCCGACACCCACTCGGCGCGGGCGATCTTTGCGACATTCCTAAAGTGGACCCTGTTTTCGATCACACCGGACCGGTATTTCTGTAATAAGACTCGTCGGACCCGATTTCTGTCGCCGATGACCTCCGGAAGAGCGCGCTGGACGGTTGTGAGGGCCCGTTCCATTTCAATGAATAGGTCTTCCGTCAGTTTCTGTTCCGATTTCGGTTTTTTCAGCTCGTCTAGAATCTCGTCCTTGTATGTGTCGGGCAGATCAATGAGGAGTCGGCACCGTCTTATAACGGCTCGCGATAGGCCAGTGAAGTCCGATAGCTCTCGTTCTGTGGGCCTTTTTTTCAGATCTTTCTCGAGTAGGGAAATCACGCGCGGGAGTTTCAAGGCGATGGTCATCAGATCCCATTGCTCCCTGAGCGCGTGGATGTTAAACATCAGTAATAGGTTCGTGAGCGGGCTCGGCTTACTCTGGACCAGAGCCGGGATAGTCTTCTTACCGAGCTTTCGGCAGCAGTTCCAGCGGCGCTCTCCGTCCATCAGCACGTAGCGACTGCCCTCTTTGTAGACGGAGACCGGGACCTGTACCCCGTATCGTCGGATGGACTCGAGAAGCTCTTCCATCTCGCTGGAGCGGAATACCAGCCGTGGATTTTCTGGATTTCTATCTATCTGCGTTAACTGTATATCGCGCAGGTCGGAATTTTCAGCGTCAGTGCGCGTAGCTGTTTTGGTAGAGGTCATAAGTAGATGTTGGACGCCAATAGCTCGTAGTATCCGCGTCGGGCCGCTGCAAAACCGGCGATGTTCCGACGTACCCACACGCGACGCGGCTTCCAAGGTGCCAGTAGCCGCCGCGATTCGCGGGAATCGGCATATGTTATTACAAAGGCGATATCTCGTGAAGCTAATTGCTCAAGCGATCGCTTCAACCGCGGCAGGTCGACGCTGCTGAATGATGATGGGAGGTACTCCCGGAATACCCGCCGTGCGTCAACGGCGTAGGGCGGATCAAGATATACGAAATCGCCTTCTCGAACGTGTGACAGGGTTGCTTCGAAATCGCCATGAACTAAGCAAGCTTTTTGAAGTGCGCGAGAGGCATTAACCAATGCTATTTCATCAAACCGGACCTTCGTTTTGGGTTCTGCATAAGGGACATTGAACCTGCCAGATAAGTTGGTTCTGTAAAGCCCGTTGAAGCAAAATCGATTCAGGTAAAGAAAACGAGCGCTCAGCTCAGCGGGCGGAAGTTGCTGGGGGTCCACTGCGCGGATCCGATAATAGTTCTCTTTCCCGGTTGGTAATCGGTGGAGGCACTGAATTACCAATTCGACGTCTCTCCTCAAGGCCCTCAATGCGGTCACCAATTCCCAATTCAGGTCGCCGAGGATGCCCTGACGCGGCTCAAGATCAAAAAACAAACATCCCGAGCCTGCGAAGGGTTCCACATACCGAGAGTAGTCGTCTTTCCAAAACTGGCGGAGCTTCGGCAGGAGCTGCATCTTACTGCCGGCCCACCTCAAGATGGTTTTCATCAAGTTTCTCTTCTTAGTTATCCGTGGGAATGCGGGCGGAGGACCCATGATGTTACACCTGATGGGTTGGTTGGGGAAAGTAGACAGTAGGCATCATCCCGGAGCGTGTAGCTCCCGACACACATCGTTGCCCAGTCAACCGCAGGGTGTTAGTGGCGGGTGGCCGACATCTGCCGGTAACACAGCAAATCGGTAGTTAATGCCGGCACCGAAACAACTGGGGGTGCCCCACGTCCCGCGATTCTCGAGACGTGGGATTCCACGACTGCATGCGGCGCTCTCTTCACAAGTCACCGATTTTTCATCACAAACGTCCAGTGAGCGCCATCACAGACCGCTAACCGTCCGTCGGCGACGATGGAGATCGACCTGTTGTGTGAGGTTGAGGTGTGCTCGTCCTCAGGGCGGACATCAAAGCTGCGAGACGGCGCGGTGACGCCGCATCCCTTCAGAGCTACTTCAAAGTCCCATGCGGTCGGCGGCGGTGGATGCCCACCCTGCGCACAGAACGCGCAAGGATGGGGCACCCGCCGTTCCCTTCAAAGCAACGTCAAAATCAGGGTCAAGATCAGAGTCAAAGGCAGCGGACAGGAATGTCCGCTCCACACGGGTCGTCGGAGAATACCTTGACGCATCACTGGGAGTGTCGGACGT
>Ga0181532_10001253_pt1 | contig 24938 bp, 31 predicted proteins | sample PEATcosm2014_Bin_33_FD_119768 | JGI IMG/M metagenome (GOLD analysis project Ga0181532, IMG submission 119768) | Peatland microbial communities from MTU Mesocosm Facility, Houghton, MI, USA - PEATcosm2014_Bin11_30_metaG | ecosystem: Environmental > Terrestrial > Soil > Wetlands > Peat | place... | reverse complement strand
TCGGGATCTGCGGCAACTGTTGTGGCATCGGCATCGCATGGTGCAGATGCGGACTCGGATCATGAATCAACTGCAAGCGGTGGCGCTGAACGAGGGGCTACGCTGCAAAAAGAGGTTGTGGCGTTATGGGGATTTCTCACCACTCGAAGTGCGTCAGTCTCATTCCTTCCAAATGTCCTCTTGCCGCGCACCAGCATTACCAAGGTAACAGTGTAACGAAGTACATCGCGCGCGTAAGAGCTTGCGCAAGAGCTAGGGGGTGACCCCACCCAATTTGCACCTAAAGCTATTGATTTCTGCATTTCCGTCTGTCAGTTTGTTGGCAATATAACTGCACTATCAACGTCGGAGTTCGTTCCTCCCCCTGCCTTCTGCGCATTCGTAGTAGCTCTTGAGAGGGGCCAATTATGCCGCTCATGGCAGCGTCCAAGAAAATCATCCAATTCGATCCCAAGACATTCCTTTCGACCATCAACGGCGGCGGTAGGAAGATCGCAGCTTTTTCCAAAAAGCAGACGATCTTTGTTCAGGGCGACTCGTCCGATGCTGTTTTTTATATACAGAAGGGAAAAGTAAAACTCACGGTTGTGTCGAAGATCGGGAAGGAAGCCACAATCGGCATTCTAAACGAGGGCAGTTTCTTAGGCGAAGGTTGCCTTACAGGGCAGACTCTCCGCCTGTGCTCCGCAACCGCAATGACCGATTGCTCCGTGATGAGAATCGACAAGAAGTCCATGGTGGAGGTGCTGCACAGGGAGTCCGCGTTTTCCGAAATGTTCGTCGCGTACTTGCTAGCACGGAACACCCGATACGAAGAGGATTTGGTGGACCAACTCTTCAATTCCAGCGAAAAAAGATTAGCTCGGATACTGCTGTTGCTGGCTCACTTCGGCAAGGAAGGCGTGCCCGAGACGCTAATCGCCAACATCAGTCAGGAGACTCTCGCAGAGATGATAGGCACGACTCGCTCGCGGGTGAGCTTTTTTATGAACCGGTTTAGGAAATTGGGGTTCATTGACTATCACGGCAGTAATGATTTGCAGGTTCATGGTTCACTTCTCAACATTGTTCTCCACGACTAGAACTTCCTTTCGAACAATGTGGAAATGCTCTCGCGCAGACATAGCCACCCTCGGCTTCGCCATTTCCTTGATGACTTCGGCAAGTGTCGCTTTATCCTGTTGCTCTTTTGTTTTTCTCTTACCCATGACGTTGGACTCTGGATCGGCGTAGATAAAAGTGTTGGCCCCATTCAGAAAAACAGTAAAAATCTGAACTTCAGTGCCTTATACCCTCCGCTGATCTTCTGACACTGTTCGTCTTCGATAGTCCAACCTCCTCAGAAGGATCGGTGACGAAGCACCGGGGAATGTTCCAGCGTAGCCTTCTCCCAAGGGGACTGTCTGAGCTTGATCGCTCACAATGGAAAATGAGTGGCTCCCTTGGCTTGAATCGATTCTCAACTGACGAAATCAGGCCTCACTCAGAATTCCTGTTCCGGGCATTTTGAGTGTAATGGAGATGTTACAACAATGTAGTTGACATGGCGGGTCAGTCGGCTTGCAATAGTCAGCGTGAACAGGCTACATGGGATTCTGGTTGGCTTGATTCTCGGCCTGCCAAAATGCTGCTGGCGCAGAGCAGATCGCCTGAGGAGAACTCCGCCGCTATGTCCGACCGCGTACAAGCGGGCCTACGTGGCCCGGTAGAATCCAGCACGGAAGAGAGCACTTACCCGAATATGACGGACGCCGCCGGAAAGGCTTTGGACGTCAGTTTTGAACACACAACTGTATACGATCCTGATGGCCGCATACTGAGCACCCGTAGCCGCAACTCTGACACGCTGTAGCCCCAATTCCCAAAAATCAACGACTCGAAACCGCGTACGCTGGCGAAGCTTCGCCTGCGCAGCGAACATAGGAGGCTGCATGGCACGACCACGTGGAACAGAATCGGTTTACTCAATCAAGGGATCCCGCGTCTTGTGGATTAAGTACTACCGCAACGGCGTCCCGATCCGGGAGAGCAGCGGCTCTACCAAAGTCAAGGCGGCCGAGAAGCTGCTGCGACTGCGAATAGGCGCGATCTCTTCGGGAACGTATGTCCCTTTGCAAGTCACCAAAACACTCGTATCAGAACTCGGGGAAGATTTGCTCCGGGAATACCGCATCAATGAGCGGAAATCCACCGACGATCTAGAGACGCGCTGGGATCTGCATATAAAACCCTTCTTCGGCCACTTGCGGGCCATCGAGGTCACGAGTTCGCTTGTGGGCGCGTATATCGACGCGAGGCAAAAGGAGGGGGCGCAAAACGCCACGATCAATCGCGAACTGGCTGCGCTCAAACGCTTGTTCGGCCTTGCGCGGCAGTCCACACCGCCAAAAATCAATGCAGCTCCCTATATCGCGATGCTGAAAGAGAACAACATCCGAACGGGCCTCCTCGAAAGCAACCAGCACGACAACCTGGCTGCGGAATCCGGGAAGATTGGCCTCTGGCTTCGAGCGATGTTTGAAGTGGGATATACGTATGGCTGGCGTCACGAAGAGTTGCTGGCCTTGCGTGTGCGCCAGATTAACCTTTCGGGCGGCACGATCCGACTGGAACCAGGAACGACAAAAAACGACCAAGGCCGAGAGCTGAGCATGACACTGCCGGTCAAGATCCTGCTGAGTCAGTGCATCCACGGCAAAACGACAGATGATTATGTTTTCACTCGCGAGGACGGCGAACCGGTGCGCGATTTCAGAGGCTCGTGGGCGAAGGTCTGCGAAGCGGCTCGCGTGCCCGGTCTGCTGTTTCACGATCTGCGGAGGACAGCCGCGCGAAACTTGCGAAGGGCTGGAGTCGCAGAAGGCGTGATTATGAAAATAGGCGGCTGGAAAACTCGGAGCGTATTCGAGCGCTACGCCATCGTTTCGCAAGGCGACATTCGCGACGCGATGACGTGCCTAGAGGCAAAGCAGCAGTGTGACAACGAAGAAGCTGCTCAACAGAAATCCGCTGCGGTCGCGGAAAAGCAGTTTGGGCAAAGTCCGGGCACGATTGATGGAAAAATGCCCAAACATAGTGCATCTGAATCGCGTCTCTCTGCTGCTGTAGTACTTCCTAACTGACGTCCTCTGAATGGGTTGGGATTGGTGCCGGGAGGGGGAGTCGAACCCCCAAGACCCGAAGGTCGGCGGATTTTGAGTCCGCTGCGTCTGCCAGTTCCGCCATCCCGGCTCGGTGGTAGATGACTGAAAGTAAAGCTTAATTCACGGGATCAGTTTTGTCATCTGCACCATTCTTGGTGCCTACTATGGTTGTTCTATGGCTGTTCTCACCTTTAACGATCTCGCGCTGGTGCTCTTCGATCTTGGTAGTCGCGGTCTTGAGAACCTCCATATCGACGATGTTGTATCGACGATATACGCTGTCGGTCTTGTGGCCGCTGATGAGCATCCCAACCTTCTCTGGAACGCCCTTTCTCGACATGTTGCGGACTCCTGTCCTACGTAGATCGTGAAACCGAAGTCCGACGTACTTGGCCTTCTTCTCCGAGTTGCAGGTCGTACACTTACGTCCTTCAGAGACGATCTCGCCGCAATCGCGGCATTGAAACTGCCCGAGTCCAGCACGAATACAGGCATTCCACCACGCACCCCGGAAGTCTTTCACCTTACTCCCGTCGTCATGAGTGAACACGAAATCATTCGTCTTTTTGCCCGAGGCGCAACGCACAAGCACTTGAAATAGGTGCTCGGTCATCGGGAGCATGCGTTGGTCTCCGTTCTTAGTCTCGCCGAGATCGATGATCTTGCCCAAGAGATCAAGTTGTCCGACACGAAGAGTAATCAGTTCTTCTACACGCCAGCTAAAAGCGTAGGCCGTTTCAAATAGTCCCGCCAGCCAGACCCCTTCCATGGCACACTCGTGAGAGAGTCTAAGGTACGAGTCGTCCTGAAGGAAACCACGACGAACGTTATTTTCCGCCAGCATATTAAAGTGCGGGACGAATCGTAGCTTTGGGGGCGTCTGTTCTGTGCCGTGGTTGAAGGCGGACTTGAGCAAGGCCAATTCCCTATTGATCGTTGCATTTTCAGGGGGAGTGCCGCTTCGGGTCTTTTGCGATTTGCGGTGTTCTATATAACGGTCGATCAAATCAGAGGACACCTGCGCTGCTCGAAGGTGTCCGAAAAACGGTTGAAGGTGGTTCTTCCAGCGGGACTCGTCGTCTCCGACAGTTTTGTTCCCATTGTTCCTGTTCCGCAGCAGTGCGTCCTCGACCAACTCCTTCACCGTGACTTTTTCGCTTTCGCGCGAAGAGAGTCCGACCGAATATTCTGCAAGTTTTCGACGAATGAAGGAGTCGGCCTCACGCTTATTGCGGCAACCTGTATTCGCTTTTCATCGGTGCGATTCTGAAGAAACAACTCATGGGGTTGCCCAACAGCACCATTAGCCAACTACTGACCGATTACATCTGGAGCGACCTGAATCTTCTGGAGCCTGAAAGTGTGATCGTTGAAGTCGCCACTGAGCGGCTCATCGAATCAGCAATTGCGATTGTTCCGAAGGCAGCCAGCGTCGAGAAGTGCGAGACATCACTGGTTTGCCCAGAATGCGGTGCCGAGTTCCGGAGGGCAGATGAATAAACCTGATCGAGCAGTGCGGCGAGTACATCTGCGGGTGAACGGGATCGCATTCGAGTCGGTTCGAGTTCGACATGATCTTGGCGCGAACGATTTCGAGATTGTCGTCGATGATCCCCACGTCGGGCGCTTTGCCCTGACCCCTGCCGTCCCCAATTTGGAACTGCGAGACGAAGACTCCGACTGGCGGCAGGTGACATTGGACGAATTGAAAAAGATTCTCGCGGATGACGGCGAACTCGCGGAGGTTACCGAAGAGCCGCAGGCGTCCGAACCCGCTGAGCGCGAGTCCTTCAACCGCCTCGTTGCGGAGGGCGAACACATCATGAATGCGGAGATTGCCCTTTTCAACGCGGGCATCCCGTTCCTGCAACTTCCTTTTCAGCAAAATAAGTTCGCCAGCAACCTTTTTATGGTGTTGAACGTGTCGAAGGCAAAAGCCTGCTTGCAGCGAGCAGGATTCCAACCAAAGGTCGATTCAGAGACGGTCCTGTTCGACAGCCGAAACGGGCAGCCGATTCAACTCATTCAAGGCAGGTATGGTCTGCCGAGAGCAAAGAGTTAGCAAATAAAAAGGAGCATCACAGAATGAAAAAAGCCGCCGCAATCTACGTCCGAGTCTCAACACCCGACCAACACGTTGAGTCGCAGTTGTACGATCTCCGAGAGTTAGCGGCACAGCGAGGCTTTGAGGTTGTACACGAATACGCCGATCGTGGTTTTTGTGGAAAGAACGCACGCCGTCCGGGGCTTGATGCACTCATGGCTGATGCACGGCGCAAAAAGTTCTCGGTCGTGCTGGTGGCGGCATTCGACCGCATTGCGAGGAGCACTCGGAATTTTCTACAAGTGATCGACGAGTTGGACAGTATGGGAATTGAGTTCATCTCACGGCGAGAAAACGTCGATACCAGCGGACCGATGGGGCGTCTTTTCGTAACCATTATCTCAGCGATTGCGGAATTGGAAAGGTCGCTCGTGGCGGATAGGGTCAAATCGGGGATGCGAAGGGCAAAGTTGGAGGGTCGTCAGATCGGGAGATCGCGGCTAAATGTGAACCGAGAGCAAGTCGTGCAAGATCGCCGCTCGGGGATGTCTTTGACACAGGTCGCCAAGCGCCACAACATCTCACGTGCCTCCGTATGCCGCCTGATGAAAGGGGCGAACAGCGATTGCAATCTCGCCATTGCAATTCCTAGTGAAGAAGCTGGGCTAGATGCTCGGCTCTAAAGCCAACATGAAAACTGGGGGCGAATGATGCAAATCGGTAAGCCGTTGCGAACCATCGTCGTGGAGCCGCTGGAACTTCCAGTGGAACAGCCGACCCGCGAACCTGAGCCCGAGCCGATTCAGTCGCCAGAGCCCGAACCTGAGCCACAGCAGGTGCCAGCCAAGCAATGAGCATCCCCGACTACATCTCGCCCATCATCGGCTACCGTGTTTGGAAATGGGAAAAGACGGGCTTGAAGTCGCTCTGTGGGGAGCGGTGGAAGCCCAGCCAGTTGCTGGCGGCGAGATGCAGGGCTTCTGTTGTCGTCGGACCCATCGCTGGGCGTGCGGAGGCTGTGCATGATGCCCACGAGCCTCCGCACGCCAACTGCACCTGCGGCGTGTACGCGTCGAAAAGCCTTGAGCAACTGCTCACGACGGTATACGCGAAGTGCGGAATCCACGGCGAGGTCTACCTGTGGGGAACGGTCGTGGAGCACGAACTCGGATGGCGTGCTCAGTTCGCCTATCCCAAGACGCTGTTCCTGCCGCCCGACTTGATCCCATCTGACACGAAGGAAATGGAGTCCCGCCTAGAGGCCCTTGCTGCGTATAGCACCGACATCTTCATCGTTGGCGGCGGGCAGAAGATTCCGCTCTGTCGGAGGGGCTCAGGCTTCGACGCGGCGGGGCTGGACTATCTGATCGGGAAACGCACGCAGTACTACGCCCAGCGCCAGGGGGACAGAACTTTGATGAGAGGCGACCGTGTGGCGGTTCTCGGTCGCGGGATCGCGGTGGTTGAACACGCAAATGACGCAGAGGTGCAAGCGATGCTGCGGAACAGAAGCACGCTGAGGATCGCCCGCAAGGAAATTGTTTGGGACGAGGGCAACATGCGGTGGGAAACAAGCCCGCACACATGTGTCGAGACTGACGAAAAAGCAACAGCCAAATGAGCCGCTGCATTTGTTGATACAAGCGCGTTTGTCATTACTAATCGGTGGCAAACACGGCGGAACCTCGACGTTGGTAAAATGCGAAACAGACGCGTGCATGGCGCGTCCTGTCCGCGGGAAGGGTTTCGCCCACCTGAACCTTTTTAGGGCACCGCGCCTTGTCGACTCTCTTTCGCCTGTCATGCGGACCGGGCATACGAAGGAGGTCGTCTTGAATCTCGAATATCAGAAAAAGCAAGCACGCGATCTTTTGCGAGCCATCCTTTCTGTGGGTATGATTCAGCAATGAAGAAGAACGAACTCGCCCGCGATCAGCCTGGGGGCTGGACAATCCTTCGGCATCTTAGACTCAAGTGTGTACGAGTGCTCTCGCCGTGGTGTCGGTTCGTATGCACTCCCAAAATCTAGTTGAAGAGGTAATCACCATGTTGCATCGCAAGTTAGGAAACACAGGTATTTCTGTTGGGAAGATTGCACTTGGAACTATGTACTTCGGCTCCGAGACGCCTGAGGCGGATGCGTTCGCTATCCTCGACACGTTCATCGAAGCCGGCGGCAACCTAGTCGATACGGCCAATGTGTACGTCAATGGCGTTTCGGAAGAGATCATTGGCCGATGGTTTGCTGCCCGTCCCAAGGACGTAACCGATCAAGTTGTGCTGGCCACGAAGGGCCGCTTCAATGCAAGCCAGGAAGTGAACTCGGCTGGCCTGACGCGCCGCTGGTTACATCGTTCGTTGAATGCTTCTCTCACGCGCCTGGGCGTTGATACGATCGACCTCTATCAACTCCACGCCTCGGACATGCACACGCCGGTCGAAGAAACGCTGTCGTTCCTCGATGATGCCGTGAAGGCCGGGAAAATTCATTACATCGGCCTATCGAATTTCACGGGCTGGCAACTGCAGCTGATAGTTTCCACGGCCAAGGCCATGGGCGTACAGGTGCCGGTGACGCTGCAGCCGCAATATAGCCTGCTTTCTCGAGAAATCGAGTGGGAAGTGATTCCCGCCGCACTGCATAACGGGATTGGGCTGCTGCCGTGGTCGCCTCTGGCTGGCGGCTTCCTAACCGGGAAGTACCAGCGTGGTGGCAAGGCGACCGCAGACACGCGGGCCGGCTCCGAAAAAGCTCTCTATCAATCAATTTCCGAAGAGTATGCGGACTCCGATCGCAACTGGGACACCATCGATACCGTCATTCGCATCGCGAAAGAGATTGGCGTGCCGCCGGCGCAAGTCGCCTTGAGCTGGATCGCAGACCGGCCGAGCATTATTGCCCCGATCGTCGGTGCCCGCACGGTCGAGCATCTGACCAGCAATCTCGGCGCGGCCGAACTGACGCTGGACAAGGATGCGACGGAAGCTCTTGAGAAGGTCAGCCGTCCACAGTCTGGCGGCTATCCCTATGGGCTCTTTGGCCAATGGCAGCGCGGACGCGCGTTACAGGACGGGAACGATGCTCCTCCGTCTCCGGCCGTAGGCTCCGCGAACACGCTGGGAAAGAAAGCCAATGGATGACGACAGACACGCTCGAACCTAAACGAGCAAGCCTTTAGCTTGGGAGCAATCTACGCGATGGCGCTGTACTCCCGGGTATAGGTCTCCTTGAGCCTCGCATTTCGACACGGCGAATCGGACATGCACTCAACTGAAGCCGAGCACGGGATGCGGCATATAAGGTTCCTCGAGAGAGGCAATTTCTTCAGGCGTTAAACGCAACGCGAGCGCTGCTACGGCGTCCTGAAGATGAGGCGGCTTGGTTGCGCCAACAATGGGCGATGCGATAGCGGGCTTGCTGAGCAGCCACGCAAGAGCAAGCTGCGCGCGGGGAACGACGCGTTGTTCTGCGACCTGACCCAGGCGGTCCACAACTTTGCGGTCGGCTTCCTCCGTGTGCGAGTACATGCTCTTGCCGAACTGGTCTGTTTCGTAGCGTTTGGTGGGTTCGCTTTGCCACGGACGAGCCAGGCGGCCACGGGCGAGCGGGCTCCAGGGGATGACTCCGATGCCCTCGGACTGGCAAAGTGGAATCATCTCGCGCTCTTCTTCGCGATAAAGCAGGTTGTAATGGTTCTGCATGGAAACGAAGCGAGTCCAGCCGTGAAGGTCGGCGAGATAGAGAGCTTTGGCGAATTGCCACGCGTACATAGACGAGGCGCCGAGGTAGCGAACCTTGCCGGATTTCACGACATCGTGCAGCGCTTCCAGCGTTTCTTCGATTGGTGTTTCGTAATCCCAGCGGTGAATCTGGTAGAGGTCCACGTAGTCGGTCTGCAAACGGCGGAGGCTCTGGTCGAGTTCGAAAAAGATGGCTTTGCGGGAGAGACCGTGGCCGTTGGGTTCGTCGCGCATCACGCCGTGGAGCTTGGTGGCAATGACGACGGATTCGCGGCGGATGTTGGCTTTCAAGAACCGCCCAAGCACCTCCTCGCTGGCCCCGCCTGAGTAGACATTAGCGGTGTCAAAGAAGTTGATCCCCAGATCAAGCGCCTGACGAAAGAAGGGGTCGCTCTCTTCTTCGTTCAGAGCCCAGGCATGGCTGCCAGGTTTAGCTTTACCGGTAGCAGGCGCTCCATAGCTCATGCAGCCGAGACAGATACGAGAGACTTTAAGTCCGGTTTTACCAAGATTGACGTAGTTCATCGCTTCTCCTGAGGGCACAGGGTCGCTTAGGCCATCGTTCCCCGTCGAGATTTGTGCTCCCTCTGAATGAGAGCATACTGCGCAAAGAACGATTCAACATACGCCAGATCTTCGTGGAGCGCTGTATCGTCATAATGGTTCTCATCACCGGGTTGAATATGCTTTTGATTACGGGCGCTTCCGGACGTATCGCACGACGTGCTGCTGCATTACTGGCGCAACGAGGATATTCTTTGCGCCTGATGACGCGTCATCCACAACAAGCTCCAGCAGTGGATGGAGCAGAAGTGGTTCGCGGCGACTTCGCAGAACCAGCAACGCTGGACGGCGCCTTCGCAGAAGTGTCTGCTGCGCTGGTGATCTCGGGATCTGGCAAGCCAGGGGAACGTGCACAACTGCATCGGAATGCGTTCGAAGCTGCCGTGCGGGCACGGGTGAGACACGTCGTCTATTTGTCACTCCAAGGCGCCTCTCCGAGGTCGAAATACCCCTATTCGCGCGATCACTCCCTGAGCGAGCAGTACCTTGCGGCGACAGGTCTCCCGTATACGTGCTGCGAAACGCATTCTATCTGGATATGTTTCTGGAGAAATTCGATGTCGAAGGGGTAATGCGCGGTCCGGCGAACGAGACGCGAGGCGCTTTCGTTTCCCGCGAGGACGCAGCCCGAACCGCGGCCGCAGTGCTGGCGAATCCGCCCGGCGGCACGCACGATGTCACCGGACCGGAAGCGCTGAGCCTTGCCGAGGTGGCTCGTCGATTTTCTGCGCTGACCGGCCGGCAGCTTCGCTACCAGTCGGAGTCCGGCGAATCCGGACGAGAGCGGTTGAGAAAGCGGGAAGAGGCTTCATGGCGCGTCGATCTAGCCGTCGGATGGTTTGAAGCGATTGCTGCCGGGGAGCTAGAACACACCAGCGACGCGGTTTTCCGTTTTACACGAAAGGAGCCAATGAACATCGAGCAGTATTTCACCTTGTTCCCCGAACTATTGCAATCGCTCCGGCTAGCGCAGGATAAGGATTCTGGAAGCTAACGGACGTGAATGGTCATTCACCCTGGCATGGGCATCGCCACCGGTTGAGCCGCTTCCTCTGAGGTAAGGTCCGCATCGCTTGCCCGGCTGATTCATCTAATTAGCTATGCGTAACGAGTTAGCCGTTTCGGTACTAGATCTTGTGGGCATGCGAGCAGGGGAGTCCGCGGGCAGCGCGATTGCCCGGTCGGTGGATTTGGCGCAGCACGTCGAGCAGTTGGGATACAAACGCTATTGGCTGGCGGAACATCACTCCATTTCTGGACTGGCTTGCTCGGCCACGCCGGTGTTGATTGGGCACGTGGCGGCCGCAACGAAGACGATTCGGGTGGGCAGCGGTGGAGTGATGCTGCCGAACCATGCACCGCTGGTGGTGGCGGAACAGTTTGGGACGCTGGACGCGTTGTATCCGGGACGAATCGATCTGGGGCTGGGTCGCGCTCCAGGCGGCGATTTTCAGACGATGCGGGCGCTACGACGGGATCTGCAGCAGAGTGGGGAAGATTTTCCGGCGCTGCTCGATGAACTGCGGACATACCTCGGGCCGGAGAAGCCGGGGCAGGTGGTGAAAGCAATTCCCGGACAAGAAAGCAATGTGCCGATCACATTGCTGGGGTCGAGTGGATTCAGTGCGCAACTGGCAGGGGTGCTGGGGTTGCCGTTTGCATTCGCCGCGCATTTTGCTCCTGAGTATCTGTATGCAGCCACGCAGCTCTACCGCGAGCACTTCCGGCCAAGCGGTGTGCTCCTTAAACCGTACCTAATAATTGGGGTGCAGGTGATTGCAGCGGAGACGGATGCGGCCGCCCGGCGGTTATTCACGACACCGCAGCAGCGCTTTCTGCGGCTGATCCGGAACCAACCGGTGGAGTTGTTGCCGCCAGTGGATTCCATGGAGCCGCTATGGCAGGACTGGGAGCGGGCGGCCGTCGAGAACAAACTGCGCGCGGCGATTGTAGGATCGGATGCAACGGTGAAGGCGGGGCTAGAGAAGCTGGCAAGTGATACTGGCGCCGACGAAGTGATCGTTGTGACCGATACATATGAGCATGCAGACCGGCTGCAGTCGTATGAGCGGGTGGCCAGCGTTGCCAGGATGATCGAGGCGAAGCCAGACGTGGCTGTCGGAGTCTGATGGCCGGGCCGAGCGGTTATCGTAGGTCGAAATAGGCGAAAGCATCAACGTCCGATTAGGAATGGGAAGTCGGCATAGCCATAATTCCAGAATCAGATGGGTAGGAAAATGCACGGATCCATGGGAGTCTATCGAGATTCACTGCTTGTACTGTGAATTTGGGCTTGCCCGCCGTGCTGCAATTGTCTCGGTAATCCGACGCGCCCGCCTCGACGAAGCCGATCGGCGGGCCGACATCCTGGATCTGGCGTGGGTAGCAGGAGAACGAGAGCAACGCCGGAAATCGACCCTCGGCGTCGGGCCGAAAGAGGTCGGCCAGGAGCGTCACGCCGTCTCGAACCGCGATCTCGACATCGTTCGTGCGCCGGATGCCGTATTCCGCCTCGCTCAGCGCCCGATAATCGCGGCCCGTCGTCTGCACTCAGTTTAGCTGGCGGCGTCCCGGTTCAACCCCTGATGCCTTGATATTCATGAGTGGTCTCCCGCTTGCATTCTGTGCGCCCAAGCGCGGGACGTGGGCCGCGAAGGCTCTTCGCCGATTGGGAACAAGCCGTAGCATCAGCGCGGTAAAGAGCAAGCTAGTCGCTTTCATATTTGTCCTTCTGATTGCATTAGGCCCGAGTTCGAGAGCAGGTGCGGTTCTCTGAGGTTCACTTCTGAGCAGAAATGCACAGCTTTCGCATTCCCGTATCCGGATACTCTTCAGTGAGCCGGAGCCCATCGCCGAATTGCATCCAGGCCGGAGTGCCACTCCCTCCTGGGCACCCGCGGCTAACCATCCATGTATCCGGCAAACATTGGAAGAGTTTAGACAACGGGCCAGAAGTGCGGTCGAGAGAACGATGACAGCACCCGAGATGAATCGTACGGCAGAGGAATCAGCCGAAGGGAGCGGGCCGTCGGGCGTTGGGCCCGCCGGGATTCCGTCGGCGTCGGACGCGCCTCCAATTCCTGCGAAGGCAAAAGAACATAACATTCGCGTTTCCCCCGCAGTCCTCGATGCGGCGGGCAAGGACGGCGATGCACTGCTTCAGTCGCTGCACACGACTGCCAAGGGCCTGACTCAAGCCGAGGCCGACCAGCGGGCGCGCACGTCGGGTCCGAATGAGGTTGCGCAAGAACGCAGGCGCGGCTGGTTTGTCCGCCTCTTGATCATCATCCGCAACCCGCTGGTGATTCTGCTGACAACGCTGTCAACGATCTCCTATGTCACAGGCGATGCGCGGGCCGGAACCGTGATGGCATGCATGGTTATTCTCAGCGTCACGCTTCGATTCGTGCAGGAGGCCCGGGCGGACGCGGCCGCGGCCAAGCTCAAAGCCATGATCCACGTGACCGCGACCGTCTTTCGGGATGGCCAGGCGCGGGAGATGCCGCTGCGCGATCTGGTCCCGGGGGACATCATCAATCTGCACGCCGGCGACATGATCCCCGGCGATGTGCGGGTTCTCACTGCGAAAGACTTGTTCGTGAGCCAGGGGACGCTTACTGGAGAGTCCTATCCTGTCGAGAAGTTCCACGATTCGGACCCCAAGGCCTCCAATTCGCCGATCGACCTGAAGAACATATGCTTCATGGGGACGAGCGTTGAAAGCGGCACAGCAACCGCAGTCGTGGTCGTCACAGGAGCAAACACTTATCTCGGCACCATGGCCGGCTCGATCACCGAAGAAGCGCCGCCGACTAGTTTCGACCGCGGCCTGAGCCGCTTCACATGGCTGATGATCCAGCTCATGGCAGTCATGGTGCCTCTGGTCTTCCTGATCAACGGCTTTACCAAGCACGATTGGAAGAGCGCATTCTTCTTCGCGATGGCCGTGGCCGTGGGTCTGACCCCCGAGATGCTGCCGATGATCGTCTCCGTGTGCCTCTCCAAGGGCGCCATCGCGATGAGCCGCAAGAAAGTGATCGTCAAGCGGCTCAATGCCATTCAGAACTTCGGCGGGATGGACGTACTGTGCACGGATAAGACCGGCACGCTGACCGAGGATCGTGTCGTCCTGCAGCGGCACTGCAACGTAGCGGGACGAGAAACCGACGAGGTGCTGCTGGACGGTTACATCATCAGTCACTTCCAGACCGGCCTCAAGAATCTGCTCGACACGGCGATTCTGAATAGTTCGGATTTCCATCAACAAGCGCTCATCGAAAACTATAAGAAGCTCGATGAAGTCCCATTCGACTTCAGCCGGCGCATGATGTCTATCATGGTGGAAACTCCTGAAGGTAAAGCAATCCTACTCACCAAAGGTGCTCCGGAAGAGATATTCCAGCAGTGCTCTCAATTCGAGTTGGACGGGAAACTGTCACCCATGGATCCCGGCCTGATGAAAGGGTTGCGGGATGAATATGCGAGCCTCAGCAACGACGGCTTCCGGGTTCTGGCCGTAGCCGTCAAGGAACTACCGGGGAAGCAGTCCTGCTCAAAGGAGGACGAGCGCGACCTCGTGCTTAAAGGGTACGTTGCATTTCTCGACCCGCCCAAGGGTACGGCGGCAATCGCAATCCAGGCGCTACACAAGCACGGCGTAGGAGTGAAGATCCTCACCGGCGACAATGACCTGATCAGCCGCAAGGTGTGCCGGGACGTGGGACTCGAGCCCGATCCAATGCTCCTGGGCGACGCCGTGGAGAAGATGTCCGACGCGGAATTGGCGGATGCGGCGGAGAAGACGACGCTTTTCGCACGTCTTACTCCTGCTCACAAGCAGCGGATCGTCCGCCTTCTCCGCAGCAAGGGACATGTGGTCGGCTTCATGGGAGACGGAATCAACGATGCTCCCGCGTTGCATGCCGCGGACATCGGCATCTCGGTGGATACGGCTGTGGACATCGCCAAGGAGTCGGCGGATCTGATTTTGCTGGAGAAAGACCTCATGGTGCTCGAAGGGGGCGTGATTGAAGGACGAAAGGTGTTCGCGAACATTCTCAAGTACATCCGGATGGGAGCCAGCTCCAACTTTGGAAATATGTTCAGCGTTTTGGGAGCGAGCGCCTTTCTGCCGTTCATCCCGATGGCGCCGATCCAGATATTGACGAACAACATGCTGTATGACTTCTCCCAGGTGCCGATTCCGACGGACGCGGTGGACGAAGAACTGGTGGCGCGGCCGCGGCCCTGGGACGTTGGAGAGATCAGGCGATTCATTCTCTGCATTGGACCCATCAGTTCGATCTTCGACTACACCACTTTCTTCGTCATGCTCTATCTGTTCAAGTGCTGGGATGTATCCCACGCACCGTTATTTCAGACCGGCTGGTTCGTCGAGTCGCTGATGACGCAGACACTCATCATCCACATCATTCGCACGAATAAGATTCCTTTCCTGCAGAGCCGCGCCAGCTGGTCTCTGACCCTCACAACACTGGCCATCATGGCCTTCGGAGCGTGGCTTCCGTACTCCCCACTGGCCTCTTCGCTTGGCCTCGTGCACCTGCCGGGGCTTTACTGGCCGATCCTGCTCGCCACACTGCTTGCCTACTCGTGCCTTACGCAAGCGATCAAGGTCTGGTTGCTGTGGAAGAAATGGATTTGAACGGGCATCCAATCATCAGGTCTCTCTTCCGATGTTTCATCTGAACCGGATAGTGGAAGGCATCAGTCAGGCTTCCGCGCGCGCCCGAGTTAGCTGAACTCTCCCTTGATGTATTGCTGAGTTTCTCTCTCCTTGGGGTCGTGGAATATCTGGTTGGAGTCGCCGAACTCCACCAGGTAGCCCGTCCGGCTGCCTTCCGAGGTATCGACATACAAGAAGCCCGTCTTGTCGGACACGCGCTGGGCCTGCTGGAGATTGTGAGTCACAATGGCGATCGTGAAGCGGGCCTTCAGTTGCTTCATGAGTTCCTCGATGCTGCGTGTAGCAACTGGGTCGAGCGCGGGACAAGGTTCGTCGAGCAACAGAACTTCGGGCTCGGTCGCAATGGCCCTCGCGATGCAGAGCCTTTGCTGCTGACCGCCCGAGAGCGAGAGCCCGCTCTCATTCAACTTGTCCTTCACCTCATCCCATAGCGCCGCCGACTTCAGACCTTCCTCCACCTTTGCGGCTTTGTTGCCTTTGAAGTCGTTCAACCGCAGCCCGAAGGCGACGTTGTTATAAACGCTGGTGGCGAATGGCCGAGCGACTCCCAGATTGACCGCGACGCTTTGAAGTCGCGCTGCGTGGCGTAGACTTTGTGCCTTGGGAAATCCGCTACACCTTCAGGACCTTGAATGCTCAATAGGTGCTTCTACAAGGTGCGGTGGAACGCGAGCAGATGCTCAGAATCCTTCACTTGTTCCAGCCCAATTGTCTGCGACTTGGAAGTGACCAGCCCAGCTGCATAAAAAAGAGGATTAGTCCTGATATGTCGGCAAGGGTTTACTAATCGACATTTGGCGCCGGTTTATGAATTGCGCCTGGATCACCGGCAAACCTAAAGTTCTCCTTTGCCGCGGCTACGGAAATCGGCTCTTAGCCCCGGTAGTCAAAAAGGGTTCCTCCGCAGCAGCTGCAAGTGAGTGAATCTATTGCCCGAGAAATTCGCGAATGTGCTGGTCAGTCGGGTATACCTTGTGGAACGCGCCGGATCACACCCGCAGTAGCGAAGTATGGGTAACTTTCATTGCAGCTTCGCGTACTCCGATTTGGCTTCCTTCAGGATGGGGATGTCGGGGTCGGCGTCTTTCCAGAGGGTGAGGAAATCTTTGTACGCGGCGAGCGCCCTAACGCGGGCGAGGTCGGCATCCGCTCCCTGCGAAGTTCTCGCTTGCAAGGTATTGGCACGCGCCACTCCCAGACGCGCCAACACTCCCGTCCAGCAGTTCCAGACAATGCCGCTGTGGTCGAGAATCTTCTGAAACTCGGCGGCGGCAGCGCTGCCCTGTCCGGCTGCCAAGTATGCCTCACCGCGCACATACACGTGATAGAGGCAAGAAAGATTGTTGACGAACACAATTTGCCCCAACTCAATGAGTGAAGCAGAATGCGGAGTATTCAGGGCGGAAGCCGGGTTCTTTCTGTCCAGCGCCAATTGTGCCCGAATCGCGGGCAGCCAAAGCGACTGCATCTGCGTGTCCAGCGGGAATCGTTTCTCTAAGTCTTGCGACAAGGATTCGGCTCGCGCCGTATCGCCCGCCATGGCAAACGCAAGTGCGGCTTCGCTCTCCGCCCCCTGACTCGTGGGAGACAGCTTCAAAGCCTCTGCCGCTGTCTGCCGGGCTTCCGCAGGATTGCCGTAAGCCGCTTGTTCCTGAGCAGCAATCGCCAGATAGATCGCTCCATTTTCTTTGTTGTCCGTTCGAATCGCGGAGTCCACAGCCCGCTTGGTCAATTCCCGCGCCTTGCCAAGATGACCAGCGTAAGCCTCGGTGTCGGATGCGAGCGCAAGTCCATCGTTCTCATAGTCTGGCTGACCTGCATACCATTGTTGTTGTTCCGCCATCGCCGCAGAGTCCGCCCCGAGAAAGGCAAGACCGTAGAGAACATTGTGGAGTATGTAATCATCCAGTTTTCGCGCCTGTGCCTCATGGATGACCTGCCGTGCCTCGTCGAGACGCTGCAAGGCGAAGGTGTGGTTGCCGAGATTGTCGTACCAAACTACGTTGTCCGGTGCAAGGCGCACGGCTTGCCTTGTGAACGCCGCGGCCTTCTCATACTGCCCGTGTGCGCCGAATACGTAGCCCAAATTGCCATACGCTACGGGTTCCCGCGGGTAGCTCGCAATCTCCTCCTGATACGTTTGGGCGGCTTTATCCAGTTCCCCGGTTACAAACTGATAGTAGTCGGCGGTAATCGCCAGCTTTTCCCGCTCGCTGGCATGTTCCCGCAACTGGAACGCCTTGGTGAAGTACTCGCTGGCCCGACCTACCTCGCCGAGATTGTTGTAGTCGATGCCCACTGCCCAGTAGCCCATGGCAAAATTCGGATCGAGTTGGATGGCACGCTGGTGGTAAGGCAGGGCGGCGGCGGGGCCTTTCTCGCTGTGGGCCTTTCGTCCAAGGCTGTAGGCTTTCAGCGCTTCGAGCGAAGACGTGGTGGCCTCTGACAGCGGAACATCAAACTTCTGCACCGTCGCCAGCGATTCGCCCAGTTCGCCCCGCAGCTTGGATGCTGCCTCGCCCAGCGCGTCCAGCACCTTCTCCTTGGACGCTGCCGTGACCTGCTCCTCAGCGAGCGTGTCTCCGCTCTGGCAATTCACCGCCTTCAATCCCAGCACATATTCGCTGCCCAGACTGCCAACTGTTCCAGCGATATAGGCTTTGCTGCCCGCCCGCTGGCAAAGCTCGCGGGCTACATCGGGTGTGAGTTTCGTGCTGGCCGGACGGGTCATCAGTTGCAAGGTCTTCGAGACTTCGCTGTCGGAGAGCACATTCAGGAAAGGCGATTGTCGCAGGGAAACACTGAGTGCCGTCTTCAGCGTGTCGTCGAACACCGGATCGCCCGTGCTGTTGGCAAAATCGGCGAGAACGATGGTGTCCTTGTCAGTCAGTGGCTTGCTTCGATGCGCACGATAGTAAAGCCCACCCGCTGTGACCAAGGCGACCAGCAGGATGGGGACCGCAATTTTCCAGAGCTTCGCAACCCGCGCCGGGGCTTCTCCAACCGCCACCGTGCCTGAACTTGCCGCAGAACGGTGTCCGCTCTCAGAGTCTCGCCTCAGCCGCAGCAACTCGGAACGCATTTCGGAGGCGTGCTGGTAACGGAGTTCCCGATCTTTTTCCAGAGCCCGGTTGATGATGTCTTCGAGTTTCGGGGGCACGTCGGGATTCAGCCGCACCGCTGGCGGGGGTGCCGCGTCCAGAATCGCTTTGAAGATGACCCCCGTGCTTTCCCCTCGGAAAGGCATCGCCCCAGTCGCCATCTCATAGAGAACTGCTCCGAATGAGAACAAATCTGTTCGTGCGTCCAGTTCCTTGGCGCGGACTTGCTCCGGCGACATGTAAGCAATAGTGCCAACCGCCTGACCGGGACTGGTGAGATGTTCCTCGGACTCGATGGTCGGGGCGCTCATGGCAACGCTCTCCGGCTTCAGGGTGACTTTAGCCAGCCCGAAATCGAGAATCTTCGCTTGGCCTCGATTCGTGATGAAGATGTTCGCGGGCTTGATGTCACGATGGACAATACCCTTCGAGTGCGCGGCGTCGAGAGCATCGGCGATCTGGATGCCCAGATCGAGCACTGTCTCGATCTCTAGCGGCTTGCCAGCGATGCGGTGCCGGAGCGTCTGCCCCTCCAGCAGTTCCATCGCGATGAAAGTTCGCCCGTCGGACTCGTCGATTTCGTAAATCGTGCAAATGTTCGGGTGGTTCAAAGAGGACGCGGCTTTGGCCTCCCGCTGAAAACGGCTGAGGGCCTGCGCGTCGTGTGCGAGGTCGTCGGGAAGGAACTTCAGCGCGACGTGGCGGCCGAGTTTCAGGTCTTCCGCCTCGTAGACCACACCCATCCCCCCGCCGCCGATCTTGCGGAGAACGCGGTAATGGGAAATCGTCTGTCCCACGGGTTGGGAGGGCGTGGACACTGGTTAGGACATGTTAGGTGGGGGCGAGGGACAGGTCAATGCGAGTAGAATTCGACATCAGCAAACGGGGGCAATATGGCGATTCACCCGCTGGGGTTAAAATCATCCTCGCCCACCGGAGGCTTCTATGAATTACCTGCCTGTACTTGCGGTAGCCCTCGCAGCGACCATCGCTGCTATACCTCAGCCCTCGTCGGACGAAATCGCTATTCGGAACATTATTCAGGAAGAGATCACTGCTTGGAATGCCGGGGATGCCGCCGCCTACTCACGTCATTTCTCTGAAGATGGTACGTGCACCAACATCCGAGGACAATTCTTCACTGGGCGTCAGGCGTTCATTGAGAGGCATGACTATATCTTCAAGGGGCAGTTTCACGGAAGCACACTCAAGCAGGACATTGTTTCTCTGAAGTTCGTTCGACCTGACGTTGCCGTCGTAGAAGTGCTCACGTCGGTGACTGGATTTCAAAAGCTGTCTCCCGGAACAAATGCGGATGATAAGGGACGCCTCCGCACACGCCTGTTGCAAGTCATAGTGAAAGACAAAGGCGAATGGAAGATCGCCGCCTATCACAACACAGATGTGAAGTCGGACGTTTCGGCACCGGACCCCCAATAGTGTGCTTCTACAACTGAAGAGCCGATTCTGAATCTGGGCTAGTTCCACCAGCGCGGAGCATTCTGCGTCGTCGTTCGCCACGTGGCTGATCCGAGTGCAGCGGCTCGGCTTAAGACCTTCAGAACATCTTTGCTCATGGCCTTAATGAGAGTTCGTCATTTTTTGACAAAGGCCTTTGGGCTGCCAGTCGAGCCATGTGTTCCAAGGTTTCGAGGAATCGTGAACGATAAGGAAGAGCGCATCGCGTTTCGTTGGGCCGATGATGTTGAGCTTCATCGGAGTTTCGGCCGGGGCAGACATAGTTTCACCAGCGCGAGCACGCACGACCCCATCGGGCAACTCCAAACATTGCTCTCCGGTGAGCAGAAACCAAGTTTCTGGCCCAGAGTGCTTATGCGTCATGACCTTGGCTTCCGAGTCGAGGTTGGCTTCGGAGACCACGATCTCATAGCTCGGGCCAAAAGGAATCGGCGGGAGCAGTTCCGTCTCGGCAACAAACGTAGCGCCCTTGGAGCGGCCACCCTTTGCGGCGAGGGTGAGGAGCCAGACTTTTCCTCCCGCTTCCACGACCGCACTCGCAGGAGTGGAGGCACGCTGCGCGGCCTCAGTCGTGGGAAAATTCTCGAAGCGCCAAACTAAGGGGCCGGGGGCAAAACGTCGAAGTTCTTGTGCGCAAGGACGGCGCAATCTCTGTTGGGAGGCCGCTTTCCGGGCGTAGGGGAGTCGTCACACCCCACGGCACCGGGCACGTGGGGATTCCCCGGACTCATTTAGGCGATGGTCGGAACAGATGAGAGCAATGTTGAGCAGATGCAGGCAGAAAGGACAAGGCTCTTCATGGTTCCGCCTCCAATTTTGGCAAATCATATCAAAAATGCGATGGTCAGGGTGACCTTCGGGGGAAAGCTACTTTCCCGGCACTGATTTGGGCGAGCGACATGAGCATAGCTGTAGCTCGTTCGGGCAGGGTCATTGAATGGAACTGGCTGCGAGGAGGGCGACGAGTCACCTTAGTGACAGAACCCATGCGGCGGCGAAGCAGCCAGTACCAACGGCAACGCCGATGGCGGGAGCACGAAACCAGTAGAGCAGGGCGAGAACCTCATAGGCGCACCCGATCAGGGTCAGCGCTGGCATGATGATGCTGACCGGGAGCGTGTTGAATCGAGACCCAGCCCACAGCGCCAGCCCTGCAACCATCAGCAAGCCAAGACTGTGGCTAAAGTTGAAGCCAACCCAAGCTCGCCACATGTCCGTCCGCCCGCCCGATAGTCTGAGCGCCGAATTCGCCATCGCGTGTGCAACAGAAGGATCGACAGGGACAAGTCGTCGCGGATTGTGCAGATCCAGCAGAGTGTAAACGACATGCAGCGTGCCTAGTACACCGAATACTGTACCGCCAAGGATGAGCAGGGTAGCGATCATCGGTGATGGAGTTTTGGGACTCATTGGGGGATTTGCCTCCCGATTCGTACGGTAGGAGTTAAGCCGTGTGGGTAACTCGCCGTCAGTAGATGTTCCATACGCCCGGCGTCACAACCTCCAGCAGATGACCGTCTGGATCGCGGAAGTATAGCGCCTCGCCTCCATATTTCCACGTCTTCCGCAACTCAATCGAGATGCCCTGTTCCTTCAGCCAGCGTTCCCAAACCGGTAAATCACAACGAGCGATCCCAAACGCGATGTGAATTGCACCGTTGGCGTCCGTACCAGCAGTAGCGCCTTTCTTGAACAGCAGCAGCACGCTGCGATCACCCGCACGCATTGGGCAAAGGCGCGTCTCATCGTTCAGGGGTTCGCCGGGTTCGAGCGGTTCAAAGCCGAATACTCGCCGATAGAATTCAGCGGAGCGAGCAGGACTCTCGACGTACAGGGATGTTTCCAGAATCCCATTTACTCGCGGTGGCATAGTGGCTACATTACTCATGTTGTTTTCCTGTGTCGCGCTGAACAAGAAGATCACGACCTGACGATGTAATCCTGATCACACAGCGTCCGTTCACGTTCTCCCTGACGACGAGACCGCGATCATTCGCCTCTTCCCACACAGGCAGTCTGGGGCATGATGTGCGCCAAGCTTCCATTACTTCTTCGTAGGTTCTGTCGCGTTTAGTCACCCACTTAAGAAGATCAAGGATCAGGGCTTCAACTACTGTGTCCGCCATGCCATTTCTCCGAGACTCCAGCGGAAAGTTGAATGGAAACTTACTCTTCTCCTGTGGTCAGATCAACCCTTGTTTAACCCGGCAAAATATGAAATCCAATGTTTGCGGATTGACTGTTCGTCAACTGACGTGTCGTCATACGCAGGGGAGATGAGCGGCAACGCACTCTCTACTTTTACGAGCACGAAACCTCGTATTCTGGCTTCTGACTTGCTCCTCGCTGCGTCCACCCATCGCCCTCGGTAAAAGTTCATGATTTGCTGAAAGAGTTCGCCGTCCACAATGACTTCACCAGTGCCTTTGAAGCGGTAGCCTTTGCGGGCAAAAGGATCAACAACGTTTATTTCGACAGCAGGATTCGTCCGAAGGTTCGAGATCGTTCCCGGAGAGCGGATGTCGGCAAAGACGAGATGATCGTCGTCCCAAACGGAAATTGTGCCTTTGGGCGAGAGGTTGGGTGTTCCATCGGGGCAGACAGTGGCAACGAAGGCTAGCCGCTGCTCCACGACAACACGCTTCATATCGGCAGTGAGCTTGGCACCCATCTGAATTCCCACACTCGCGAGGCGACGACAACTCGATTTTATAGATGAGGAAGCTTGGCATCCAGCACTCAACCTGAGAATATTTGAGCTTACAAGGCAGAATCAATCGGGCGTGAACCGATCAGCAAAGTACGTGACAGCCATTGTTGTTGCCCACCTGCTGGTCAACATTGCCCATGGTCTTGCGCACCGTGAATTGCGCGTTGGACTCGATCCACCAGCTTCGATCTTCGTGACCGTGGTCGTGCTGGTCAGTCCTTTGCTCGCAATGGCGCTCGTCTGGACAACGAAGAAACGAATCGGACTCATTCTCTTGTCGCTTTCGATGTTTGGATCGCTGCTATTCGGCTTCTATCATCATTTTCTGGTCGCCGGCCCCGATCACATCCATTCGCAGCCCTCGGGTGGATGGGGTACCACCTTTGTCCTGACCGCGTATCTATTGCTCATCACGGAGGCGATTGGAACTTACGTCGGCGTTCATTTTCTCTGGATTGCGAAAGAGACTTCGAACAAAGCCGTTAACGTCCGATTCCGTTGAAGATTGGAAACCTGCGCTGATCGCATCGAAATCAATTCAAAGCCGTATCATCTGGCTCAGGGCTTCAGAAATGCCCGCAGTTCTAACAGCACTTCGTCCGGAGTCTCTTCCGGCAAAAAATGTCTTCCTGCGACGGGCTTGCCGCTGACATTAAGGGCACGTTCCCGCCAGACAGATAGCACGTCGAAATACTTTTGCACCGCTCCCTCTTTGCCCCACAGCACGAGCACAGGACAAGTGATCTTGCGCTTGAGGTCTTCCTCGTCATGTTTCATGTCGATTGACTCGCCCGCCCGGTAATCTTCGCAAGTTGCGCGAAGGGCAGCCGGATCGCGATAACAGCGCAGGTACTCGGCAAACGCAGCTTCTCCCATCCACGCGGGTACCTGACTATGCGCCATATCGCGGAACATCATGTACTTGAGGTAAAACTCGACGTTGCCTGCAATCAGGGTTTCTGGAAAAGGCGACGGCTGAATCAAAAAGAACCAGTGGTAAAAAGCGGTAGCCACCTCATTGGTAACACGATGAAGCAAGTCGTATGTCGGCACTATGTCAAGCGTAACGAGCTTTGTGACTCGGTCGGGATGATCGAGCGCCATTCGGTGTCCGACTCGACCGCCACGGTCGTGTCCCACCACAGCAAACTTCTCGAACCCAAAGTGGCTCATCAATTCGATCTGATCCAATGCCATTGCGCGTTTCGAGTAGTTGGAGTGCTTCTCGCCGCCTTCGGGCTTACTGCTGTCGCCATATCCACGCAAATCGGCGGCGAACACGCTAAATTCCGTTGCCAACCGAGGTGCAACTTTGTGCCACATCACGTGAGTCTCCGGGTTGCCGTGCAGCAGAAGCAGGGGCGGACCCTGTCCTCCTGATACCACGTTGATGGTCGCCCCGGTCGTCTGGATTTTCTGAGACTTGAAACCTTTGAACATATCCGTTGACGGGACAGCCGGGTTTTGGGGTTGACTACCAAAGAGCGGTGTCGCCGCAGTTCCGATGACGGCCCCAGCAGCGAATTTCAAGAAATTTCGTCGTTTATTCCCGCGCACCTCGGAATCGTTGTTGTCAAACGCAAAAAGGCTCGATTTCGGTATCATTTGTGTCCTCCTGCTTCACCCCGTCGATGCCCTCTGTACCACTGGAAGGGAAACACGACGCAGACCCATACCACACGCCACGAACACTCCTATGACCACCGCAAATACCAACAGGTTCCCCGCAGCGTCCATCCAGAGCAGCCCATGCGTCCCGAACTTGCTGAAGCCGAAACCATCAAGCCTGATCGACGGAGAGGATTCTCCATGTAACCGCTGCTCTTGTTCATCAGAGAAGTCAGCAGAAAATATCCGCCGTACTGGATCGTCGACACGGTGATGAGAATGATCCCGGACATCAATCTGGCATCGCGAGTCATAAATCTCTCCTTTTGCACAGTAGATCGTCGAAGCCCAAGCCTCACATCTGAGGCGGCAAGAACTCGATTTCGTATTTGTCCGCTAGCTCCTTCATTTTATTCACGTCCGGCGTCCCCGACTTCCGCGAGCGGCATTGGGCATTGGCAGAAAGCCGCAATCGGGTCTGCCCACAGTTCGCCCGTGTCATTGCACAGAGGGAAATCGCCTTCTAACGTGCGAACATGAAGGTTCGCGTCGCTAAAGTGGTCGAATCGAACACAGGCCATTCCTGCGGCGAAGGCATCCGATCCCTCCCCCTTGTTCTAACGTTAGCCACGGGAACGTCAACAAGACCATCGGACTGGTCGGTGACGGTGAGTTGGGGAGTTTCGGAGGCATTTACGGTGAGATCGAAGTGAACCCCGTCTAGAGACTCATCCGGAAAGCCCCCACGGGAGAGGACGTGCCAATCAGCCACAACGGCCTAAGAAAAACGGGACGGTCGCGTGAAAAGTTTTGACCGGATCGAGCATCTATGTTAGTACAT
>Ga0181532_10001252_pt1 | contig 24948 bp, 21 predicted proteins | sample PEATcosm2014_Bin_33_FD_119768 | JGI IMG/M metagenome (GOLD analysis project Ga0181532, IMG submission 119768) | Peatland microbial communities from MTU Mesocosm Facility, Houghton, MI, USA - PEATcosm2014_Bin11_30_metaG | ecosystem: Environmental > Terrestrial > Soil > Wetlands > Peat | place... | reverse complement strand
TAAACTCACAGGCGACTTCGGTAACGCGATAGAGGTTATACGAATCGGCGATTGCTTCCCGTTTGTGTTTTCGCGAAAAATTTATAGACCTGCAACATTCGACTTTTGCAACACAATCGGCCAAAAGCAGCCTCACGCACCGCAGCAAAAACAGCGAGCCTTTTCGCCGTCGGACCACCATGAAGTCGGTCACAGACCTGCCGATTGGGGCGTGATATCGTTCCCGACATTGCAGTGCGCGTGACCCCAATGGAGGGTCCTAGGGGCGAATCGCGCTGAGGGGTCGCCAATGGCAAAATTGCTGTTGCTTCTCGCCATCATATGCGCCTTTGCCAGCTTCGCATTTTACTCGGCCAATGGTGCAGTAGGCGATGTGCCAAACTGGGCAAGTACAGTGTGCACTGCGGCGCGGTCACTGTGCCATAACCCCCGCGAGATGGCGATTGCCGCGGCTGTTTTTGCGGGTCTCTGGATCGTCGTAGCGTTTCTGTCTGCAGTGCGCGATTAGCGCAGCCGCGGTGACACGCGACGAGGCACAGCGGGCCGTCAGGAGTGGCGGCTTATTTGGCCCTTGATCGTCGATCTGAGCCCGATCTTCGGTCGATTCCCGACCGTCTTTCTCCGACTGGCTTTTTTTCCTCTCCGGTACGCGTATCAACCCCACTGCGCCGATCTTTGCCTGAACGGCGACCCTCCTTTGCTCGTCTGATCTCTATAGCCATGGCTTTGTCTCCAAAATTGCGAGTTATAGTGGGCTTAATTCGATGAACAGGCTGTAAATAAAAGAGGGGGCGGCCGATGATCGACTATCCGGTGTGGAAAATCTGCGAACGCGTGACGAGGATTAGCGCGCCTAAATGGACCGCGACTCAGATAGAGTGCGACGCAGCCCAGATGTTTTGGGGGAACAGGAAATGACTATCCATTACACTACCAATATTTTAATCGTAGATGATAGCAGTGCGGTAAGAAGCGTCGTTCGAAAACTCTTGACGCAATTGGGCTTCAAAAATTTGGATGAAGCATCAGATGGCGAAGCTGCGCTGGCCAAATTATCGGAGAAGAATTTTGGCTTAGTGATTGCAGATTGGAATATGAACCCGATGAGCGGGCAGCTTTTACTATTGAATGTACGCGCAAACAAACAATACGCGAATTTACCGTTCATCATGATGACTGCCGATTCTACGATAGATAAGATCATTCAGGCCAAGAACGCAGGCGTTACCTCTTTTATCAAAAAGCCGTTTCGTGCCGATGAACTTCAAGCCAAGATTTTGCAGACCAATACAACTAATCGTCTCACCGCTACCGCGTAGTGGTTTAGTGACCGACGCGCGGGCAAGCGCGGGGCGAGCATTCGGCCGGCCCCGCGCCTAATTCAATTAAAGCAGTTTCGACGTTTCAGGCGCGCTCCAGCGACGGTCGCTATGCACCCAGAAGCGGACATTCGGTTGCGGCGCAATATTGGTCGCGATGGGCCATGATCGACATTTTGCAATGCGGCAAGGTCGGGGAATTTTACGGGGATATATTGCACTGGAGTCGAGGCTTTATAGCTTTGCGGTATAACCAATCGATTTACCTTCTAAATCTCGATCTGTCGGCCGACTTCCACGAAATTCTTCGGAGGAATGTTAAACAAATCCACTGCCCGCACCGAATTTCGGAACATCAACGTGAACAGGCGCAGGCTGGCACGCGCCAGCCAATTGCGCCGTTTTGAGCAGACCACGGCGTCTCGGGCGCCGAAATAGATAGCGTCATCGAGGTCAATCGGACACCCGTGATCTTTAGCCTGCCGCAAGGCGGCAGGAATGTCAGGTACCTGGACAAAGCCGAAGTGCACGATGATGTGCCAAAATCCCTCGGCGAGCTTCGTTAGCTCGATGCGGTCGCGAGGCGCAACGCGTGGGATATCCTCGAATTTCACGGTGAGCGCGATCGCGGTCTCATACAACGCCTTCATCTGCGCGACGTGTTCGACGATCAAGAACGGTGTCGTCGTGGCGAGCCGCGTTAGAAAGATGGCGGTGCCGGGCACGCGTGGAACGTGGCTCGCCTTAAGGTCGCGAAAGAATTTATCCGGCGCCTCGGCCAATACCGTGTGGCGGTGGCGCATGGCCTCAAAGCCGTAGTGCCAAGAGATCATTACAAGGAACACCAGCGTGCCAAAGGTAAGCGGGATCCAACCGCCCTCACGGATTTTGAACAGATTGGCGGCGAAGAAGGCAAAATCGACAGCGAGAAATAGGCTGCTTGCAATCAGAGCCGGTCCTGTCGGCCAGCGCCAGCGCTCGCGCATGACGCTGTAAAGCAGTGCCGTCGTCAGCAGCATGGTGGTCGAAACTGCGGTGCCGTAGGCGCCTGCAAGGCGATCCGAACTTCCGAAGCTGACGGTGAGCGCAACAGTCAGCACCATCATTGTCCAGTTCACGAACGGCACGTAGATCTGTCCGTATTCCTCAGAGGAAGTCTGGCGGATTCGAACCCCCGGGAACCAGCCGAGTTGCATCGCCTGACGGGTCAGCGAAAACGATCCGGTGATGATTGCCTGGCTGGCGATGATCGTGGCAACGGTGGCAAGCCCGACGAGCGGATAGATTGACCATGACGGTGCCAGCCGGAAGAACGGATTGCGGTCCATGGCCGGATCGTCGAGGAAAAGCGCGACCTGCCCGGCATAATTGAGCAGCAGCGCTGGCAGCACGATCACGTACCAAGAGGTGCGGATCGGATTGCGACCGATATGGCCCATGTCGGCGTACATGGCTTCGCCGCCTGTCATCGCCAGAAAAACACCGCCAAGCACGGCGATCCCGCTCCAGCCGTGTCCCGTTAGTAGCGCTATCCCATACCGCGGATCGAAAGCGGCGATTACCGCGGGATAGCGGGCAATACCAGAAACGCCCAGCGCGGTGATGACCGCGAACCACAACAGCATCACCGGTCCGGACGCCTTGGCAATCTGCGCGGTCCCGCGGCTCTGGATGGCGAACAGAGCGAATAGGATTGCTACCGCCATTAGGACGATATGCGGTTTGAACACATCGGTTGCGACGTTGAGCCCTTCGAGGGCACTCAATACCGAGATCGCCGGCGTGATGATGCCGTCGCCGTATAGCAGCGCGGCCCCAAACAGCCCCATGATGATGAGGATGCGCCCGCCTGCAGACCAGTTCGCGCCGGTAATCGACATAAGCGCCAGGATGCCGCCTTCGCCGTGATTGTCGGCACGCATGACGAACAGGCAATACTTGACGGAAATGGTGATGACCAGCGCCCAGAAGATCAGCGAGAGACTGCCGAGCGCCGCTTCTGGGGAAAGATGTCCGCCGGTCGTCCTGACGACCGCCTGCAGCGTGTAGAGGGGGCTGGTTCCGAGATCGCCATAGACGATTCCGAGTGCAGCTAGTGCAGCCGCCGGTGTGGTGCTGCGAGCGACGCGCTCCAGCGCCGGATCGTCTTCTCGAGCGATGTGGGCTGACACGATCTTGATCTCCTTAGCGTCGCCAATCCGAGTGTATCCCGCACGCCTGTATGACAAATTCAAGTGAGCAATTTTGCTCAGACACTGGTCATTCATACAATTAACGTCACAAGTAATGCAGCAACATTCCTCCGCTCGACAGAAGTCCGGATATTTCGGTGTGATCACCGTAATTCTGATTGTCGTGGTGGCATTGTGCTGGGGTATCGCCCACATTTAGAAATTCCGCGCGTCGGTGATTAACCCAGCGACCCATTTGTTTGTGGGCTTTGTTGGACGCAGGAAATGCGCTGATCAGTAGCGCGGCATCTTAACGCGCACCAGACGAGTCCATCGACCATCGACTGGATTGCCTCGGACACCAAATTCTATTCTGAAACGACAAATCGCTCGCGTCCTAGACAAGCATAAAGCATGAAGGACCTACACAATGGCAAAAGTGAAATACATCTCGTCACCAGATGAGATTCCCGCCGGGCAAAAATACGTGCTGGTCATGTATGGCGAGGAATACGCGGAAACGACACATACCCTTGGCCTTACTATTACGGTTGCGCGCACCGTAAGTCAGCTTTCCTTCTTGACGGCAGTTCGCACAGCCAAGGGAATCGCCAAAAGCGCCAGAATACCCGAGGTATTTGTCTGCACTGCCGCTAAACTAGGGCCTATCCCCACCCCCAGCGGCATGTTCACTTACGTTCCCGCCCATGACGAACTTAGCTCGAACGTGGTCGGTTTGGATGTCTACAATAAAGACAAGCAAAACATCGGCACGATCAAGGATATCGCCTTAGACGCAAGTGGCCTAAACGGGTATATTGTCGGTGTTGGAGGGTTTCTCGGGATGGGCGATCATTATGTTGTCGTGCGCCCGTCGGCAATCAGCTTCAATGCCAAGGACAACAAATGGCATGCCACAATGAACGCGAACTCTGATCAGCTTAGAGCGGCACCGGAATACAAATACTCCAGCAAATCCTGATCGCCTGCGCAGCTGTTCGCTTGAACGGAAATGGACTGACGTTTTCTCCACATCTGAAGAGACCCGGTAATGAGCGACCCAAATCACAATCGTGACGGGGTGTTACGCCACAGTTTCACCAGGACGGCATGGATCGTCATCGGCATCGTCATCGCAATTATCGTAGTCATAGGCCTGTTCATTTCTAGTAGTTCCGACGACGGCGACAGGAGTTCTGCCGTGAGAAATGAGTCACCCCAAGCTGAATTGAACCGATGATTGTGATATTCGACTATACGATAGTAGCTGCGCCGGGTTTGCCCCCGAAAACGTGTCATTTCAATGGGCTGAGACGCTGGACGCTGCCTCAAACTTAGGCTTCCCTCGCCGAGCTTTTCGAGTGACTGTGAAACTTGTCAGGATTGCGCGCATATGAGCAAGCCAGCACCGTTTGAGTGTCCTCACTGCAAGGCCAAATATGACATTGTCAGGATGGAGGCCCCACAAGTTGCGGCCGAAACAGAGGTAACGTGCATTAGCTGTGGCGGACCACTCACTGGGCGTGAAGGGCCGTTCGTTCTTAAATATTTCCTTGTAAGTCGCCGCCAACGAAACCGTGCTGCTGCCGTATCGCCGTCGCGAGAGCATCACAATAATGGTTTTAACTCGCCGCGCGCGTAACCCGTAATTACGGTTCGCCCCTTCCCCTTCAACCAACTAAGCCCCGATCTCCCTTGTCGGGGCTTTTTTGCTTGGGCTGCCGACTGGACTGAGGCAGCCAGTCAGGTCCTTGCCGCGGCTCCATCGCGCCTAAAGGCGATCGAATAGACCTTTCGCAGTGCGGCAATTGACGGTGGTGAAGTGACGTGTTGGGTCAGACTCGGCCGCGCCGGTTACTGGCTGCCGTGACCGCTATGCCTCCAACACCGGACGCGGCCAGCCATGGCGACCGTTCAGGCCCAATAGGCGACATTGCGTCTGGAATGAAAGAGGCCGCCAACTGAGGCGGCCTCGGTTATTGGCGTTCGTGACACCAGCCACCGGCGCGTGGCACAGGGCCGCTGTCGGTGATGGTTCAGATATGAGCCCCTATTGCCTCTTGTCGGGGGCCGGCTGCGGTTGCTGCTGTTCCTGGGCAACCTGCTGTCGCGGTTCTGGGGTTGGCTCGGCTGTCCGATCCGGCCTATTTAGCTCGATGGCCGTATCAATGGCTTGGTTAAACTCAAGGTTCTCGTGGCGATTTTGACTGTTTGCTGTCTGGGCAACAGCGCCAGCCTTGTTATCCCACACGCAGTATTGACCATCGTTTTGCCTGCGAGCAACGAAACGTGAAACCATTCTCTGCCTCACGAACCCCCTCGCGACCACCCCACCATCTTAATCCAAAAGGGACCGGTCCTCAAATTCAAAAGCGACATTTTGCGCCGCCGAAGTGGCCGGTGGCACCGCCGCTTTCCGCCCTGAGTGAGCACTTTTGCTCAGACCCGGCCTGCGGCTGAGCCATATCTTTGTGTACGCCTCGTTAACCGAAGCGATCTGGGTGGACTCATCGGGCGAAGTCCTCCGTGAAGCTATTTGGAGGATTTATGCAAAAAACTAATTTCAGAGAACAGTTTACCAATGTTGCAGACGCCTGCGCACTGGCTCAAAGCATCGTCGATACAGTCCGCGAACCGGTCATCGTACTCGACAAAGGGTTGCGCGTTATTGCTGCGAGCCGCTCCTTCTATGATGCATTCGAGGTGAGCCCCGAGGAGACACAGGGGAAACTTCTTTACGCGTTAGGTGACGGGCAATGGGATATTCCGAAACTTCGCCTGCTGCTGGAAAAAATTATCCCAGAACATGGCGTGATGGAAGATTATGAAGTCGAGCACGAATTTCCGCATCTTGGCACCCGCATCATGCGCCTGAACGCTCGCCAAGTGTTTTACAAGGAAGGTGCCGACACGACCATTTTGCTCGGAATTGAGGACGTTACGGTGCGGCGCAAGTTGGAGCACGAAAAGGACGATTTGTTGCGACAGAAAGACATATTGCTCGAAGAAATTCAGCACCGGATTGCCAATAGTCTGCAAATCATTGCAGGCATCATTCTGATGAAAGCAAACACGGTCAGCTCTGAGGAGACGCGGCCGCTTTTGCGAGACATTCATGATCGCGTCATATCAATAGCAGCCGTACAACAACAGCTCCATGCATCGGGAGCAATAGGGCCTATTGAAGTTGTTTCTTATCTCACGAGGCTGAGTGACGCCCTCGCCACCTCAATGATTGGGGACGCTCGGCCAGTTACTCTGAAGGTGACTGGCGATGCGGGAACTTTGAGTTCACGTCAGGCGGAAAGCATTGGTTTAATCACAACTGAACTCGTCATGAATTGTTTGAAACACGCATTTCCCAAAGCAGACACGAACGGGCAAATTATGATCACGTATGAAACTGATGGGACCGATTGGAAGCTTTCGGTCGCTGACAATGGGATTGGCAAGCAAGATGGCGTCTTTGCCCAACCCAAAACAGGACTTGGCACCGGCATTGTCAAGGCGCTTGCGCAAGACCTCAATGCCAAAGTTGAAACCGTGTCGGGAATTGGGGGTACGACAATATCGGTCGTTCACACGACGTTCTCAAAAGCCGGTAGTCGAGCCGCGTGAATGGCGGCGCGATGAACCTTTCGCAATGCGGCAAGTGACGGCGGCCAAGTGACGTTATGGGTCAGGAGCGACCGGTTGACGGGGGCGGCACCGTGTCCGCTTTTCACCCGTTCGCGACCAGGTCAGTGCGGGCAACAAACGCCGCTCCGGGCCATAAGCGACATTTTGCACTGCGGCAATCCGTGATCGCGATTATCCCTTCGGAGCGCACTTCCGCCGGAGTACATCTCAGATCGTTTGGGTCACACGACGCCAGCCTAGGGCAGGTACTGCCGAATTTTCGCCAGCAGTAGGCGCGGGCTGTAGGGTTTCGGCACATATTCATCGCAGCCAGCCGCCCGTGCCTTCTGCTCTTCCCCGCTGAGCGCATAGGACGTGACCGCGATGATCGGGATCGAACGCAACGCCGGGTCGGCCTTGATCCGGCGCGTCGCCTCGTACCCGTCCATGACCGGCAGTTGGATATCCATCAGGATTAGATCGGGCCGCTGTAATGCTACAGCCGCCAACGCTTGCTCGCCGCTTTCGGCCTCCGTGATTTCGTAGTCGGTGGCGGAAAGCATATCGCGAATGATTTAACGATTATCCTCCTGGTCCTCCACCACCAGAATTCGCTTGCTCATGCGGTGACCACCTGCCGCTCAACGCGAACCGGAACCGTAAAGGCAAACGTCGAACCCTGGCCGACCTGTGACTCAACCCAGATTTTGCCGCCGTGCATCTCGACGATGCGTTTTGATATGGCGAGCCCCAGGCCGGTGCCACCCTTCTTGCGCGTGATCGCGTTGTCGGCCTGCTGGAACTCCTGAAACAGCTTGGCCTGATCGGCAGCGGAGATACCGGGTCCGGTGTCCCGCACTGACAAATGGAATGATCCATCGGACGCGCTGGCTTTGATGACCACTTCGCCAGCATCGGTGAACTTGATAGCGTTGCCAACAAGGTTGATCACGACCTGCGTCAGACGACGCCCATCACCGTGACCGGGCGGCATTTTGGGAGCCACCTCGACCTTGAACGCGAGCTTCTTGTCGGACGCCAGCGGCTCAAGCGTGCTGCGGACGGTCCGGGCAATATCCTCAATGGAATAATCGGACAGTTCCAGCACAAGCTGGCCAGCCTCGATCTTCGACAAATCGAGTACGTCATTGATCAAGCCGAGCAGGTGTCTGCCGTTACTCTCAAGCCTTTTAAGTACCCCCATCGTCTTTTCTGGCAGTTCGCCGTAGATGCCATCCGCCATCAGTTCGGTGTAACCGAGAATGGCATTGAGCGGCGTGCGTAGCTCGTGGCTCATGTTGGCAAGGAACTGCGATTTGTGCTGGCTCGCGACTTCAAGCTGGCGGCTCTTGTCCTGGATTTCGTCGAACAGGCGAACATTTTCGATGGCGATCACCGCTTGGTCGGCGAAAGTTGTGACCAGCGCGATCTGGTTGTCGGTGAATGGTCGCACGACGCGACGCATCAGGACCATCACGCCTATTGGAATTCCTTCTCGTACGAGCGGCACGCCGAGCATGGCGCGCGAACCTACTCTCTCGTACCATTCTTTGGCGGTGAATTCCGTATCAACCCGTACATCAGGGACGTGTACAATTCGGCGTTCCAACGCGGCTCGCCCAGTGATCGTACCTCGCCCGGCCTCGATTGGAATATTCGCTATTCCTTCTAACTGCTCGGCTGAGAGGCCGTGACTGGCAGCAACTTGGTAGGACGTTCCTCCGAGTCGGTTGATGACCGCCATTTCTGCTTCGCACAACTGCACCGCTGATTTGACTAGCGTGTCGAGCACGCTTTGCAGATCGAACGTCGAACGGCTAATGATCTTTAACACGTCGGCGGTGGCAGTTTGTTGCTGCAGCGATTGCCGCAATTCGTTGAGCAGCCGAGTATTCTCGATGGCGATCACGGCCTGGGAGGCGAAGTTTTTCACCAATCCGATCTGCTTGTCGGTAAACGGTCTCACCTCTTGGCGATAGATGGAGATAGCGCCAAGAAGCTTGCCTTCATTAAGCATCGGGACAATCAGAACTGTGCGAGCGCCGCCGAGGTCGGCAACATCGACCACGGTTTTGTCCTCGTCCCGGTAGGGTTGACTGGTTCGAAGATCGTCGATATGCGCGATCTGTCTGGTCCGGGCGACCCTGGCTAGGCCACTTTCTGGGTGGGGGCGGATGATCTCGCCAAGCCGCCTCGCGAATTGGGGTGGCGGATTTTGTAGTGCAACATTGCGGAAGTTGCTTCCATCGTAGAGATTCAGCATGCCGAATTGGGCTTGGCATATTCGCGTGGCGTTCTCCAGCATGGCTTGAAACACTGGCTCCAACTCGCCGGGCGACGAACTGATGACGCTCAAAACCTCTGCCGTTGCGGTCTGCTGCTCCAATGACTCGGTAAGATCGTCGGTGCGCTGGCGCAATTCATTAAGCAGTCGGGTATTCTCGATGGCGATCACGGCCTGGGCGGCGAAGTTCTGTACCAGCGCGATCTGTTTGGCGGTGAACGGCCGGACCTCTTGACGATAAATGACAATCACGCCGACCAGCGTCTCATCCTTGAGCATCGGCACGGCGAGCTGCGTGCGGATGCCGCCCAGTTCGACGCCCGTCACGGCAAATGGATCGCGCCGCAAGTATCTTTCATCCGCCTTCAGGTCAGCGACGTGGACCACCGTCCTCATTGCCGCGACACGGCCGAGGGCGCTGTCCGCCGGTGGACGGAATGGCCCGGCCATTCTGGCATTCGGATAAGCCGCTGGCGCATTGTGCATGGCGACGGTACGGAATGTGTCGTCCGCGATGAGGAACATATTGCCGAAGTTGGCCTCGCAGATGCGCGTCGCGTTCTCCAGCATTGCGTTGAAAACGGGTTCCAAATCTCCCGGTGAACTGCTAATGACCTTAAGCACGTCGGCGGTGGCGATCTGCTGCTGTAGGGATTCACGCAGCTCGTTGAGCAGCCGCGTGTTCTCGATGGCGATGACGGCCTGGGCGGCAAAATTCCTCACTAGCTCGATCTGTTTGTCGGTGAAGGGCCGAACTTCTTGGCGGTAGATGTTGATGACGCCGATCAACGCATCATCCTTGAGCATTGGCACGTAAACTGTGGATCGCGCACCGCCGAGTGTAGCGGCATAGCCGGGGACGGCTTCAGCAGCGTAATCATCGCTATGGCATACCTGTTTTGTCCGCAAAACACGCTCTAGCTGAGTGCCCAATCTCGGTCGAAGAGGACCGCGATCTTTTTGAAAAGTAGCGTATTCCAGCGGCGTGCCAACTTCAGCCGCGAAGTGGAAATTTTCACCATCGAAGCGGAACAGTGAGCCGAACTTAGCTTCACAAATACGCACCGCGTTTTCCAGCATAGTCTGGAAAACTGGCTCAAGCTCGCCCGGCGACGAACTGATGACGCGCAGGACATCCGCAGTTGCCGTTTGCTGCTCCAACGATTCGAAAAGCTCGCGCGTGCGCTGCTGCTCGGCCTCGAACAGCCGCACGTTTTCGATAGCGATCACTGCCTGGTCGGCAAAGATAGACAGCAACTCAATCTGCTTATCGGTAAACGGGCGCACAGTCCTCCGTATCAACACGAACACGCCGATTGGGACACCTTCCCGCAGCAGCGGAACTCCGAGCATGGTGCGGGCATCTACTTTTTCGACAGCTGCCGTCAACGTGTACTCTGGATCGACCCGGATATCATGGACATGGACGACCTTGCCTTCGAGTGCTGTGCGGCCAGCAATTGTGTGGCGCCCGGGCGTAAATTCGAGCGTCTTCATGTGCTCGTGAAACTCGGGGGTAAGCCCGTATGTCGCCGCATGAACGTAGCTGGAGCCTTTTAAGCGATGGGCGGCGGCCATATCGGCGTCGCACAGTCGCGCCGCTGATTCAACGAGCGTATTGAGCACGGTCTGCAGATCGAAAGTCGAGCGGCTGATAACCTTGAGAACGTCCGACGTCGCCGTCTGCTGTTGTAACGATTCGCGCAATTCGTTCAGCAGCCGAGTATTCTCTATGGCTATGACGGCCTGGGCGGCGAAGTTCTGCACTAGCGCAATCTGCTTGTCGGTGAAGGGGCGCACTTCTTGACGGTAGATGACGATGGCACCGATCAGCGCATCCTCTTTGAACATCGGCACCGCAACAATCGACCGCGCCCCACCAAACGTCGCCGCGCCGCCCGGAGTCGGCTCCGCCGCATAGTCGGCGATGCGGACCACGTCCTTTGTCCGAACGAGGCGACCAAGAGAGGTTCCGGCGGTCGGTTGATATCGACCACGCTGCAGGAGATGCTCGGCATGTACTGGCGGCACGCCGAACATCGCGACTGGATCGAAAAATTTGCTGTCGTATCGGAACAGAACGCCGAATTTCGCGTCGCAAATTCGCACCGCGTTCTCCAGCATGGTCTGAAACACTGGCTCGAGTTCGCCGGGCGAGCTTGATATGACGCTCAGCACTTCGGAGGTCGCGGTCTGCTGCTCCAACGATTCGGAAAGCTCCCGCGTGCGCTGCTGCTCGGCCTCGAATAGCCGCACATTCTCGATTGCTATCGCCGCTTGGTCGGCGAATGTTGGTACAAGCTCGATCTGCTTATCGGTGAACGGCTGTACGTTTTTTCGCATCAGCGTCATCACGCCAACCGGCACGCCATCGCGCAGCATCGGAACGCCGAGCAGCGTGCGGAAGGCGCCGGTTCCACGCGCCGGGTAAGTGTACTCGATGTCGGCCTCGATATCGTGAATTTGAATGACCTTGCCCTCGAGCAGCGCCCGCCCCGATCCACTGCTGCGGCTTAGCTCAACCGGCTGATCGTCAATAATTTGACTGAAATCTACCGGCAGACCATAGGCGACTGTCCGATAAAATCGGTCGCCTTGGCGCCGCGCAATGACCCCCATGTCGGCGTCGCACAATCTGCCCGCTGAGCGCAGCAATGCATCCAGTACCACATTGAGATCAAAAGCCGAGCGGCTGATGACCTTGAGCACGTCGGCAGTCGCGGTCTGCTGTTCCAGCGATTCGCTGAGATCGTCGGTGCGCTGGCGCAATTCGCTGAGCAGCCGCGTGTTCTCGATGGCGATGACCGCCTGGGCGGCGAAGTTCTGCAATAGCGAGATATGCTTGTCGGTGAACGGACGCACTTCCTGGCGGTAGATCGCGAACGCGCCGACCACCTCCTGGTCCTTGAGCATCGGCACAGCGACCAGCGTACGCACTCCGCCGAGTTCGACACCGCTCACCGCGACCGGTTCCCCGCTGAGAAAACAATGATCCTCGCGCAGATCCGCAATATGAACCGTCGCACGGGTGTCGGCGGCTCGGACAACCGGCACCGACGGACCTGGATAAACAATGGTACCAAGCTGGATATGATCGCGATATGCTGATGGCAGGTTGTGCCGCGCCGCCACCAGGAAGCCACCGTCCTTAGCCAGCCACAGATTGCCGAACTTCGCGTCGCAGATGCGGGTGGCATTAGCCAGCATCGCCTCAAATACCGGTTCGAGCGCGCCGGGCGATGAACTGATGACGCGCAAGACCTCCGAGGTCGCTGTCTGCTGTTCCAGCGATTCGGTGAGATCGTCAGTGCGCTGCCGCAATTCGTTGAGCAGCCGCGTGTTCTCGATGGCGATGACGGCCTGGGCGGCGAAGTTCTGCACCACCTCGATCTGCTTGTAGGTGAATGGGCGAACTTCCTGGCGGTAGATGGTGATGGCGCCGACCAGCACATCGTTTTGGAGCAGTGGTACGCGAACTGTAGATCGCGCGCCACCGAACCTTGCGGCATTGCCGGGTACAGCTTCCGCAGCGTCATCAACTGTGTGGCTTACCTGCTTTGACCGCAACATCCGATCGAGGGTGGTTCCGGCAGCCGGTCGAAACGGACCACGCTGCTGAAGAAACTCGACATATGCGGGGGTCACGCCGAACAGCGCGACCGGATTGAAAGTCTCGTTATCGCATCGCCACATAACGCCGAATTTTGCGTCGCAAATCCGTACAGCGTTCTCCAGCATCGTCTGGAATACAGGCTCAAGCTCGCCCGGAGACGAACTGATGACACTCAGTACCTCCGATGTCGCGGTCTGTTGCTCTAATGACTCGCGCAATTCATTGAGCAGCCGCGTGTTCTCGATGGCGATGACGGCCTGCGCCGCAAAGTTACGAACAAGTTCAATCTGCTTTTCGGTGAACGGTCGAACCTCCTGACGGTAAATGCTGATGGCGCCGACCAGCTCTTCATCCTTCAGCATCGGTACGGCTATTTGGGATCGCGCTCCGCCAAGCTTTGCGGTTGGGCCGGGCACACTTTCAGCGGCGCGATCAGCCACATGGCACACCTGCTTTGTGCGCATCAGCCGCTCGAACAAAGTCCCCGGCACCGGCACATATGACCCGCGCTGCATCATGAATTCGACAAGTTGTGGCGGGGTCCCAAAGTAAGCCACCGACTGAAAGTTCTTACCATCAAACCGGTACAATGTGCCGAATTTGGCTTCGCAGATGCGCGTTGCATTCTCCAGCATGGCCTGGAACACGGGCTCAAGCTCGCCCGGCGAACTGCTGATGACACGCAGGACTTCGGAGGTTGCTGTTTGTTGCTCCAGTGATTCACTAAGATCGTCGGTGCGTTGACGCAATTCATTGAGCAGACGCGCGTTCTCGATGGCGATGACGGCCTGCGCGGCGAAGTTTGTGACAAGCGCGATTTGCTTGTCAGTGAACGGCCGAACTTCCTGGCGGTAGATAACGATTGCACCGATCAATACATCGTCCTTGAGCATCGGTACGGCAATCTGGGATCGCGCACCGCCGAGCCTCGCTGTCGCACTGGACGCAGGTTCGGCACGGCGGTCAGCTGTATGGGTCACCTGCTTTGTCCGGATAACGCGCTCGAGCAAGCTCCCGGGTATCGGCCGATAGGGTCCGCGCCGCCTTTGGAATTCGACAAGTTTCGGCGGCGTCCCGAAGTGTGCCGCAGGGTCGAGGTTCTTGCCGTCGAGGCGGAACAGCGTGCCGAACTTGGCCCCGCAGATGCGTGTTGCCTTCTCTAGGATCGATTGAAATACCGGCTTCAGTTCACCGGGAGAGGTGCTGATGACGCGCAGCACCTCCGCCGTGGCTTTTTGCTGTTCCAGCGCCTCATCCCGCTCACGCTTGAGCAGCGCGTTCTCCGTCTTGGCGCTGGTGCTGGAGGGCTTGCGACGCCTACCGACCTTTGGCGCACTGCGGCGTTGCGGCGTCGCCGCCTTTCGGCGTCGCGCTTTAATTGGCTTGCCGCCTGCTCTGGAGCGCCGTCGCATTGCCTCCCCCATGGCTCAGGACAAGGCGTCGTAATGGTTGAAAATAGCACAATGGGAGTGGCCGCGTGTGACTTCCAGCACAGGAGGTTGAGCGGTTATGCAACGCCTGGGATGGTCTGGCTGGGGTTCTGCCCCTCCGGTAAGCGATGCTTTTCGGGGCGCAGATGCCCAGGACGAGTGAGCGTTCTGCACTGCGTCAATTTATGGTGGCGAAGTGAGCTGTGGCTCATTCACGACATTTCGGGCGCGGGTTCGGACTTCCGCTTTATCCCTAATGGCGACCGGATCGCTAAACCGCGGTAAGCGATGCTAGGACCAGACCTGCCGATCGCGGCGTGATATCATTTCCTATTGTGCGCACCGATGAGGTGATCGAATGAAATTTCCTCGCCGGCAGTTTCTGCATCTGGCAGCGGGCGCTGCCGCGCTCCCGGTGGTGCCGCGCTTCGCGAGGGCCCAAACCTATCCGTCGAGGCCGGTGCACTTGCTCGTCGGCTTTCCGCCCGGCGGCGCGGTCGACATCACCGCCCGGCTGATTGGCCAGTGGCTGTCGGAGCGGCTCGGCCAGCCGTTCGTCATTGAAAATCGGCCGGGAGCGGGTACCAACATCGCTACTGAGGCAGTCGTCCGTGCACCGGCGGACGGCCATACTCTACTTATGATCAGTCCACCCGCCGCGATTAACGCAACGCTCTATGAGAACCTCAACTTTAATTTTATCCGCGACATTGCACTCGTCGCGACAGCTCTCCGGGGACCGTATATTTTGTTGGTCAACCCATCAGTACCGGCCAAGACCGTTCCAGAGTTTATCGCCTACGCCAAGGCCAATCCGGGCAAGATCAGCATGGCGTCGGCCGGCAACGGCTCGGGGCCTCACCTAGCCGGTGAGCTGTTCAAAATGATGGCTGGTATCGACATGCCCCACGTACCATATCGCGGCGAGGCACCTGCAACGACCGATTTACTTGGAGGACAGGTGCAGGTTCTCTTCGGCACTTTGGCTGCTATCGAAAACATCAAGGCCGGCAAACTGCGGGCGCTTGCAGTGACCACCGCGATGCGCTCTCCGGCGCTACCCGACATCCCGACCTTGAGCGACTTCCTCCCGGGCTATGAGGTGAGTTTCTGGGATGGCTTCGGCGCCCCCAAAAACACGCCTCCCGAGATCATCGATAAGCTCAACGGGGAAATCAACGCCGCTCTCGCGGATCCCGTGATGAAAACGCGGATTGCCAGTTTGGGCTATTCGGTCTTTGCAAATTCACCCGCAGACTTGGGCAAATTCGTCGCCGACGAAACCGATAAATGGGGCAAGGTGATCCGGGCGGCTGGCATCAAGCCGGAGTGAAACGCACCCGATATTCCACAGTTCCCGTTAGGTGAACCCCGATACTAACCAGTACCATATGTCGCCTTCGGATCATTGGCGGACATCCCGCCGCTTCGGCCGATGTCCGCCCTAGTCCCGATAGCGGATACTAGTAGGAGCAGGCAATCGGAGGCGAGCAAAGGTCAGGATGGACGACGTGAAGCGACAATTGCACCTGAATCTGTTCATCCACGGTCGTGGCCATCACGAGGCGTCCTGGCGGCATCCCGCATCCTCGCCTCTCGCACTGACGGATATCCGTTACTATCAGGACCTGGCGCGGCGCGCGGAAGCGGCGCTGTTCGATTCCATTTTCCTTGCGGATCAGCTTGCGCTGGGTGACGATGCCGCGCAGGCGGCGCGCACCTGGCTGGAGCCGGTCACCGTCCTTGCAGCGGTGGCCGCGGCGACCACGCGGATTGGCATGATCGCCACGTGTTCGACCACCTATACCGAACCGTTCAATCTCGCGCGGCAGTTTGGATCACTCGATCACATCAGCAACGGACGCGTGGGCTGGAATATCGTCACCTCGTGGCTCGCCACGGCCGCGGCCAATTACGGTGGCGCGGGCCAGATCAGCCACACGGACCGCTATGCCCGCGCCGAGGAGTACATGGCCGTCGTGACGGCGTTGTGGGACAGCTGGGCGGAAGACGCGGTGATCGACGATCGGGCCAACGGGCGTTACGCCAGGCCGGACCGCATCCGACCGATTGGCCACAAAGGCGAGCACTATCAAGTCGCCGGCCCCTTAAATCTGCCGCGCACGCCGCAAGGCCGGCCGGTCTTCGTGCAGGCCGGCTCGTCCGATACTGGCCGCCGCTTCGCGGCCCGCCACGCCGAGGCAGTGTTCACCGCGCATATGGAAAAGGCCACGGCGCAGGCCTTTTATGCCGACCTGAAATCGCTGATCGCGGCGGAAGGCCGATCGCCCGAGCAAGTCCTCATCCTTCCGGGGTTGAGCCCGATGATCGCCGCCACGGAGGCCGAAGCGCAGCGCATGACGCGCGAAACCAACGAGCTGTCCGATCCGGACGTGGGCCGCAAACGATTGTCCGGCCGGTTCGGAGGTCACGATTTCTCGCACTTGCAGCTCGATCGCCCGCTCGTGCCCGAGGATTTTCCCGAACCGTCATCGGTGGAGGCGGCGCGTAGCCGAACCGAGGTGATCCTGGGCCTGGTGCGGCGTGAAAATCCAACCTTACGCCAACTGCTCGGTCTGCTCGCGGGCGCTCGCGGCCATTTTACTTTCGCCGGAACACCCGAACAGGTCGCCGATCTCATCGAAGATTGGTTCACCGACGGCGCAGCGGACGGTTTCAATATCATGCCGCCGCTGCTGCCATCGATGCTCGACGTGTTCAGCGCCGAAGTCATCCCGATATTACAGCGGCGCGGGCTGTTTCGCACGGCCTACGAGGGCACGACGCTGCGCGAGCATTATGGATTGCCCTGGCCGAAGAGTGCGTTTGATGCGGCTTCGTTCGAGTAGTTTGATCCGGCGCCACGGCAGCGGATATCAAATCCGCTCCACTAGGCGATGCGCTCATTTCCCCTGATCTGGCTGCGGTGCATGACGCGCCGCGTCTTGGAATCGAACGGATCGCGCCGATGAAGGACCGAAAGGTTGTTCCACATCAGGAGGTCGCCGATCCGCCATTCGTGGCACATGGCGAAACGCGGCTGCGTGGCGTGGTCCCACAGTGCGTCCAGCAAGGCTTCGCTCTCGGGAACGGTCAAGCCGAGCACGTAGGCGTTGGGACGGCGGCCGAGAAACAGCGCTCTGCGGCCGGTCTTCGGATCGGTCCGCACCAGCGGATGATGGGCGCCGACAGATTGCCGCACATCGGTGACTTCGCTGTAGCCCTTCCGCAGCATTCCGGCGCTGTTGCGCGACGCGTCGTGCACGGCGATCTTGCCTTCGGCGGCCCTTTTCAGCTCCGGAGGGAGCGCTTCGTAAGCGGCGAACATATTGGCGAAATAGGTATTGCCGCCAGCCTCCGCGGGCGGAACCTCTAGCGCGTGCAGTAATGCCGCCTTCGGCGGCACATCGACATATGTCATGTCGGCATGCCAAACGGCTTCGCCATCGCCGAGATTACCGATCGGCTTGCCGTTTTCTTTTACATTGGAAATGACGTTGAGCTCGGGATGCTCCTTGTTAAAGGGCTCGCCGTACGGATTGGGCCCTGGCGGATCGAGCTCGCCGAAGTTCTTGCTGAAGGCGATGAGCTGAGGGTCCGACAGAGTTTGCCCATGAAAAACCACGACGAGCCGCTCTCGCCAGGCGGCTTCAATATCGTCGACATCGGCTTGCAATAAAGGTTTAGCGAGATCGATGCCTGTCACCTCGGCGCCTAAGGCGCTGTGAAGATTCTTGATGTGCATGACCACCGATCCTCCTTGCCATCGTGTCGTCCGCCGCGCTGTTCCACCCCGGCGAAGTCACAGCCTTATTCTAACTGTATGCCGCTCGTCTTGATGGGAGCTTCCCATTTTTTGATCTGCGCAGCGACGAATTGCGCAAGATATTCCGGCGACCTGCGATCCGGCGCGACTACGTCGCCTCCAACCTGCTTCAGCCGCTGCTGGACGGCGGGGATATCGAGCGCCGCTGCAACCGCACGATTGAGCTTCTCGACGATTGCTATCGGCGTGCCGGCAGTGATGAAGAACGCATACCAGCTCGGCGCGTCAAAGTCGGTTAGCCCCTGTTCGGCCGCCGACGGCAGATCCGGCAAGATCGCTGACCGTTCCTTGCTCAGGATTGCGATTGACTTCAACGACTTGGCGATGATCTGCGGCAGCGCCAGCGGAAGGCTCAGGCATTCGTAGTCGATCCTGCCCGCGATGACATCCTGCATCGACTGGACGACGTTACGGTAAGGAATGTGCGTAACGCCAATGCCGATCGCCGAATTGAGAAGCAAACAAGCGAGATGGTTGGAGCCGCCGACCCCGCTTGAAGCGAACTGCAGCTTCGACTGGTTCGCCTTCGCGTAGGTTATGAAATCCTGCAGATTGTTGGCTGGAAAGTCCTTGCGCGTGACGAGGACCAGCGACTCGTCGGTAATGAGCCCCACCGGAGCAAAGTCCTTCAAGACATCGTAGGGTGGGTTTTTGTAAATCCATTGGCTCTGGGCAAACGATCCAACATTTCCGATTACGAATTGATAGCCGTCCGGCGCAGCCCTCGCCACGCGGGCTCCGCCCGCCATGCCGCCGGCGCCGGTGACATTCTCGACGACAACCGGCTGGCCGAGCGGACCATTCAATCCGTCCGCCATTATTCGCCCGATGGCGTCGCTCGATCCGCCAGCGGCAAATGGAACAACCAATGCCACGGGCCGTGTCGGCCAGCTTTGTGCGGCAGCGGATGAAATCGCGACCAGCAAAGCCGCAACGCTCGTAAAGGTACGCATGTTGTGATGCCTTCTCTTCTAAATTCGTTTCGAAAAATCGACTGCAAATCCAGGTTAATGATATCTGATACAATATTGCGCGCATACGTCCATTAATGGGAGGGTCCGGCCATGCTCCTGCCCCGCCAGCGATGGAAGCTGACCAAGGGCGCCAACGACGAGGAGCACGCCATGTCTGAAAAGGACAAACAGCCTTTCGCAATGCGGAATTTGACGGCGCCAAGGTGTCGCTATGGGTCGTGAACCGCCGCACCCACCACAGGCTGGCGTGACCGGTCTTCCCCGATAGCTGCCGCCCGGGCGCATGTGTGTAGCGGTCGGGATGGGCCAGACCTGCCTATTGGTGCGTGATACCGTGCCACATTGCGGCAGGCATGATCCCTATAGGGACGGGGCAAATGACAGTCGGCATCGGAAGACGGCAATTCATATCCGCGCTCGGAGGCACGGCTGCCGCTTGGCCGCTGGCTGCGCGCGCGCAAACGTATCCGTCGCGGCCGGTGCACTGGATCGTCGCGGCGGCTCCGAGTGGCGGCAATGACATTTTCGCGCGCCTGATGGGGCAATGGCTTTCGGAGCGCCTCGGTCAGCCGTTTGTCGTCGAAGACCGGCCGGGTGCCGGCAACAATATCGGCACGGAAGCGGTGGTGCGGGCGCCGGCTGATGGCTACACGCTTCTGCTTACTAGCTCGAATAATGCGAGCAACGCGGCGCTCTACCGCCATCTGAGTTTCGACTTCATCCGCGACATCGCGCCGGTCGCCGGCATCGCCCGCACTACGCTGGTGATGGTGATCAATCCGTCGGTTCCGGCCAAGACCGTTCCGGAATTTATCGCCTACGCCAAAGCCAATCCCGGCAAGGTCAACATGGGTTCGGCCGGAATCGGCGGCATAGGCCATCTCGCCGGCGAATTCTTCATGATGATGACCGACGTCAAACTGTTGCACGTACCCTATCGCGGTAATGGGCCCGCACTTGAGGCCTTGCTCGCGGGCGAAGTGGGCGTGTTGTTCCCCTCTTTGGCCTCGGCGATCGAGTACATCAAAGCCGACAAGTTGCGTGGGCTTGGGGTAACCAGCGGCGCGCGCGCAGCCGCAATGCCGGCGCTTCCGAGCATAGGCGAGTTTGTGCCAGGCTACGAACTGAGCACGTGGTACGGCATGGGCGCACCCAAAGGTACGCCCACCGATATCATTGATACGCTCAACCGGGGCATCAACGCCGGCCTCGCCGATCGTAGGCTGAAGCAGCGGTTCACCGATCTGGGCGACGTTCCGATGCCGATGACGCCCTCCGAGTTCGGCTCCTTTATGGCCGCAGAGATCGAGAAGCTGACCAAGGTGGTGAAATTTGCCGACATCAAGGCTGATTAGGCTGATAGTGTGCCAAGCGGGACCAACGAGTTCCCACGGGCAATTGGACCAATGACCAAGATGCGGACGCTGTTCGACAAGGTTTGGGACGATCACATCGTCGCCCAGGAGGAAGACGAGACGCTACTCTACGTCGATCGTTGTCTCATTCACGAAGGCTCACGGCATACCTTCGATACGCTGCATGAGCGAGACCTATCGGTCGCACATCCGAGCAAAGTCTTTGCGTTTTCCGATCACTACATCCCGACCGACCCGCAAGCCCGGACGCGCGGCGTGGCCAGCATTCCCGATCCGGGAATACGCAATATGGTCGAGCTTTTAATTCGCAACACCGACGAATACAAAATCACCCGATTTGGTTGGGGCGACGATCGGCAAGGCATTCTCCATGTCGCCGGACCTGAGCTCGGTCTCACCCAACCCGGCATCGTCCTGGTCGGCGCCGACTCGCATACCTCGACACACGGAGCGTTCGGCAACCTGTCATTCGGCATCGGCGCATCGGAAACGACCCACGCAGTGGCGACGCAGACAATTTGGCAGCGCCGCCCGAGCACGCTCCGCATCAGGATCGATGGACCGCTCGGTTTTGGCGTCACCGCCAAGGACATCATCCTTGCCGTCATCGCGAAGATCGGCATCGGCGGCGCGATCGGTTATGCGATTGAATATGCCGGCTCCACCATCACGCGGATGACGATGAATGAGCGGATGACGACCTGCAACATGTCGATCGAGGCTGGCGCAAAGGTCGGCATGATTGCGCCAGACGACACCACCTATGAATTCCTCGCAAATCGCGCCTTTGCGCCGAAAGGTCGGGCCTGGGACGAGGCGCTGAGATTTTGGCGCACGCTGCCTTCCGACGCGGAAGCAAAGTTCGGCAAAGAAGTCGAGATCGATGCTACCCGCGTCGTTCCGATGGTGACGTGGGGCACCAATCCAGAGCAGGCCCTTCCCATTACCGGGCGTGTCCCAGATCCTGAACAGGAGCAAAACGCCGAGCGACGAACCGAGTACCAAAAGGCGCTATCCTATATGGGCCTGCAGCCAGGCATGCCGCTCACCGACATTGCCGTCGATCGGGTTTTCATTGGTTCGTGCACCAACAGCCGGCTTGACGATATTCGCGCCGCGGCGGCGGTTGCGAAGCTCGGGCATGCCGTCGTTCCGGCCTGGGTTGTTCCTGGCTCGCAGAGCATCAAGCGTCAAGCGGAGGCCGAAGGCCTCGATCGCATCTTCACCGAGGCCGGTTTCGAATGGCGCGCCGCAGGCTGCTCGCTCTGCACCGCACTCAACGGCGACCAGTTGAAGCCCGGCGAGCGTTGTGGATCGACGTCGAACAGGAATTTCCAGGGACGGCAAGGTCCGGGCGGGCGCACGCATCTCATGAGCCCGGCAATGGCTGCAGCTGCGGCGCTCCGCGGCCGTCTAGTCGATGTGCGGGAATTGGCCGCGAGAAAGTAGGCGCCATGGAGCCGTTCTCAGTTCTATCCGGGGTTGCCGTCCCGCTCGACGAAGCGAACCTTGACACCAATCAGATTTGCCCGACCCGCTTCAACAAAGTGCCAAAAGGACCGCGTTTCGCGCAGATTCTCTTCCATGATCGGCGTTTCAATGCCGACGGCTCTGAAAAGCCTGATTACATTCTCAATCAAGCGCCATACCGTCACGCGGTGATTGCAGTGGCGGGTCGGAACTTCGGCGTCGGCTCGTCCCGAGAAACCGCTGTATTCGGTCTCATCAGCTTCGGCATTCGTTCAGTTATTGCGCCGAATTTCGGCGATATTTTTTTCAACAATTCACTCAAGAACGGTTTGCTGCCAGTGCGGCTGCCTGCCGCGACCGTGGACGTGCTGATGCGACAGCTACTCAATCAACGTGGAGCGCAGATTACAGTTGACTTGCCTAACCAGGCGGTTACTGGGCCCGACGGCAAAATCCATCGCTTTGAATTCGAGCCATTGAGTAAGCGCCGCCTAATCAAGGGCATGGACGAAATCGCGCACACACAGGAGTACAGCAGCGCCATCAGGCGGTTTGAGTACGATCAAAAGAAATCCTTCCCGTGGCTCTATTCTTGAAAAGCTAACACTCGCGCGGCCACTGGCCTGCCTTCAGGCCCTGGGGTCGACCTCCCTTAGCTGGCCGGGAGCGCGCGGGTGAGATGGATGTCAGGGAATGGCAGCTGTCAGTTAGTAAGGACGATTGGAGCACCCGGTACGGCAATTTACATGGGCGCCGGACCGTCGGTAATATACATAAACCGCGCCTTGGCGTCGTTCGAGCAATCTAAGAGTCAGCAGGGCGAGCCTTCGGTCGCTGCCTAGCCAACTTGAACCACGCCTACGGCAAAAAAGGAAGGTTCGACCATGCCTTATACGATTGATCAATTTGCTGCCGATTGCAGGGCAGCGCTTCTCAAGGATTCCGGCCCGGCTGGTCGCGAGCGCGTTCGCCAGTTTACTGAAAAAGCCTGCGCAGACCGGGAGTTCGTGGCAAAGCATCTTGGACCGAATGTAGATGCCGAGCGGAAGATTTTGTATGAAGATCCTGACTTGCATTTCTGCATTCTCAGCCACGTCTACAAAGGCGCGAAAAACATCGCTCCCCACGATCACGGGCCAAGCTGGGCGATCTACGGTCAAGCCGCCGGCGTAACGGAAATGACGGATTGGCAACTCGTTGAAAAGCCGGCAATCGATAAGCCCGGCAAGGTCGCAAAGATTCGAACATACAGATTGACGCCCGGCATGGCTTACCACTACGGCGAGGGTGATTTGCACTCACCCCGCCGAGAGGCCGAGACGCGCTTGATCCGCATTGAAGGAATTGATCTCACCAAAGTGAAGCGCAATAAATACGAGATCGCAGCTTAGGATCGACGGTCAAAAGAAGGCGAGTGTGAACAGACTCTCCTTATAAAGGAGGGCAAATTGGGAAACAGGTCACGCGCGGTGTCCGTCTGTGCGCCCAACGCCATAAATATCGCTGCGTCGGACTAATCAACGTCGTGGGCCAAGTAGACCCTGTCCGTTTGTTGTACTGCTCTCCTTGCTCGAAAAATACACTGGTTCTCTGAGTAGACCCGTTGCGGAAATTTTAGCACGTTCCCGTTGGCAACGGCTCATTTTGCAATGCTCCGCATACTGCGGTGAACTTCCTTCGACGTACCAGCGGAGCAGCCTTATGCCAGACGATGCGGTCTTGGACTCAATAAAATCGGCCCTGTTGGAGCGCTTCGGCGAGGAATTTACGATTGATCCGGAATTGTCCGGCCTGCACGAGCTTGCAAGAATCGCTGGGCATCGTTCACATCGGCGCTACTTGCCCCGCCGGATCGAACTTAACCTGCTGCGGCTCCTATGCGCATGCGCCCTCTCGGCGCCGTCCAAAAGCGACCTGCAACAATCCGATATTGTCATCGTGAGTGATGCGGCCATACGAAAGGCCATTGTCACGACCATCCCGGATATGCCCTGGATCATGGAAGCGGCGGCGTTTCTGGTGTTCGTTGCCAACGGCGAGCGGTTGCCGATGATGGCGAAACTGCGCCAAAAGCCATTCCCGAACGATCATCTCGATCAGTTCTTCAATGCATCAGTCGATGCGGCGCTCGTGCTGACGACATTTATTCAGGCGGCGGAAGCGGTCGGGCTCGGTTGCTGCCCGATCAGCGCGATCCGCGACCATCCAGCCACCGTCAGTGACTTGCTGCGCTTGCCAAATCGCATCATTCCGGTGGCGGGGCTCTGTGTTGGCTGGCCGGCCGAGCCGGGCGTGGTCACGCCTCGCCTTTCTCTGAGCACCACGGTGATCGAGAATGTATACGGCGAACGCGACCTCGCCGCGGAGATCAGCGCTTATGATCAACGCCGTGCGGCGTTGAGGCCCTATCGGCGGCAACGCGATATAGAACGCTGGGGCGAGCCGCAGCTCTATGGCTGGTCCGAGGACAAGACGCGTCAGTATGCCGTGCCGACCCGCTACGATTTCGGCAGTTTTGTGCGGGGTAAGGGATTTTGTTTGGATTAAGACTGCCGAGGCGCACGGCATCACCATCCCGCTTCCGAGACTTGGGCGCGCCGACGAGGTTGTCGAATAATCCTTTCGCAGTGCATCAATTGACGGTCGTAACGCGTCGTGATGGGTCAGACTCGGCCGCGCCGGTCACCGGCTGCCGTGACCGCTATACCTCCAACACCGGACTCGAATGCGGCCAGCCGTGGCGACCGTTCAGGGCCGATTGTGTTGCAAAAGTCGAATGTTGCAGGTCTATAAATTTTTCGCGAAAACACAAACGGGAAGCAATCGCCGATTCGTATAACCTCTATCGCGTTACCGAAGTCGCCTGT
>Ga0181532_10001251_pt1 | contig 24949 bp, 23 predicted proteins | sample PEATcosm2014_Bin_33_FD_119768 | JGI IMG/M metagenome (GOLD analysis project Ga0181532, IMG submission 119768) | Peatland microbial communities from MTU Mesocosm Facility, Houghton, MI, USA - PEATcosm2014_Bin11_30_metaG | ecosystem: Environmental > Terrestrial > Soil > Wetlands > Peat | place... | reverse complement strand
TTCGATGTTGCGGCCACGACTACCGAGGAACCGGCTGAATGCATCAGCGCCCTGGTGCTGCAAGGCCTGAAAAAGCCGGTGGACTGTCCCGCTTTTGCCGTACGCTGTACGCCTGAGAGGCCGTTGGGCGCGCCCATGGTCTCGGGCGAAGGCGCCTGTGCAGCGTACTATCAGTACCGCCGACCGACTGGGAAGTAGCGCCCCGACCTGTCGGGGCAGCTTCCATGCCGGCCTGAAGGTCGGCGCTACGCAAAGTCGGAAAGGTTAACCGTGCCAGACAATCGCAGCCCGCTCGAAAGTCCCACCTGCCCGGCGCCATTCCCTGCCGGGGATAAGATCCTGCTCGGTCACGGCAGCGGTGGACGTCTGAGCGCTGCACTCTTGCGGGAAGTCTTTCTTCCGTCGTTTCAGAATCCTGCCTTGGCCAAGCTTAATGACCAAGCGGTCGTTGACGTTGAAGGTGTGCGTTTGGCATTCACTACCGATTCGTTCGTCGTCAACCCACTGTTCTTTCCCGGAGGCGACATCGGTTCCTTGGCCGTGTACGGCACCGTGAACGACCTTGCTATGGGTGGGGCGAAGCCGCTCTTCCTCAGCGCCGGATTCATCATCGAGGAGGGACTGCCGCTCGAAACGTTGAGGCGAGTTGTCGGGTCGTTGCGGGCAGCAGCCGAAGCGGTTGGGGTAGAAGTGGTGACGGGCGACACGAAAGTGGTCGAGAAGGGAAAAGGGGACGGCCTCTTTATTAACACTTCGGGGATCGGGCGCGTTCCTCCAGGGGTGAACCTGTCCGCTGACCAGGCGCGGCCCGGCGATTGTATTCTCCTCAGCGGCACGCTGGGCGATCACGGCATTGCTATTCTCTCGCAACGTGAGGGACTGGAGTTCGAGACGCCCATCGCGAGCGACGCTGCCCCGTTGCACTCCCTGGTTGCGGCGATGCTCGAGGTTACGTATTCCATTCGCTGTCTCCGCGACCCTACCCGAGGCGGCCTTTCGAGCACCTTGAACGAGTTCGCGGCCCAGTCGCGTGTGGGGATCGTCGTGGAAGAATCCGCCATACCCATTCGCGAGGAGGTGAAAGGCGCCTGCGAGTTGCTGGGGCTGGACCCGCTCTACGTGGCGAACGAGGGGAAGTTGGTGGCCGTCGTAGCGGCTCCGGAAGCCGAACGGGTCTTGGAAGCAATGCGGAGGCACCTACTGGGCACGAACGCTCGCCTGATCGGAAAGGTGGTGGATGCTCATCCTGGTATCGTCACCATGCGAACTTGCCTAGGCACTTCCCGCATCGTCGATATGCTGGCCGGCGACCAGTTGCCGAGAATATGCTAGGGAACAGGTGAGAGGGAACAGGGAACAGGGAAGGGGTAACACCAGATAGACCTGTTCCCTGTAACCTGTTCCCTATTCCCTGCTTTCCCATGCACGAACTGAGCATTGCCAACTCGATTCTCGAAGCGGTGCGCAAGGAGCGCGAACGGCTGAACGGCGCGCGGGTGACCAAGGTGGGCGTGCGCATCGGCGAGTTGGCAGGCGTGGATCCGGAGGCGCTCAGTTTCGGGTTTGAGGTTTTAGTCAAAGACACTGACTTCGAGCCCTTGCCCCTGGCCATCGAGTCTGTTCCGCGCCGCCATGAATGCTCGCAATGCCGGCACGTCTTCACGGTAGTGGATTACCGGATGGATTGCCCCGCCTGCGGCTCGACCGATAGTCGCTGTATCGGCGGCGACGAACTCGAATTGGCATACCTTGAAGTGGAGGAGTTATGAGCCGCTTGCCGCTTGAACAGAAGGTCCTGAGTGAGAACGACCGCATCGCCCAGCGGTTGCGGGAACGTTTCCTGGCGCGAGGACTTTTCTGTTTGAACTTCATCAGTTCGCCCGGGGCAGGGAAGACGTCACTGCTCGAGCGTACTCTCGAGCGCTTTCCCACCGGCGAGAGGGTGGCGCTGCTGACGGGCGATATCCAGACCGACAACGATGCGAAGAGGTTGGCTCGATTCGGCTTCCCGGTGAAACAGATCACCACTGGGGGGACATGCCACCTGGATGCGCGCATGATCGAGCGGGCGCTCGAGGACTGGCCGCTCGAGTCTCTCGATACGCTGCTGATTGAAAACGTCGGCAACCTCGTGTGCCCGTCGAGCTACGACCTTGGCGAAGCGGCGAAAGTGGTCGTGCTCAGCGCGGCGGAAGGCGAAGACAAACCTCTCAAATACCCCGCCATTTTCTTCAAAGCCGAGCTCCTGATCCTGAATAAGACCGACCTGCTTCCTTACGTCTCTTTCGACCTCGCCCAAGCGCGCGCCAATGCCCTCCAGGTGCATCCGGGCATGGAGATTGTTGAACTCTCCTGCAAAACTGGCGCGGGGTTTGAGGATTGGATGAAATGGCTGGCGCGGCGCCGCGAGTCGGCCAAAGCCGGCACGATGCTGGCCTCAGGCCAAGTGTGAAGCGGGAAAGAATTCTCAGTCGAGTGGCACGAGCGACTTGACACCTGTATCCAAGAGTACTGGCTTCATTGTCCAAAGCCCTTAAGGTGCTTTTTGTTGGAACCCAAATCGGGAATATCCGAGGCAAAGCGACCTACGCCGATCACTCGTTGCGACGTTCGTAGGCCGCGGCAGGCGGAAAGCAATTGAACGCTCTCGCGGATGACGCGCGATGGGCGCCAGCCGGTAATACGAACAAGTCGATCCAGAGCCGCTTGGGAGCGGCGGTCGAGGCGCGCATGTACAGTTGCTTTCATATAACTAGTGTAACGCAAGTTTCACAACGTAATACAGCAGCGGTGTTGTCCGCATATCAAGAATTGACAGAACGTCCCCACTGCCGACTGCCTACTGCCTATCCGCTAAGTGGCTCGTCCTCAGGTGTGTCTTTCCTCCTGCGGCCGGCACGATATGGCGGAGCAGCCACAGCAGCAGGCATCCCATGGCTCCCCCAACCAAAGTCCCCATTCCCACGCCAAAGGTAATGTGGCCGAAGATATGCGCCAAAGGGCCGGCGCGGGGTGAATACTCCGGTGCGCTGTAAACATTCATCGTGTTTGTCAAAGCGGAAAAGGCGATAGCGCTGCAGATGAGAAACTGCGAACAGAGCTCCAGCAGAAAGGCGGCCACCACAACGCTGCTGTAGCTGCCGAATGCCTTGAAGTGAATGAGCAGGACGGCAAGTAGGATCGAGGCGGATCCGGCCACGGTCACACTCACCATGCGGACAATTGCGGGCGGCGTGCCTGCCTTGTCCATGATCAGGCGAAGCAACCACACGGCCGTGATCAACCCGAACAGGGGCATCAAAAGGCGAATATGTTCTCGTAATCCGTGCCCACCGATTTTCATAATGTCTCCCTTTGCAATTGCTCGAGTGCGGCGTTGGGCTTCCGGGCGGCGCGCACCGGTCTAAACGCCAGCGCTACGAGCTCCTGCCGCCCGAATCAAAAGCAGCGTCATGTCGTCTTCCAATTCCTCGCCTGACCAGTCGCGTACAGCCTCCAAAACGTGTTGGCGGATTTCGTCCAAAGGTTCTTCCGGGTGTTGCTTGAGGACAGCTTCCAGCCTCGCCGCGCCGAACTCCCGCTCTGAGCTTTCGCCGGCTTCAGTTATTCCGTCGGAATAAAGGGCCATCACGTCGCCAGGCTGAAGAACGATCCTGCCCACTTCGAAGTCCGTGCCGGGAAACAGCCCGAGCGGGGGGCCGCCGGCGTGAAGCTGCTCGCCGGAGCGTGATCCCAGCAGGATGGGCGCGGGATGGCCGGCATTGACGTAAGTGAGACTACGATCGCGCGCGCTCCACTCCGCGAAAAACGCCGTTGCGAACTGCGCGCCGTCGGTGACGCGGTGAAGCTGGCGGTTGAGCTGGGAACAGAGTTCCCCGGCCGGGTGTCCGGCGTCGTAGAGGGTTCGAAGCACGGCGTGGACGTTGGACATCAGGATGGCCGCCGAGATTCCTTTGCCGCTAATGTCGGCAATGGCGAAAGCCAGGCGGCCGCCGGACCGTTGCAGGACATCATAGTAGTCTCCGCCAATTCCCCGGGCGGGAACACAAACCGCAGAGAACTCGAGTCCGCCGTCGGCTGGAAATTGCTTTGGAAAAAGCGCCTGCTGCACCTCCAGAGCGAAGGTCAGCTCCGCTTCCTTGCGCGCCAGTTCGTGGCGGCTGGCGCGTAATTCGAGTTGCACGCGATAAAGCACCATTCCCAGAATCGCGGCAGCCGTAGTTCCCGCGAACGTCAGGCCGAACGTCGCATAGGCGGACATGGCGATGTAGCCACGGCCGACGTAGAGCAGCACCCCTGCTCCCACTAGGAAAACCAGAAGGTAGAGGCGGTCGCGCATGGTTGGATACAGTCTGACTTAAGTTTGAAGGCATGGCAAGTGTCTGTTGCCCGCCATATCCGGAGGCGGGCCGTCGGGCTATTTCGAACGGGGTCTGCGAATCGGTGGACGCACGAAGAAACGGTTTCAGGCAAAGGCCGCAAAGCAAGAAAATCGAGATCGCATCGATTTGCGCCTTTCGCCCGGTGCATCACCTGTGTTAAGTTTCTCGATTCTGACTCCTGAATCGAGGCGAAACCGAGAATGTTTTCTCCGTTCGAAGGTCGAGTCCGCTGGCTCCTCATCGCCTGGATTTTTGTCATGAGCTCGGTGGGATTTCTGGACCGCGTCAACATTTCCATCGCCAGCGATTATATTGTCAGGGAATATCATCTTACGAATATCCAGCTTGGTTATATTTTTAGCGCCTTCGTGTTTGGATATGCGTTGTTTCAGGCTCCGGGCGGGCGCGTCAGTGATCGTTACGGAGCGCGGCGGGTAATCACCATCGCCACCCTTTGGTGGGCGGTTTTCACCAGCCTGGCGACGGCCATTCCCCGGAATATTGCCCACGTGGTCGCGGCTTTTATCGCCGTGAGATTCCTGTTGGGCGTCGGCGAGTCGGTGATCTATCCGGCTTCAAATCGCGTGGTGGCCAAGTGGATTCCCACTCATGAGCGCGGCAGAGCCAATGGTGTGATATTTGCCGGGGTGGGCGCAGGCGCTGCGGTCACGCCTCCGTTGATTACTTACATTATGCTGCGCGGCGGTTGGCGGGTTTCTTTCTGGGTGAGCGCTCTGATCGGCGTCGCCGCCGGCATGGTGTGGCTGTGGCTGGCGAGAGACAATCCGGAACATCACCCCTGGGTGGGCGAGCGGGAGATGGGTGTCATCCGCTCCGGTTTGCCCAATGCGGAAGATCAACCGAAAGGGATGCTGCCCTGGAGAAGCATCCTGGGTTGCAAGGATTTCCTGCTGGTCACGTACAGTTATTTCTGTTACGGCTATGTGGCCTATATCTTCTTCACCTGGTTCTTTCGTTACCTGTCCACCGTGCGCGGGTTGAATCTGCGTGAGAGTTCGTACTTCACAACCCTTCCCTTCATCGCCATGGCAGTGTGTTCGCCGCTGGGCGGAGTCATAAGCGATCGGATTACGCGCCTCTACGGCAAGCGTTGGGGAAGGTGTGGTGTTTCGGTTGTTGGAATAGGGCTATCGGCCGTGTTCGTGGCATCAGGTGCTTACGTCGCTAGTCCCAGGCTGGCGAGCATTGTGCTGGCGGGTGGGGCAGGCGCGCTTTATATATCCCAGAGCACTTTCTGGTCGGTCACGGCGGATATCGCGGGGGAGTCGGCCGGCGCCGTCTCCGGCGTCATGAACATGGGCGCCCAGATCGGAAGTACGGTTACCGCCACGCTCACACCCCTGATTGCGTCGCGTTTTGGCTGGGAAGCGTCATTCGCAGTGGCCGGTTTCCTCTGCGCCACCGGAGCGCTGGCCTGGCTGTGGGTTGATCCCAACCGCAAGCTCTCGCCAACAGACTGACCGGCATTCATCCCCTGGCAGGCGGGGGTCCGCGCTACTTCGTCGTAGCGCTGGCCTACAGGCCAGCATTTGCCTACCTAAAGGTTGGCGTTATGTCAAATTGGGACAGCGCCCTAATAGGGGATCTCCACGGTGCGGTTCAGCGCTGTCATCCGGGCGGAATCGACTTCGTAGACGACCACCCGGAGGGCGTAGGTTCCTGCGCTCACTTTAAGCTGACCCCGGAGATTCAGGCCGGTGGTGAGAAGGTGGGCGAGCGTGGCGTCCTGCAGTTGTAAGTCGACATTGCGTTGCGTACCATCCACCAGGTTGCCGTCACGGTCGAAGGCCACGCAGACCAGCTTCAAATTCAGCCGATTGCGATCACCTTCCCTACGGAAACGTAGAGCGTGTGCATCGATGCGCGAAACGACTGACAGTCGAACCTCCTTATCGCTCACCTTAAAGAACTGCGTGTGGACTTCAACCGGGAGTTCCAAATACTCCTCGCGGGTGAAAACGGCGTCATCAATTTCCTGCTTGGCGCGCTCTTCGGGACGGACTTCCCGGTTCGGAGCGAAGTAGCCGTTGCGGGCCTGCACGCTCAATCCCTTCGCATTCACCAGTTCGACTTTCAGCTTGTGAAACTTGCCGTCGTATTTCAAGTTCTGCGGCGAGAAAGCGAGCAGATAGGTGATTTCGGGCAGCGCCCCGGCCCTGCGGAATCCCCCGTCATAGTCATTCGTGTTGTGAACGAATACGCCACCCGTGTCGTGCGAGACGCAAGACATGACATCGTCGTTCATCTCCTTGCCCGCCCTGCGGTACATGGCCTGCCTTGCGAGCATGGATGGGTCGGTTCCGCCACCGGGGCCGCCGGAAGCATTGAACGGAAGGACATTGCCCTCTGAGGCGTCGCCGCCCGGGATATCCACCCACAGGCCGCGTGCGTCCAGCGCGCTGATCACCACGTGTTCCCGCAGGGCGCGGTCGATAAGCTGGTCGAGGTCCGATTGCAGATCGAGCGCCAGAAACCCTTGTGAGAGCCATAGAATGCTTCGCTGGCCAGGTAGCGCACCCAGGCGCCGCACCAGATTCTCAAGCACGTGCAGACACTGCCTGGACTGCACCTGGTCGTTTTGCCAGGCCATTCGGGCCGCCTGCTGAGCCTGGTTCTGTGCATCTGCACAATGCCGCGGGTCGCCGCCACAGGCGCAACCGATGTATTCCCAGGCGGCGATATTGAGCATTATCGAATCGTGCTGCTCGTCGATCAGGTAAGACTCGTAAGGCGTAAGCGGCGGGCAGTCGTTCTCCGCACGGATAGTTCGCGGACGTGGCCGGAGATTTGCCAGGGTCTCGTGCAGCTTGGCGCGGTCATCCGTGAAATCGAGAATTCCAAGGCCAGACGATGTGAAGATGCCTGCGCGGTCCGCTGGCTGTAGCGAGGAGTTAAGGTATTTCTCCGCTGCCGCACGGGTGCGGTACATGTCCTCGAATGCCACCACCAGGTCGTCGAAGTAGAAAGCCACGTAGCGCTGGGGCAGCGTCAGCGCTGGTGCGGCTTCCGATGGTGCTGGGGGCTTGGCAGTTGCGGACGGCGACGAAGGGGCCGCGGCTGGAGCGGCCGCGACGGTCTCAACTCGGAAGACTGTCAGGCTCTGAGGCTTGCCGTTGTCGGAGAGGCGGAAATCGTCCTTGGTAAGTCCCCCGAAGGCCTTGCCGTCCTTGTCGAGCACCACCACGCGCACCAGAACTTCGTTCCTCTGCGCCCGGACGGTGAAGGTGGGTGTTGTCTCCTCGCTTTTGATCTCCGGGACTTCCTGGTTTTGCGGGTTCGGAGCGGTTCTGAGGGGCCAAGTCCCGGCGATGCAGGCTCCTAGGAGTGCGATCGATAACAGCCGTACCCATTTCGCCGGAATAGCCATCCGGAACCTCCGGCCTGCGTCAATCCGCCGCATCTAGTGTCATTTCGAGTGCAGCGACGAATCCCGCACTGCCTCGGGCAAACCGAAAAAAGCAAAGTCCACAGCAGGATTCCTCGCGGCGCTTGGAATGACAGCGAAGTGCGGGGCGGAAGAGGCGGAGTCTCACTCGCCCAGTTGCCGGGCCAGATAATCCGTCAGGCCAATTTCTTTGATCAGGCCGAGTTGGGTTTCGAGGTAGTCCACGTGGCGTTCTTCGTCGCGTAAGTTTGCCAGCAGCAGGTCGGCGCTGCCCTGGTCTCCAGCCTTGGCGCAGGCGGCGTATCCCTTGTTGTAGTTCACAATGGCCGTGTGCTCGCCTTTGAGGTCAATCGTGAACTGATCGCTGACATCCTTGCCCGCTTCGATTTTGGGAAATGTCTGTACGTCCGGCGTGCCTTGCAGGAAGAGAATGCGTTCAATCAACTTCTCGGCATGTTGCATCTCTTCGATGGCTCGCTTCTTCGTAAAGGCGCCAAGCGGCTTGTAGCCCCAGTTATCGCACATTTCAGCGTGCAGGATGTATTGAACGGCGGCGCCCAGTTCTTCGGTCAGCGCTCCGGCTAGAACTTCCAGTACCTCGGATTTGCCCTTCATGGCTTATTGGCTCCTTGAGATGAATGACGGATTATGCGGTTGTGAGTGGCTCGCATGCTGCCAAATTTCCGGCCCCATCAAGGGGACGGAGTCGAGGCGTTTACCGAACGGACGTTGTGTCACACGACGTTGGGCTTCTGCCTCTCGGCTTCGGGTCCTTGTGCGAGGGCTCTTATCCCATCACTTTTCATGGGCTGTGTCAAGAGATGGCTATGTAGGGTAGTGGGTCAATTTCGATTCCCACCGAGATTGGCCCGAAAAATGCGACATTAAAAGACTGCGACACGCTACAATCCCCGGCATGTCGAAAATCAGCCTTATCCGCTATCACACAGACAAAGACGCAGCGAGGCCAGTCATGACGGGCTTCGTCCTGACCTCTTCCGTACGGTTGGCCTTGTATCTACTTCACACCGTCAGGTGGATTGAGGTATGGAATTCCCTAGTTACAGGGGCAGTCGTTGCCGTCGCTATTTACGCTTATTACTTTGTCCTTAACTGGTTTAGGCGCCACGATCTGGAAGAACCTCCGAGGCGAATACCTCACCGCAAGCGCCAGAAAATATCCAAACATCTCCTCCCCTACGGTCACTCCACCTACCCGGTCGTTTCTATTTACTTTTGCGCTCATGTAGCTGACGGGAAGACATTCGCTGAGGATATCCGCCGCGCCCTGACGGACGGTGGCTGGCGAGTAGATCGCATGGAAGAGGCCGATTGCCATTCATCTTTGCGGGGTGTTTGGATAAATGGGGAATGGAAAGATAAGATTCCCGCCGACAGCATTCCTATGAGCACCGTATTGAAAGAAGCGCTGGAAAAAGGCGGAGTATCCGCTGCTGTCGAAAACCCTCATGGCTGGATGATACTGGGCATCGGTCCTGTTTGATTTATTTAGGAAAGTTACGCCGCTTCAGAAGCCGTTTGTCCGAGTAGTTTCACAATGTCTGCAACATCCCAAACCCGACTTGAAATCCCTGCTTCCATCGCAGGAGTAACACGGAGAGTCTGGTGAATTCGGCAGAAGTTGTAGTGAACGGCATAGAGGGAAACCGCATGGCGAAGGTTATCAACCTTCTTCGAGAACCCGTTTGTCAGCCGAGTAAACCGGCGCATCGACATTCGCATGGTCAAGTTTGCGCGTTCAACGTAGCTGGTCGAAATATGCTGCCGTTCCGGTCTCCCCGTAATCACCGCAGCTTGAGCGCCGATGCAGACCGCTGGACTGTACCTCCGCTCACTCTCAGGAGGCACGCCGTACAGCTTAATCAGCGTCGCGTAATCGATATCGCAGCCGAACGCCCCCTCAACCGCATCCAGGTAAACTCGGTATCCGTCGGTCGTCAATTGAATCCGATTGGCGAGCCGACCGGCCAGATCCTGCATGAACTCAAAGGCGCATCCGGCGTCGCGCGTCCCGATCAGGTAAGCGATTGTCAGCTTGCTGTCCGCATCGACCGCCGTCCACGTCCAAACATCGCCGTACCCGAACGTGCCTTTCTTATCGGCCGGCACGTTCTTCTCTTTGGCATAGCAGAATTGCCAGATTTCATCGCATTGCACGCGGCGCGACCTCACGTTGCGCACCGTGCGGTCATGGAACTCTGCGCACGCCGTGCCGATGTTTTCAAGGAGGGTGAGAATCGTTCCCTTGGCTACACCTGTCATCCTGCTTGTAGCCCTGATGGAATTTCCTTCCACGAGAGCCGAAACAACAGCGACTTGTTTGGAGAAAGGGAGCTTGTTCATGACTAGCATTATGCTTGAACGTTCATGCATTGTCAAGAGAAAATTGCACGAGAAAGGGCTTCGATACGAAAAATCTTTAAGGGATATGACCTTTACGCGAGGGCAGCGTAGTGAGATGATGACCATCCTGCCGTCGGTTGACCAAATAAGAAACAAGAAGATGCGACGGCTAAAGGAGTGCCAGCCATTGACCATAGCTATCGCCTCTCTCTGCGTAGACGGACTCGTGATTTGCTCCGATCAGCAAGCGAGTGTCGGGGATTTCAAGTTCTACCAACGGAAATCAACCTGCATCCCTCTGGCTGGAGCGCAAGATTGGGTCATGCTGGCATATGCTGGAACGTCTATCGACACGATGAAGACGATCTATGAAAGTTTACGAAGCAAGCTTGAGTTTCAGCACAAAGAACCTGGAGAAATAGAGGACGATTTGCAATCCACCCTGAATCGCGCAATTCCCAGGGGCCTAAGAGAATCACACCAACTCCTTTGCGGATTTCGTGAGGCCGGAGTTCTGCGCCTACTAAAAACATTAAATAAAGCGATTTATCCCGTTAAAAAGTGGGATTGTATCGGGATCGGAGATTCAGCGCTAACCAGATACTTAGGAGGAATTTTCCTAGACGGAGATTTCTTCATGCCAGCGTTCCGAGTCGTTCCGATATGCGTCTATTTAGTCGCACAGGCCAAGAAGTACATTCAATGGTGCGGGGGACCGACGGACTTGATGGTCCTTTTCCCAGACGGTAAATCCATTCAGTACCCTTCGACAACACTTCTAGATAGCGCTTGTGAGAGGGTCGAACAGCACCTGAACGGAGTGCTAACGGCAGCTACCGACCCTTCAACTAGCCCTGAAGAAATCCAGAGCCTGATCGATTCACTACGAGCCGTGATTGATAGTCAAATGAAGATGCTTACGGGGTTCCTAGCCCAAAAATGAGCAAGAAATGAGGTTGGTTAGGGTATGAATTACGGGATTCCGGGATTTATAGCGGTAGTGATATTCGGTTTCGTCGTCTGGTGGGTTACCGGGTCTGCAACCATAGGCATTACTACCGCCCTCGGCTGCGCGTTGCTCACAGACATCAGCCTTGAGCTACGCAAGATTCACAAGACCCTAGAAGTCATTGCCAGACACATGAACAAGGAACACGGAGAGGCGCAGAAATCATGAAATTAGAGCTTGTCTTGCGCCTCGATACGGGAGGAAACGTCATGTCGCAGTGGTCAAGTAGTGCCGCCAAGCGGTTTATAGACAACAAAAAAGCAAAACAAACTGAAAATGCCAAAGTGTTGCATGACCAAGAAATGGTGGAATTGAAGTCGCCGACAATTTGGGACCAGCTTTGCGAAGAATTCTCACGCAGGTGCACTGAATTCAACTCTGAGCCAGGAGTCGGAAAAATACTTTCGGTTAGCCGTGCAGAGTCCAGCGCGTTAACAATCAGCCGAGCAGATACGGATGCGAAGATGACGGTTACTTTGTTGCCGTTTCATGTAGTCGCGGTGAAGGGAATCAAAGAGCCAGAAAACTTCACGTTCAAAGTCATTGCTGGGACTTCCGATGTTGCTTTGTTTAACTCCAGAGGAGAATTAATGTTGCCAGAAGAAATATCCAGGATCGGTCTAGAAATGTTTCTGACAATATGACCTGAGAAAGCAATAGGTGAGGCATCGTGAACAAAACACAACGCAACGTCCTGGTGGGTTTCGTGGCTGCAATTTCCCTGACTATTCTCTTCCCGCCCTGGCAATTCGCATCCTTGAAGCTGGAAAGCGTTGACGGTCTGCCTCGCCACGCTGGGTATCACTTTTGGTTCGTGCCACCGCGCGTTCTCGCTGTTAGGCTTGAAGTACCCGCCTCTCGGGTTTCCACGCCCCGAGAAAACGACTACGATTTCAGCGACCTGGGAAACACGTCTACTCCTTACGGGCCGATATTACCTCCGCTCCCCAAGGGCGCTATTCTCGACCAGCCTCCCGCGAACATCTTTGTCCACATTCCGGGCTTAAAGGACCCGTTGGTTTTCGGTCGAGACACTCCCCTTGATACGGTAAAAGCCCGCAGCCTAGAAGCCTACCTGGGAGTCACCAAGGGTATTTCCCTACAGGTGGACCCAGTATCCGGACTCGAAGCGAAGTTTATCGAAGCACGCCTTGATGCGGGAACACTAATCATGGAGTGGGCAGCGATCACGCTGCTCTCAGGTGCACTATGGTTGATTTTCAAGGGAGCGCCGGTACAGAACGCCCCGAAGTCTTAGCCCGTTCGTTTCGGTGCGGCCCATCGCCGCTCAGCAGCTTTGCGGGCGATCTCGGACCGTCGCGCAGGCGTAAGCGCGGCAGCCCGGGCAGGACCGCCCTTCGGCCCTCCCAGTTTCCCCATGGCGACCGCCGCCGGATTCTTGGGCGCTCTGTCGCGGGATTCGATGTGGTCAAAAACCTGCTTCGCAAGCAAGATCGGATCTGTTCGAGGTTTCTTTTTCATGGGTCAATCATGGCCCCCGCGAAACACGAAGCGCAAGGGAAAAACGCATGGATTCCAAATTGACCCACTACCGCCCGCTCCCTCTTGCCGCGTAGTTCTAGCGACGGCCCCGCCCCGCTGACCTTGCAGAGTGGGGTCAGCGCCTTTGCAAGATAAGGCACTACGTAGGCAAGGTTAAGGTCCTAAAAGTCTGTTGAAGAAAATAAGGAAAAGTGAGCAAAAGTGTACAGACAGATTGTCTAAACGAATATTAGTATCGTCGTCATTCCCAGCTCGTCTTGCCAGAAAGCCCAAATCCGGGGCCCCGTTCTCGGGGCCCCCGTTCCAGAGAATACGGCTCTTTTGCTTGATGCTTCAGACCGCGGGCTCCATCAAATTAGGACACTGCCGAGCGGGCGTCTCGCTTGACTTCGAGAGGTCTGGGTTCTAGAGTAGGCGTGACTGATTTGACTGTCCCTGTCCTGGGAGTGTGCAGACAGTTCTGAACTCCCTCGAGACCGCGAGGCTGGCTCATGCTGCTCGTTGCCGGGTTTTCAGCGTTCGCCGTATTTCTGGGCATTGCGTCCATCGGATTCCTTGTCCTCATAATGAGTTTTCTCTCCGGTGAGTTATTCGACCATGGCGATCTGGCGGGCCACGATGCCGACTTCCACGGCGACGTGCACGGGGGCGCAGGAGTCAGTATCTTTAGCTCTCGCATTCTCAGTGTTTTCGTGACGGCTTTTGGCGGCTTTGGGGCGATTGGCATCCATTTGGGCCACAGCATCGAGGTCAGCACGGCGATGGGCGTGGCGGGCGGTCTGGTCTTCGGCACGATTATTTACCTTTTTGCGAGCTTCCTTTACAGCCAACAGGCGTCCAGCGAGGTCCGGGTAAGCGATCTGGCAGGGAATACGGCACAAGTCAGCGTGAGCATTCCAAAGGCCGGCGTCGGACAAGTCCGCTGCAGGATGGGCGAGAGTGTGGTAGACAAGATTGCCCGGTCGCAGGACGGGGAACCTATTCCCGCCAATACCGTAGTTAAGATAGAAGCCGTGCTCGGTGAGACGGTCGTGGTCCGGCGAGCGGAGTGACCAGAAAACGGAAAATGGAAATTCGAAAATGGAAACTGGAAAATCGAAAATGGAAGGTGAGGGCCTCCGTGTTCTAGATCCGTGGCAAACCAGTTCCATGTGAACGCCAGTTTCTATTTTCCAATTTCCAATTTCCAACTCCGGGAGATGTCATGAGCATGATTACGCAGTTTTTCGTTCCTATCATTGTGATGTGCGTGCTTTTGGCCCTGATTGTGGCCATGGCGCTTTTCAGCCGGAACTACCTGAAAGTGCCGCCCAACGCGGTGGCGGTGTTCAGCGGTCGCAAACGCAAGTTGAGCGACGGAAAAATCGTGGGCTACCGCATGATCAAGGGCGGAGCGGCCTTTCGCTACCCGCTGCTCGAGCAGGTGGACTACCTTTCGTTGAACGTATTCACGATTCCGCTCGAGATCAAGCGGGCTTACACCAAGCAAGGCGTGCCCATCTCCGTGAAAGCGGTGGCCAACGTCAAGATCAAAAGCGATGATTTGTCCCTGAGCGCCGCTGCTGAGCGCTTCCTCGGCATGTCGCACGAAGAGATCCAGCGAGTGATCTTCCAGACGCTCGAAGGCCACCTGCGATCGATTCTGGGCACCTTGACGGTGGAAGAGGTCAACAGCGACCGTGCGAGCTTCGCCCAGAAGCTGACCTCGGAAGCTGCGGCGGACCTGGAGAGGATGGGGATCGGGGTTGACGTACTCACCATCCAGGACATTTCCGACGAAGAAGGCTACCTGGACGCCCTCGGCAAGAAGCGGACGGCGGAAGTGAAACGCGATGGGACCATCGGCGAAGCCGAGGCCACACGCGATTCGAAGATAAAGTCCGCTCTCGCTATGCAGGAGGGAGAGAAGGCGAAGTTTGACTCAGAGGCCAACATTGCCGCGGCGCAACGCGACTTTCAGGTAAGGCAGGCCCAGTTCCTGGCCGAGGTGGAAACGCAAAAGGCCACCGCCGCACAGGCCGGCCCGCTTTCAGAAGCCAAGGCCAAGCAGGCCGTGGTGGTGGAAGAAGTTCGCGTGGAAAGAGTGCGCACCCAGGAGCAGATCGCCGTCCAGGAACAGGAAGTGATGCGTAAGCAGAGGGAACTCGAGGCGACGGTCATCAAGGCCGCGGAGGCCGACCGGCAGGCAGCGATCTTGCGCGCCGAAGCTAAGAAGCAGGCCGCCATTCTCGAGGCGGAGGGCAGCAAAGCCGCCCAGATCGCGATGGCGGAAGCCGCGCAGGAAAAGTTCCGACAAGAGGGGTTGGGCCAAGCCGCCGCGATCGAGGCCCAGGGCCGCGCCGAAGCCGCCAAAGTGGAAGCGATCGGCCTGGCCCAGGCACGTGCCATCGAGGCCCAGGGCGTTGCCGAGGCGACGGCCATCTTGAAAAAGGCGGAAGCATGGAAGGAGTTTAACGAGGCTGCCAAACTCCAGACGGTACTCGAGAAGATACCCGCCGTGCTGCAAGCTTCAGCGAGTATTTTTGGAGCGGTGGCGGCACCCTTGGGCAATATTGACAAAGTGGTGGTTATCGAGCAGGGTAACGGGGCCGCCGGGGATGGGACGGGCGGCATCGGCCGCATCGCCAAAACCGGGCCGGCGTTGGTGTTCAGCCTGCTCCAGCAGTTGCAAGCTTTAGGCCTCGACGTGCCCAGCGTCCTGTCGCAGTTGGGCGTATCGCATGAGGCGACGAGCAAGCTTCCAGCGCACAAGGAATTACAAGCGGCCGAGCCCAAGGCAATCGGACAACAAGCTGAGGCGAGCGCTGCGCAGAACAAGAGTTAGAAGCTTGCGGTAGGGGCGCCCCTCGTGGGCGCCAGCGGGCTGCCGCAAGGGCCGCCCAGCCGGGGGTAGCCATGCCTTCTTATCAGGTCGAATCCAAACTCCAGAGCGATGCTCCGCGCGCCCTAGTCGTCCATTGCGGAGACCATCGGTTTCAAGCGGCTTTCCAGGAGTTTTTGAATCGCGACCTGGGGCTGGATGGCAACTACGACTTATTCGTCGTTCCCGGCGGTCCCCAGAGTCTGACCTTGGTCGAGTACCTGCCCAAGTTTTCCTGGGCAAGTTGGAGGTGGTTCCGCTTCTTCGTCGATAACCATGAGATCGACCGGCTCATCCTAATCCAGCATGAGGACTGCGCCTGGTACAAGAGCTTGCCAATGCATCTTCACACTGCCTCTGAGCCACACGAGCGTCAGGAAGAAGACTTGCGCAAAGTGGGTAAGACCCTTCGAAAGGACTTTCCTCAGCTCAAGCTCGAATTGTATTTTGCAGCCTGGGACGGAAAAGAGCAGGGGAGTATCGAATTCTTGACGCTGGTCACATGACTTAGGAGCCGCCGCCAGAGGAACTGCCCCATCTACCACACACACCTTACGGGCGCTCGACAGGTGGCTCAAATCGGCCACCCCAGTTGGCGCAGAACAGCCACCGCAAGTGACTCTCGCAAGACCGGCCGGATGGATGGTGGTTGTGGTGGGCCATTTCGTAGACAATCTACTCAGGTAAGTAAATCCTTACCAGGCAACAAGCTGGCCATGTTATTAACTGATAGGTATTACTCGCGGTTTCAATAATTATCGAAACTAATATTTGGAACGCGACGTGCGTATAGTCAAGTGGTAGCGCTCAACGCGCGCCGGATTGACTACGGTAGGGTGGTCCAAAACTCCTCAGTTCTTGGGGAGTGATTCTTGAGAATCGAACTTGGCGGTAGAAGCCTTGCAGACTTCATGTCAGATTTAAGGAGGATCGGTATGCATCGGAGAGCCTGGTTATTCTTGCTGGCGCTGGTCGCTGGCATTGCGACAGTCGTGTTGGTAGGTTGCAACGGGAATGGAACGCAAGTGAGTAACCCGCTCCAGCCCGCTACTCCTACTGGGATGCTGGTCACCTTCGGAACGGACCAGCCGAGTTGCGATGTGGAGTCGTTCTTGGTAACGATCCAGTCGGCTTCCCTCGTTCAAGAATCCGGAGGCGCGTCGGTACCGATCACCGCGCCGAGCCAACCAGTGGATTTTGCCAGCTTGGTGGATTTCACTAACATCCTAACTTTTGGCAGCGTCAATACAGGAACTTACAGCCAGCTCACGCTTACGCTGACCAGTCCTCAGTTGACTTATCTCAACACCTCGGTGAGCCCGCCCGCGCCGGTTACAATGCCTCCCTGCGCTGTAGGCAGTGCCTCGAACTGCACTTCGTTTTCGAATGGAACGGCTACGGACACGCTTAACCTGTTGTTCAGCCCGCCCCTCTCGATCACGACCACCGGCGCGGCGGGGTTGGTGATGGATTTTGACATGCGGGATTCGGTGCAGACAGGAACCACGGGCATGATCACGGGAGTCGTTGACCCTCAAATCACCATCACGCCGTCCGTTGCCTCCGGCACGACCCTGGGAGAGGCCGATACGGTTTATGGCATGGTTCAAAGCGCGCCAACCGCGACGAGCAGTAATCCGAGCTTCGTGGGCAGCTTCCCGCTTCAGGTGCAAGGTGGCGTTGGGCAGATTCTGACGATCCAAGTCACCAGCACGACGGAATTCCAAGGTGACGGCGTAAGCGGCCTCTCCGGCGATGCAGCCCTCCAGGCCCTTGCGCAGGGAACTTTCGTCGAGGTCGATGCCATCGTTGACACCAGCGGCAACATTATCGCCCAGGAAGTAGATTCAGAAGCCCAGTCGGTAACAACCGGTCAGTCTGGCGGTTTCTTGGGCAGGGTCATCACCGTCACCCGCGACGGCTCCGGCAACGCCACCGGATTGAATCTGCTGGTCGGACACGAAACCATGGACATGACCAGCGAGGTGCCGTTGGAGTCGTCAATCGCCGTGACGCTCAGCAGTTCGACTCATTACTGGGCGAACTGGCGCCATTGGAACCGCAACTCTCTCCAGTTCGGACCGCAGACGCTTGGACTCGCGGAGGACGTGGCCGTGTACGGCACTCTGACCGCGGGTACGGGCACCACGCCCGCAACGCTCGCCGCTCAAGCGGTTTTTCTGCGGCAGCGAAACGTGCTCGGAACGTTCCAATCAATGCTGACGGCGGGATCCGACAATAAGACCGGCGGTTTCACGATGATGCCGTGCGGACATCTGTTCGGGGGACAGGCGATCACTGTACTGACTTTCGGCGACAGCAGGTTCCACTCTTTAGGAGGCCTATCGGGTCTGACCGCGGGCCCTGTCATCAACGTCGCTGGTTTGCTCTTCTATGAGCAGCAAAACGGCCCGGCCCAGCAACCCACTTGGACGGCGCCGACCTGGGTAATGCAGGCCAAGACAATTCACAAGTTGCCCCAGTAGCGTCTGCCCGGAGAGCGTTAAGGCTCAATTCACAAAAGGGGCACGCGATGGCGTGTCCCACCGCTGTATTCAGATTCAGCTCTGACAGTGACTCCCCTCCTTAGCTCAGGAGGGGAGTCGTTTCAGCGGGCATGGGCGGACTGCTCACGGGCTGAAGCTCTCCTCCCATTTCTCGACCGCGGGTGGAATTTTGCCTTCGAGAAGTCCTGCGAAGGAATTCAGCGCTGTTCGCGCGTCTCCAATTGGGTAATAAAAGGCCTCCCAGTTGTCGCTGTCCTCGCCGTCGTGGTTTGGGATCACATAATCAAAATGCCAGGCCTCTTTGAGTTCGCCATATGCGCTGGAGGCGCGTCTCTCAATGTTCTCGAGGTCCTTTGCCGAAAGTTCGAGTTTCTGTCGATGCGTGCGCCGCAGCAGTTTGCGCCTCATGATGTCAGTGACCAAGTCGGGAAGGGAAACATTGCGCTTTGCGTCCTTGAGATAGACGATCTCGTCCTTCGATAAAGGCGAAAGAAAGATGGCCAGCCGGTCAATTCCTGCCAGCTTGGGATGACTCTGGAGGACTCGGCTGACGTAGGGATTCCCTTCGAAGAAAGCGCTGTTCTCCGCTAAAAGATCGCGCAACTCTTCCACATCCAAAGCTTGCAGATCACCTCTCACGTCCAACACGGCATACCGGGTTTGCGCCCGCAGCGCCTCAACCTGACTCCGAGTGCGAAAATGATAGTCGACTCCGTCGACTTCGCCAGGCCGCGGCGAACGGCTGTTGTAAAGCACGAGCTTGCGCAAGGCTTGGCGTAACTCGGGATAGAACTTAGCCAGGGCCTTATCCAGTGAACTCTTGCCGACGCAGGATGGTCCGGACAAGATCACCAGCCTGCGGGAAAGTTCATTCCTCATTGGTTGCCATCCCCTCCACACGTGAACACCCGTGTGGCCAGTATAGTACTGCTGGAATTGCTTCTTGGCCTCGATTTCTGCGGTTCTGATGAGCGATTGGGGGAGTGACTGCGGCACAAGGCATACATCCGGATCTCCCTTACTTTCTCGGGAGGTGGGGGAATCGCGGAATTTCCCCGCTTCCGTTTTTTTCGAAGGGCAGGCATGCATCGCTGGCGTATGTTCAGGAAGTGGGCGCATAATGAGATGCCATGTCACCGAAAACCACACTATGCATGCTATGGATCGCCGTTGTCACAATGGCTTTGCCAATAAGAGCTCCGCTGAACTCAGCGGAGACCGGCGCGCGCGCCAATGCTGCGCCGAGCTCGAAGCTGATTGCCCTGACGTTTGATGATGGTCCCAAACCCTACGTGCTTATGGGCACAAGTACAGGGAAGGGAGTTACCTCGCCAAGCTTGCTCAGTTTACTCGACAAGCAAAATGTAAAGGCGACGTTCTTCGTGATGGGCTGGAGACTCTCGAAAAACGCCGACGCGAAGTGCCGCCAGGACGACGGTGGGGTTTGCCGCGAGGCTGCCGAGGAAGAGCACCGGCGCGGCCACGAGATTGAGAATCACACTTTCGGCCACGGTGACTTCCGCCCCATGGTGAAGCGCTACGGGGAAGAGTGGGTACTAAACGACATCGATAAGGCTTCAACCGTCATCCAGGGTATTACCGGAGTCAAGCCTTCTTATCTGCGGCCGCCGGACTGGACCATCTGGCCCGAGCTCCAGAAAAAGATCGAAGCGCGCGGCTACCACGTCATGACAAGGTCCAGAGACGTGCCGCCGGCGCTGCGCGACGTTGACTCCGAGGATTACTTCTGCGCGGGCCGCAGCCTGGCCAAGTGCCCCAAGCCTTCAGATTATGACTACGTGTTGCGCAACATTGCCCAGCGTGAGAGGCAGGGTGTTGAACAGCACATCCTGGTATTTCATGAGCTGCCGCAATCGGTCGAGCTACTTTCCCGGCTCATCCCTGAGCTCCAGAAGCGCGGTTACAGGTTTGTGACGCTGCGGTCGTATATGGCAGAGGTTAATCGCTAGCGGAAAGATCCAAGCCACCTGTCATTCTGAGCGAAGCGAAGAATCCCCGCAGTAGCAGTTGGTGATTATAGCGAACTACCGAGATCCTTCGTCGTCCGTCGGTTGACGGACTCCTCAGGATGACACTCGCGAGAGTTTTCCGGCGACCAGTTACGAGACCATCAGCACCGCGGCCCCCCGGATGGCGTCGTTCTTCAGCGAATTCAGCGCGCGGTTGGCATCGCGGAGCGGGAAGATCTCGGTCTCGCTGTGGATAGGGATCTCAGCGGCGAGGCGCAGAAAATCCTCGCCATCCTGGCGGGTGTTATTGGCGACGCTGCGTAGCATCCGTTCGCCGTACAGCAAGTCGTAATCGAATGACGGGATCGGGCTCATATGGATACCGCCCAGCGCCACGGTGCCGCCTTTCTTCAAGGCCTTAAGAGCTGCCGGCACGATTTCTCCCGCAGGAGCAAAGACAATGGCGGCATCGAGTTTTGTGGGCGGCTCGTCGACCGTCCCGCCTGCCCAAACGGCGCCCATCTCGAGCGCCAACTTCTGGTGACGCGCGTCGCGGGTCATGGCGTAGACTGAAACGTTCCAATGGCGCGCCACCTGGATCGCCAAGTGCGCCGCCGCCCCAAAACCGTATAAGCCCAGTTTGCCACCCGCTTCAATACCCGAAAGGCGCAGGGAGCGAAAACCGATGATGCCTGCGCATAAGAGCGGGGCGGCATGCAGGTCCGTCAGGCCTTCGGGGATTGGGTAAACAAAGCCCTCCGGCGCGAGCGCATACTCTGCGTAACCCCCGTCCACCATATATCCCGTGAAAGTGGGATTGTCGCAAAGGTTCTCTTTTCCTGCGCGGCAATAGTCGCACACCCCATCGGTTCGATGAAGCCACGGGATGCCCACTCGGTCCCCGATGTGAAATCGCTTGGCTGCAGCGCTTGTCTTCTCAATGCGCCCCACCACCTGGTGCCCCGGGATCACCGGTGACTTGCGTGGCGGTAGTTCTCCCTCGACGACATGTAAGTCCGTGCGGCAGACTCCGCAGGCGGCAACCCGTACCAGAACTTGGTCGCCCTGCGGCACTGGGTCGGGCACGTCGGTGAATTCGAGTGGACTGGTCTCAACCCGCGCGGGGGAATGGAGCAAACATGCCTTCATGGAAGCCTCTGCAAAAGGTTGAAGTTTAAAGGGTAAGGGCTGAATGACGAAGGAGGATGCCCGGAAGGCTTTCCTTGTTCAACCATTCGCGGACTGACGCACGAACCCTTTCAGCCTTTACGCTTTACCCTTCTACCTTTACCCCTTTGCCGTATTCTAGCCCCGCCTGATACATTGCCACAACGTTTTCCGGGGGCACCTCGGGCTGGATGTTATGGACGGCACAGAGGACGTATCCGCCATTCCCGTGCAAGTCGTCGATGCGCCGCTTCACCTCTTCCGTTACTTCCGCCGGCGTGCCCCGCGGCAGCACTCGATGTGTGTCGATTGCTCCCCAAAATGCCAGCTCGCTTCCATACTCGCGCTTGAGCCGGCTGGTACCCATGTCTGCGGCCGAAACCTGGACCGGGTTCAAAATATCGACGCCGACTTCGATCAGGTCGCGGACCAGTGTGTAAACCGATCCGCAGGAATGAAAGAGGATCGGCTTGCCGTGACGATGGATGGCGTCCGCCAGCGCTTTGTGACGGGGCTTGATCATCTTCCGATACAAGTCCGGCCGAACCAGGGTGGCATTCTGGGTGGCGATGTCGTCCCCAAACGTGACCAGGTCAACGTAGGCGCCCGCCTCTTCCAAAGCACGGTTCGCAATCTGAACCAAGATATCGACCACCCGGTCCAAGAGCGCTTCGGCGAAGACGGGGCGGAGCAAAAGGTCCTCGAGCCACGTGCCGTAGCCGCGAAGATATTGGCACTGGTGCACTGGGCCGTTGCTGAGGTTTAAGACGATAGCGTAGTCGGTTTCCTCGCGGAGCTTTCGGGCTCGCTCGCGAAGTCCCTGGAAGCGCCCGGGGTCCAAAGGCTCGGGCCAATTATGCTTCTCGAGGTCTTGCAGCGCGGGGTCCGTCAGACTGCTGAAAGGACCGTCAGAGTTGATGAAATGGCTGGCCCCATGCCTGGTCCAGAGTACTCCCCACTCGTCCAGGAACATATCCTCGGAAAGCTTACGTTCTGGTCGGCCCAGGGGACTTCCCAACAGAACAGGACGCGTGTCAACGTCAAAGTGACGCAGGATGGCCTCGTCAGGGATCACGGTTGAAGAGCGGAAGGACCACAGGACCGGCGGAGATTCAACAGCTATGCCAAGATACGCCCGCAATCGCTCGTAGGCTTTGACGGTTATCGTGGTGGCTCCGGTCGAGCCCAAATCGAGCGGAACTCGATCGGGTCCGGCGTGTTTCAAGGTAGTTAAAAGCCTCTCGCGGTGCGTCATCGTCATCTCTTCCTGGTTGGAATTGCTAATTGACGGCGTGTCACCCTGAGCGTAGCGAAAGGGTCTCCGCAGTTGCATTTGGAGACTAACTGCGGGGATGCTTCGCTGCGCTCAGCATGACACCCAACGCTGTGTACATTTTACGCAGCCGGCTAATATGGCACTAGACCAGTTGCGCCTCTTTCATCCAGCCCTTCAATGTTACGAGGTCCTTCCGGATGGCCGCTAAGACTGCGGACTTTGGCAAGGTCAGTGTTTTGTCGCCGTTTTCGGCCCCACCCAGTGGATACTCGGAGTGCAACTGCACGGGACCGGAAAAGCCGGATTCCTTTAACATTGCCAAAAACGCTGGGAAGTTTACCATGCCTTCCCCCAGCGGACACCAAAGCGGTTCCCATTCGCCTTTGGCATTCTTGCCCCACTTGAAATCCTTGATGGCCGTCCCCCGAATGAATGGAGCCATCAACCGTGTGCTATTCACCCAGCCACCCAGCCCTCCTTCGACCGTGGCATGGCCAATGTCGAAGTTCGAGCTGACCCAGCGGGCGTCAAAGTCTTTCAACAGTACCCACAGGTCCCACACCGAGGCGCCCACCAGGGGGCCGGAATGATTGTGGTACATGGCGCAGACATTGAACTTCTGGTTTAATTCCGCCAAGTCTCGAACGCGATGTTTCAACTCGGCAAGCCGCGCGGGCACATCGACGAGCAGCCGGGAGGGCGTTCCGAGACTCGCATGGAAATTCGACAAATCGGGAAGCCGCACCGTATCTGACCACGAAAACCAGCCCCACCGATAGCGCGGAATCCCTGCCTCGCCGGCCGCGCGGAGAATGTCTTCCGCATGGGGAGAATGAATATCCTCGATTCCCGCCGTAATCATCGGAATATCCAGGCCTGCCTTCCTGACGATGGCGGCGACTTTGGGCAGATCTTCTTTGACGCGTTCAGGCAGGACATGTCCACCTTCTCGCACCGTCAAGTCGATCCCATCAAACCCCAATTCTGCCGCGGTCTCCGCCATTTGTTCCCACCCGAGCCATTGCAGGTGTTTTGAGAAGTAGCAGGTCTCGACTCGCGGTTTTTCTGCGGGAGAGGCGGCCGGCTCAAGTTTGGGAAAGCTCACGATCGCTCCAGCGCCGGCCAAATTCCTGAGAAAAGTTCTACGCGAAGAACCGGTGTTGTCATGATCAGACATAGGACCTCGAATTGTGGTTTACATTCGAAACGGCGGCAGCTCGCGCTGCCGCACTTCAAGGTGCCTTCGGCACGCAGGGTCACACGTTCTCGGGCACAACCCACGGGGCGCGATAAGTCCGCTTCAAAAGGTGATTCGCTTCCGGGTCATTCACGAAAGTTTCCGTGGAGGCGTCGAATTCCAGTTTCCGGTTACCCAACCGATAGGAGATGTTGGCCATGTGACACATGGCGGCGGAAATGTGGCCGTGCTCGATGTCGGCGTTGGGACGCTGACGGCTGCGGATGCAACTTATGAAGTTCTCCGCATGAGCTGCCTGCATCTCCGAGTGCCGCTGCTTGTCCGTAGCTATTTGGCGGCGGCTCTCATCAAAGAGTTGCCATCCTCCTCCCTGCCGCCCCACAATCATCATACCGTTGTCTCCGTAGATTTCGATTCTGGTGGCGTTGAAGGGGTACCATTCGGGGAATTGTGTCATGCTTTCCCTGATGCTGTCCGGAGTCTTCTGCATATATGACGTCCATACCGTTTGTTCGAAAACCAGCGTCAGGCCGTCGTACTCATACGTTGCAATCGTCGTATCGGGGGTTTCCGCCAGGTCGGTAAAATGAAGCTTCCCGCCGGTATGATGTGCCGACTTCGGATAAGTGACCCCGAGGACTCTGCGTGCCAAGTCTAACTGGTGAACGCCGTCGTCCGTCATCATTCCGCCATTGAAGTCCCAGAAAACCCTTTGAGCGTATTTTGGGTTATAGGGGCGCATCGGCCCGGGACCCAGCCACATGTTCCAGTCTAATTCCGGCGGCGTCGTGCTGTCAGGGCTGTCCACGGGCGTTCGGTTCAGCATGTTGTAGACCCGGGCCAGATGAACGCGGCCGATTTTGCCGGCTTGGATCAAGTCGCGCGCGCTCCCGCCGTAAGTGCTGCTGCGATTCTGCATGCCCACTTGCACCACGCGGTTGTACTTACGCGCCGCCTCCACCATCTTTCGGCCTTCCCAGATGTTATGAGAGGCGGGCTTTTCCACGTAGATATCCTTGCCCGCTTGACATGCCATAACCGTGGCCAACCCATGCCAATGGTCCGGCGTCGCACAGACCATAGCATCCACATTCTTGTCGTCGAGGATGCGCCGGAAGTCGCCGATGGTCTGCGGCGCCTTCCCCTTCTTGTCCTCGACCACCTTCACGGCCTCGCGAAATTTCCGGCTGTCCACGTCGCAGAGGTAGGCGATTTCAACATCCGGCCTCGAGGCGAATTCTGTCGTTAAGAATGTCCCGCGGCCGCCCACTCCCATGACGCCCACCACCACCTTGTCACTCGCGGCA
>Ga0181532_10001248_pt1 | contig 24964 bp, 25 predicted proteins | sample PEATcosm2014_Bin_33_FD_119768 | JGI IMG/M metagenome (GOLD analysis project Ga0181532, IMG submission 119768) | Peatland microbial communities from MTU Mesocosm Facility, Houghton, MI, USA - PEATcosm2014_Bin11_30_metaG | ecosystem: Environmental > Terrestrial > Soil > Wetlands > Peat | place... | reverse complement strand
GCGTCCCGGTTTCTGGGGTTGGGCTTTGGGTTTGTGTCGCGAGAAAGGGGCCGCTTGTCGCTTACTGGCTCGCAGAGCTTCTTCCAACAGCCCTCGCAGCCGTTCGTTCTCGGCTTTCAGCTCCTGATTCTCACGCCTGAGCTGCGCCATCTCTTCGGCAATATTTTCCTCTGCCACATGCCAGATTAACCGGCTTTGCCGCTCCTGCAAGTACATTTCGTGCAGCCCGTATCAAAGCGCTAAACAATTACGGGCTCTGCTGTATTCAACGGTGGAGCTGCTGCTCAGCAAGGGAGTGATTCATCTCGACCAGCTTGAAGCTAGAAAACAAGAACTCATGAACTCCCTGCCAGAGACCAAGCCGGCAAATCCCAAGCTCTACTTGGTGGAGGCTCCAGACAAGTATTCCGTGCGCGACACTCCCGTAGTCGACTGCGAAAAGCGATACCCGTTGTGTCATGGCGCATGTTGCAAACTCTGGTTTTCGCTTACCGTGCAAGATCTGGACGAACGAATCGTCAAGTGGAACTACGCGCAACCCTATGGAATCGCCCAGGGCTCCGACGGGCGCTGCGTTCACCAGGACCGGGAGAGTTGGAAGTGCAGCGTTTACGAACACCGTCCGCATATCTGCCGCACTTATGACTGCAGTGGCGACAAGCGAATTTGGCAAGATTTTGAGAAGTATATCCCGAGCCCGGCTCTGGACGGGCCCGAATGGCCGCGCGCGCCAATAGAATCTCAAGCTACGCTCGGCGGTCCGGAACCCGTTGCGGAGGTTGAAAACCAGCGCTGAGCCGACCTCGATAGTTCAGCAATTTGCCGTGTAGCAGTATTGACCCGCGCAATCCGCCGCTTGCGCCGATGAACTGGGGGACTTTCAAGGCGGCCGCACCGTGAACGCGAGTATCTCGATAGCAGTGCACGGCCCCAAACCGTACCAAGACAGAGAGGAGTCCGATCCTGACCACTTCGATGCGACTGGACTAGTTAAAGTTACTCGTGGTGGCGATTTCTCTGGTTCGGCTCGAGAATGCCGCTCGGCTAGTCGAAGCGCGTGCAACCGAGACAATCCTTATCAATGAGGCTACTGGGGTCAGAATCATCTGCTATGAGACGGAATTCCCTCAGGCCGGCTAGTGCGTCTGACTCGTGAGTGTCAGATGTTCAGGATCGCCGCCCATCTCCTTCATCACGGATTCGACGTTCGGAACCCAGTTTTCGCATCCGGACGTGCAGTATTTGGTTTGTATTTTCCTAACGTCGGTCAGGCCCTTCATCACGTAATTTCTCTGCACGTACTTGCTGACGGTATTGATTCCGCTCTCCCACGAATCGAATGGAGAATTGCCGCAAACGTCTGTGCCACAACTGTTGCTGCCGTAGCAATAGAACCAATTCCAGGCATTGCGCGTAGTGCTCACTGGGGTGCTGTGGCATTTGCCGGTGGCAAAACTGGTCTCCGCCCCGGAAATGCCCACGATCAGGCGCGGATCAATCGTGTATTGCTTTCCATCCGACTCGAAGACTTGCCCGCTGCCCGTGAGTGGGGAGGGTCTACTGGGAGTAGGTTTCCGTGCAAGGTAACGATCGATCGGATCGGTCCATGACCTGGTAACCAGAGAGGCAGGAGTCGCTGGAGCAGTCGACACAGAATCCGCGGGCGGTGGCGCCGGAAGCGGCGTCGTGTTGTGCGGAGTACTGTTGCGCGACGATGCTGAAAGTGTTGTTGCCGGAGAATTGTGGCGCGGAGGTGACGTGAGAACGGCGGATGGTACAGTGGTGTCCCCTGGGGCGTGAACTAACGCCTGCGCGGGACTGGATTCTTCCGTCTTCGGCGCGACCTCCTGCGGCGCGATCTCCGCTACGGTGATGGAAAGCACGACTTGCTTCACACCAGGGACCTGGCCGACGATGCGGCCTGCTGAGGCTCTTTCGTTCTCCCCGTCAACCATGCCCGTCAGGGTCACCGCACCGTTCGTCGATTGAACTTGAATATCGAAGTTCTTCAGAACTGGGTCTTGGAAAAGCCGGTCCTGCACCTCTTGGGAAAGTAATTGGTCGTTTGGCTGGTTGTTGGGCTTCTTATTGCATCCCCATAGTAGCCCGAGCAATAGAAGCACGAGTAGGCGGCGTGCTCTGACTCGCGTGCCTACACATGGCACTGATGATATTCGCATAAACCAACCTCGATACTTACCAAACACTTACTCAGCGCTACCGTTGAAACCGCACGGACTTCAGTATGTGTTCAAAGTCGTCGTTGAAAGCTTTCTCGTGCGGATCTCCTTCGTGATACGTGAGGAAGAACTTGTATAGACCATCCTCACGCGGCACATAGATCGCGATGTTCTTGTAGGTGAAACCTCGCGCATATACGTCGGTGTAGAAGACTCGAGTTCCCTTCTTCCCGTCTATTTTGTAAGTGTGTTCGTCAACTTTCTTTTCGCTGGTGTCTGCCAATTCGCTTGAAATAAGCTCGGGAACATGGCTATTCATGCTCGGAAAGTACGCGATATCGATGTCCGCGCCGCCCATCGGGATAATGCCACCTCGCAAATAAGAACTGTTGAAGTTATTAAAATTGATGGGGTCTTCCTGCAGATTCAGGCGCGGGTTGAGTTGCCAGTCCTCAGGGTAGTCCAAGCTCAAGCCTAGGCGTTGCAGTGCCTGACCCGAATTCGGGGCATGAGCGTGGTGAAGCAATTCAAAAATGCCGATTCCTGCAGCGGCCGTTCCAATCGCACCCCCGGCAATAGCACCTGCGTGGCTGCTACCGCCAGAACCGACGCGCGGTCCGCGCACCGGGCCGGTTGTGGGCCGGGCTCCAGTTGAGCCAGAACGCCCAGTGCCGGTTCCAGTCGTAGATACCGGTTTCGTTACGCCGGTTGGACCCTTGGCTGGGCCAGTCTTGGTCGGGTCGGTCGTAGGAGGGTTGGGTTTTGTTGCGATGGGTCCCGGTTGATTGGGAGTAGGTACGGTCCCAGGAGCGGTCGTGGGCGCGCCACTTGGGTTCTGGCCCTGAGACTGGCTGAGCGTTGGCGAGGTGCTGACCAGCACCACAACCACCAGCGCCACGAGAACGCTCTTCGGATGGGGCCCCTGCGACATATTTCCCCCACAACCCGATGTGGAAGGTTATTTCAAAGACAACCGCTTGTCAAGCAATTCCGGAACATCAATTCCGGAACATCGTGTCATAACACAATAGAAATGTCCCCTGCTTCTGATCTCTCCAAGTGATCTCGTCGCAAAGACGGAGGATTGCGGGAAGTAATACCAGCGATACTTTCTCGGTTGCTTCAGGGACAAGTACGCCTTCCTTCAGATTATCGAGCACCACGATGCGGGTACTGCCGCCGAGTCGACGAAAGGCTTTCTCGTGCAGCTCGGCCCAGATGCGTGAGCTGGAACGGAAAGTCAGCAAGCGCACGGCCTTGCGGCTGTAGCCGAGCGTGAGCACGAACAATCGTGTGCGTCGATATTTACCGGTTTGCGGATTCCGGACCATGAGGCCGGTGCCGTAATCGACTTGGGCCTCTTCTCCCGGTGCGGTCAGAATCACTGCGCGCGCCTGCAGGGGTTGGTTTCCGCGAAGCTTGCGCACGAAACGTTTGACGGGTTGATAGCCGCCACGGAATCCGCTCTCGGACACCAGGTCCTGCCAGATCGCCATGGTATTGCGACCCTGGCTCAGACCGAGTTCGATCGCATCACGGAACGGTTCGCACAAACTGGTGGACGGAACGGGCTGGGGAGGTTGCTGTTCTGAGGCGCTCAACTCCACGCCCAACCCGGTGGTCACCTCATCGGCATTGGCCGGTTTTGCAGTTGCTTTTGCTTTTCCCTTCGGAGGAAGGTTTTCGGGGTTGGGGTTGCAGTCGAGGTGGACCGTGTTGCTTGGTTTTGCCGCGTCGGACCCGGTGGCCACCTCGGTCTCGTTGGCCGCTTTTGCCGGTGCTCGCCGTCCCCATGCCCCCGGCGGACGCACTCCGATCCCGGCCGCTTTCAGATAGGCACCGGCGGTCTCCCGACGCACCCCGGTTTCTTGCTCGATGCGCCGCAATGGCCATCCGACCCGTCCCAGGGCAATCACTTGTCGTTTTTTCGCTTCGCTCAAGACGTTGCTCATATCGACGAAGGCTACCGTGCCTTGCGTCGCATTCAACGTCCCCGAGCCTCATTCTCGTTGGCCGGTTTTGGGTGACCGCTGAGGAGAATGCCGACCACACTGGAGGCGACCTCATCCTGGATGGCGAACACATCCTTCATCTCGCGGTCAAAGCGCTTCGACCATAGGCAATAGCCGTCCGCGACATTGCTCATCTCAACATTGATGCGCAGACGCTCGCCTGCCATACGTACGCTTCCATTGAGCACCGAGCTGACGTTCAGCTGTTGGGCGATCTGCTCCAGGTTTTGCGATTTCCTTTTGAATTCAAAAGCGGATACCCGCGACACCACGTGCAGACCCTCCACCTGGGACAAGGCATAGATCAGTTCCTCCGCCCAAGCCGTCACTAAAATACTCCGCTTCCGGCTCGCGCCCGCCCTGCTCCGTCACCGCCATTCCGGCTTCGCACAGCGTCTCATCCAGCGTGGCCGTGTCGCCCCGGTCGGCGCAGAGCCAGGCGGGACAGAAGGTGCTGCGCGAGTTGCCGCTGAAGTCGTGGGTGGCACGCCCGGTGCGGGCCAAGGCTACAATCCAGTCCTTAAAATCAGGTTTACGGTTTCCATTGAAACCATTAGTGTGGATTCTGTTCTATCTTTATATGGACAGCTTTGTCTCCAGCACTTTCAGTTTTTGGCGGATTGTTGGACAGCAAGAATCCTGCATTCGTGAAATTCTCTTCGCTGATCTTAACCCCAGGCTCGATCCTTTTCAGGATCTTGGTAACGGCTTGGTTTCGGCGCGCAGTAAGTTGGATGTTGTATTCGGAGTCGCCTGTAGGGCTCGCCTGGCCCAGCAACGAGATTCGGTACTTGCCAGACTTTAAGCCGTCACTCACTTCTTTGGGTAATTTCAAGAACCAGGTTTCAATGTATGACGTTTGATCTGCTGCGGGGACTGCGGAGTTTGTGCTGAAGAGAACGAAGGTGCCCCAAGTGGGAGCCACGTTGGGTGGCGGCACCTTGACCTTGAGAGTAATTCCCCAACCTTTGCTTGCAATAGTCGACGCGCTGGTAGTGGCCGCGTTAGACTGAGTTTTCGCATCGCTATTTCCCGTAACATCTTTGTGACCACCTTTATATCCGCCAACCCCAACATCAACGTTGGCATCGCCGGACGTCTCGCGCCCTTCATTTGCAGTCCTGGTGCGAGAACCTGTACTCGTCCGAGAGGTGCTAGCCACCATGTCAAGATTTAGAGAGATGGAACCAAAGCTGCCGTCGCTACCGACATTTAGCGACCCAGCATCGCTGAGAGTAAAGGGAAGGTCTTTTACTCCCGTTCTAGAAATTTGCGGCGATTTTTCCGCAAACTCAAATTTACCCTCAGTGCTGATGATGAAACGAGCCGTGGCTCCGACTTCTCCCGTTCCAAGCTGAGGAATTTGAAAAAGAGTATGGGCTAAATGGCCTCTCCAAGAATACCGCGAATTGATCGATATCGTACCGCTTGAACCAGCTGGAACGGGCAGTTGTATGTTTCCGTTCCTAGTAAGATCAACGATGATAGGGGCGTGGGAAGCTCCAGGAGGTTGAGGTGCATCGAATGTGATAACCCCAAAAGCGCCTAGATAGTCCAAGCTATCCACTTCAATAGCAGTTTGCTGAGGAATATCTTTCGCCTCCGCATCTCGTTGTAGCCAAGAGCTTGGATTATTAACCAGACGGAGTCTTTCCGCCGATGAGGTCTCTACGCCGCTGTTGTTAGGTCGAGTAACGCGATCGGCTCGTCTGAACAGACGCTGCACGGCCCTGTTGCCGATCAATCGCTGGAGGGACAAAAGATCATCACGCTTGACCGGCTTCGACCTTAGTATTTGCTTCGCTATGATGGCGGGAGAGACTTGAGACGTCAGCGCTTCGGGATGAGGGGCGAATTTCCTGAGCGCTTCTCTTGTCTCAACTCTGTTCGCTACCCTGCTGTAAATTTTTCTTTGCTTCCTGCGGCTTTCGATGGCCATCGCTCACCTCAGCACTCTTGAAAAGAAGCATAATACGCCCGAATCCGCTGGGCTTCCAGAAGAAACAGCCTCCGAAAATGAGGCGGCGGCTGGCCCGTGAACGAAGCGTTCGTGCGCAAGTTCTTTCCAGACGAAGATCCCATCGGCAAGCAGGTGCGCTTGCGCTTCGATCCGTATCCCACCGAAGAGGACCGTACGCGGCAAATCGTGGGCGTAGTCGGAGATGTGAAGCAATACGGGCTCGGCAGAGAAGCGCCGCCGTTCAGCTACGCTTCGTTCTTGCAGCAGCCCGACGTGTACTCTGGTGGCGCGATCGTGGCTCACCTGTGGCAGGACCTTGCCATCCGAGTTGGCCCTATGACTCACGCTTCGGACTTGGCCAAGCCGATCAAGCAGATTGTCGGCGAGCTCGACCCCGACCAGCCCGTCACCAGCTTATAGACGATGCAACAGGTTCTGGACCGATCGATGGGCGACGCCCGCTTGAACATGCAGCTCCTGAGCATTTTTGCGGCGGTTGCGATTTTCCTTGCAGCAATGGGGATCTACGGAGTGATGTCGTATTTCGTCAGTCAGCACACGCACGATATCGGAGTCCGCATGGCGCTGGGGGCACATCCTGCCGATATCCTCAAGTGAGTTGGCAAGCTTGGATTCCAGCTTATTTCCATCGGGATTGTTGCCGGAGTTGCGCTAGCCCTGGGCTTGACGCGGCTGATCTCGGCCATTCTGTTCGGGTCAAACCAAGCGCTCCGCTGACGTACCTGGCGGTGGCGCTGGGACGCGCTGCCGTCGCATGTTTGGCCTGTTACATTCCCGCCCGCCGTGCGGTGAAGGTCGATCCCATGGTTGCATTGCGCTACGAATAGCTCAGGATGATGACTTGTAGCCCTGAAGCCAGCGCACAAATTCGGTATGGGCGCCTCCTCCTCGCCTTATATTTAGCCAGTGAATAGGACACAAAACGCGGATTGTCTTGCTAATCGTCGTCTTTCAGTACGGACTAGTATGGGCGCGAGAAATGAGAGCGCCACTCTGCTTTTTGGAGGGAGCACCACATTGTCACCAGGTTTGAGGGCGGGAAGCGTGTCACTAAGAAATATGTCGCGCGTGGACCCGTAGCCGGCGCTATTGCCCAGTGGGAACGGTCGTTAATCGTTGAAAGAGTCCGGGCTGGGCTGCAGTACGCCAGAAGCCAAGGGAAACGATTGGGACGTCCTCCGCTGCGCGTGTTGAAGCCCAAAGATGTGGCAGAACTCCGGAAGGAACGAGTTTGGACGAAGGCGACCTTCAGAACGCTGGCAGCCAAATACGGTACGACTGTTTTCACGGTCCACAGGCTTTGCACGCACAAAAAGAAGGACGTCAGATTAGGGAACTAAACTTTTCTAACGCCGGAGACTGAGACGAAAAAGAACCAATGATTATGCAGGTCGGAACGAAAGGGTTTTCTAACATTACGGTGGGATACCCTCAAATCGGCGTGATCGGGGAGGCCTGACAATGGGCCTTTACCGCAGGAGCGACAGCAGGTCCAGACACAAGGTCTGGTGGATCAGCTACATAAAGGATGGAAAGCAACACCGCGAGAGCACGGGCTCGACGAACAAGAAGCTTGCAGAAAAACTCCTCACTTTGCGAACCGCGCAAGTCTTTGAGGAGCGATGGAGTCTTCCCAGATCAAAGTCTCCACGCCTGGGTGCTTGGGTCGAAGAATTCCTCAAATCCGTATCGCACGACAAAACTCGGTCCAGATACCGGTCAAGCATCAACAATATCCTGACCTACTTTGGGAAAAACATCCGGCTCTCCGAGATGACAGTGGAATCCGTCTTCAGATTTCAGCAAGAAAGACTGGAGCAAGGAGCAGGAAAAGCAACGGTAAACCGCGATGTAGCGACTCTCTCCTCCTGCATTTCACGAGCCAAGAAGATGCGACTCATTTCGCATAATCCGTGCAGCGACGTGGGAAAGCTCAACGAAAGACGTGACCGGCATCGTGCCAGGCCACTTTCCTACGATGAAGAAGATCGCGTAAAGCAGTTTTCACCTCCCCTGCTACGGATGCTGATTACGCTCTTGGCTGCTACTGGACTCCGGGTCAAGAAGGAGGCCCTGCCTCTCAGGTGGTCAGAAGTATCGCTCGATTCGGAGCCAGCGTGCATCCGCGTTCTCGATTCGAAGAGTGCGGCAGGAATACGTCCTGTTTGGGTGACCAATCACTGTCGCAATGCTCTCGCGAGTTGGCGTGAACTGTTTGGTCCAGAGTTCTCACCCTTCGTTTTCCCGAGCCCTCGCAACCCAGCTGTTCACTTTGTTGACTACAAGACGGCTTGGCGGACGGCTGCCAGAAAAGCTGGGCTTGCGGACCGGAGAATTTACGACCTCAGAGCGACATTCGCAAGTCGTGCCAACGTCTGCCACGCAACCGGGCTGACGGTTGCACATCTGCTCGGCCATGCGGAACTCACAACCGACCTATGTCCGCCCATTTGACGAAAACACACGAGCAGTGATCGAAGCTATGGACATAGCTCGCAAGAGCCAGAAGTCAGAAACAGGCTCCGTAGAACTGAATCCCTCAGTTGGCCGAAAAAGTATCAGATGGTGAGAAATTTCTATCACGTCTCTATCACAGCAAGCCGATTTCGACCCGAGGTCTCACTCTGAGACGCGACGACAATCCGGATAACTCATTGAAAATAAACGGCGGAAGCGAATGGGAGTCGAACCCATCGGTGACAGGGTTGTCTGCCACCCGCCGGTTTTGAAGATCACATAGTGTGTTCTGATCTGTTTAGGAAATTTTCTATTCTACTCTATTTTTCAAGCACCTCTCGGAATCGTGTTCTGACGCGTTCTGACCGGATTTGACGCGTTTTGAGCGTAGAACTATCACGTTTTTATCACGGCACTGCTGTTAAACCGAAGGACGTGTTAGCCAGAACCCGCGGAGAGAAGAAATGGGCCGACCCAATGCTCTGGCCTCGGCCCTCTCAAAGCGAGCTACAGTGACCACTACGAGGGCGATGATCACTTCCCAGTACCCGTCAGCGTCACCTTCTGCGGGCTTCCGCTTGCGTTATCGGTTAGAGAGATTGCTGCGGTGCGCGTACCCTTCGCCTTTGGACTGAACGTAACGGAAATCGTGCAACTATTCCCGGCAAGGAGGCTCGATCCACAAGTATTCGTCTGGGAGAAGTCGCCCGCGTCCGTACCCGTGATCGCAATGTTTGCGATCTCCAACGTTGCGTTACCGCTGTTGGTGAGAGTTACCGACTGCGGTGTGCTGGTAGTTCCAACCGTTTGAGAGGCGAACGTAAGGCTTTTGGCCGAGAATTTGACGGCTGGCTGACTTCCCGTGCCGGAGATAGTTACGGTCTGGTGACCTGCTTCTGCACTGTCAGTCAGGGTGATCTTGCCCGTATACGTTTCGTTCGCGGTCGGATTGAACGTGACCGTGATAGTGCAATTGGCGCCCGGGGACAGGGTGGTTCCGCAGTTGTTTGTCTGGCGGAAGTCACCGCCGCTTATCGCGATGCTTGAGATCGTCGCGGCTTAATCGCAGTATCAGCGAATTGAGACTTGCGCACCTGCTTCAAGAAAGATTCGGCGTCAGTGGGTCCGAGCCAACTAGCCGCGAACTGCAGGATCTGGTGGGGTGACAGAGGGGCTATTTCGTACGTTGTCATCTTCTCGATGTGATATGTGAATTCTCCTGTACGCGCAGTGAGAATGATTCGCGCTTTTTCGAGTTGGATTGCGAGCCGCCGAACTCCTCCGATAATGCTATCGCGCTTGGCCTTATGCGAGACCTCGTCGAGGCCGTCGAGAAGAATAAGCGGATGCAGCGTCTCCAATATTTGCACGATGGCCCTTTCTCTCAAGGACCTGCGAGCCTCGGAGGCGTCTTCGGATTCCAGATCTGCTGGGAAGCTCAGCGGAATGTCAAGAATCGACAGAATGCGCTCAATGAGGAGATCCTGAAGATTGCCACTGGCCGCCTTCGCGTTATTCAAATCTCGGAGCCGAATTAAGAGCGGAAAGTCCTGTGCAGGAAAAACATCGGGGCCCGTCAACATTTGCTGGCACATGTGCTTGATGGCAGTCGTTTTCCCCGCCCCTGGCTGCACATCTGCTCGGCCATGCGAACACTCAAATCTTACCGACCTATGTCCGCCCATTTGACGAAAACACACGAGCAGTGATCGAAGCTATGGACATAGCTCGCAAGAGCCAGAAGGCAGAAACAGGGTCCGTAAACTGAATCCCTCAGTTGGCGGAAAAAGTATCAGATGGTGAGAAATTTCTATCACGTTTTTATCACAGCAAGCCGATTTCGACCCGAGGTCTCACTCTGAGACGCGACGACAATCCAGATAACTCATTGAAAATAAATGGCGGAAGCGAATGGGGGTCGAACCCATCGGTGACAGGATTGCCTGCCACCCGCCGGTTTTGAAGACCGGGACGATCACCGGACCGCATGCGCTTCCGCAGTGTGATGAGCAAAAAGCCACGGACCGGCAGACCGCTGCGGATCGGAGCCATCCCATTCCGATCCGCAGAGAATCCGTTTGATCCGTGGCCAATTTTCTCACGTGCAGCCTTGATGCCGCTGCTACTTGGGCTGCGCCGTGACTCGCAGATACGGTTTAATGGTCTTGAAGCCGGGGAACTTCTCCTGGGCTTCCTCGTTCGAAACCGCACCTGTGATGATGACGTCATCGCCCGGTTTCCAGTTCGCCGGGGTTGCCACTTTGTGTTTCGCGGTAAGCTGCATGGAATCGATAACGCGGAGGATTTCCTCGAAGTTCCGTCCTGTGGTCATCGGATAGCTGAGCTGCAACTTGACCTTTTTGTCGGGGCCGACGACGAAGACGGTGCGGACGGTTGCATTGTCGGCTGGAGTACGTCCCTCGGAAGTTTCCCCTGCCGCGGCGGGCAGCATGCCGTAAAGCTTGGCGATTTTGAGTTGTGGGTCGCCAATCATCGGGTAGTTTACTTTTGCGCCCTGCGTCTCTTCGATGTCGGCCGCCCACTTACTATGGTTGGCGACGGGATCGACGCTCAGGCCGATGATCTTGGTGTTGCGCTTGGCGAATTCCGGCTGCAGCTTCGCCATGGCGCCAAGTTCGGTCGTGCAGACGGGCGTGAAGTCTTTGGGATGCGAAAACAGAATGGCCCAACCGTCGCCGATCCACTCATGGAAGTGGATCGTCCCCTGTGTGGTTTCAGCGGTGAAATCGGGGGCCGTATCGTTGATTCGGGGAACGCTGTAAGTTTCGGTCACGGTAGTCATGGTCATCTCCTTGATGAATTCAAATCGCTCAAGATTCGGAAAGTCGGCCCGCCCGGGCTTTCAGACTTTATAAAAGCGGATGAAAATGAAACCCACCCGCTTCACCGGGTGGGCTGGGAAGAATCTCGCTGATTTCCCTACCCACACGCCGGCGCCGGTCGACAACAACCCAGGCCACTGACGGTAGCAGGAGAAAACATGTTGTTAGGATAGAAGCGCCGCTCGCCACTGTCAAACCCCGCGCCGCGTGCCTCCCGCCCTCCATAATCTTTTCTGCATCGCGCCGAAATCGCCTGCATCCTTTCTCTGACACGGCATTTCGCAGGTCCTGGGGATGTTCATGAGCAAGGCGCGACGATTGGCCATGGCCCAGTGGGATGTGTTTTCTTCGCAAGCTCTCGAAGGAAATTCCCTGGCGGTATTTCTTGACGCACGCGAACTGAGTGACGCCGAGATGCAGTCGATCGCAAAGGAGATGAATCTCTCGGAGACGACATTCATCTGTCCACGCGACGCGCAGACCGAGCAGGATCGCGGCGTGCGAGTGCGAATTTTCACGGTGCAAGAGGAGTTGCCTTTTGCCGGCCATCCCACGCTGGGGACCGCATTTGCGCTGCGCGGGGATTCCGGAGCGAAGGAAATTGCTCTCGAGCTGAATGTGGGAAAGGTTCCCGTTCGTTTTGAAGAGACAACGGGCCAGCCGGTGTTCGGAGAGATGACTCAGATCCATCCTGTCTTTGGAATGCAGCACGACCGCGAGGCGGTTGCGCGGGCTACGGGATTGCAGGCGGAAGATTTCGATCCGGCGCTGCCAATCGAGACCGTGTCGACGGGAATTCCCTACACCGTCATTCCGCTGAAATCCCTTCTAGGAATCCAGAAATTGCGGGTCGATCTCACCCACGCCGATGACTACCTGGCGAAGACCGGGGGAAAGTTCTTCTACTTCGTCACGCGTGAAACCGTCGATCCGGCGGCCCGTTTGCATGCCCGGATGCTGTTTTACAACGGTGAGGATCCCGCTACGGGTTCAGCCGCGGGTTGCACGGCAGCGTGGATGGTCGCGCACGGAGTGGTTAAGCCGGACGAGCGTGTCCTGATCGAGCAGGGCATCGAAATGAAGCGGCCGAGCCGGATTTTTGTGCGCGCGTCACGTCACGATAACCGGATAGTTAACGTACGCGTCGGAGGCAACGCAATCGAAGTCATGCGCGCCGAGGTTTTCCTCTAGCTTAGGTTGCGCAAGCTCCCGAAAACACAGCAGCGCACTGACTCAAAACAAAATCAATAGCCAGAAAGTCCCATTAGCATCAACGCTACTTTACAGTGCGCATTCTTCCCGTTAGCATTCAACTCGCTCTGACATTCTTCATATTGAGAAAAGCCTCTGTTGGTTTTGCGACCCGCTGATGTGGGCGCGCCCGACAGATTGCGGAAGGCTGATGAAACCCAAGCGCACGATTCTGTGTGTAGACGATAACGAACAGTCTCTTTCCCATCGCAAAATCATGCTGGAAACTCGCGGCTACCGCGTGGCGAGTTTTTCCCGTGGAGAAGAGGCGCTGGCACGCTTCGTCCAGGGCGGAGTGGACTTGGTGATCGCCGACATGGCGATGCCCGGGCTGGACGGCCCGCAACTAATCGCCAAAATTAAGGATTTGTCGCCGCACACCCCGGCCATCCTCATCTCGAGCAAGGTCCGTATCTACGACCACGACTCGCAAGCCGACGTTTTCCTCACCAAGGGAATGTACGCGCCGGTCGATCTGCTGGAACGTGTCCGGCTTCTGCTGGTGCGCAAGCGCGGGCCCAAACGCATGCAACAACAGCGGCCTCCGCAAATTGCGCGTCAGATCGGCGCGGCCTAAGGCCTGCCTCCCAGACAGTTTGAATAGTGACACAGCCCGTGCCCGCACTCGGCACAAGCCTTCGTGTAAGATTCTTAACAGGCATGGCCGAAGCATTCATCGAAGCAAAGAACCTGCGCAAGACGTATCACGTGGGCAAAATTGAGGTTGAGGCGCTGCGCGGCATTTCCTTCAGCGTGCAGAAGGGCGAATTTGTCAGCGTGGTGGGCCCTTCGGGCAGCGGAAAATCGACCCTCTTCTATTTATTGGGCGGGCTCACGCGCGCCGACGGCGGCAGCGTCGTGCTCGACGGCGACGACCTCGCCACCCTCTCCGATGCGGAACGCACCCGCATGCGCAAGCGCAAGATTGGCTTCGTATTCCAGAAGTTCAATCTGCTGCCCACGCTGGACGCCCGTTCCAATATCGCGATCGCCCGGGAAATCTCGGGCAACGGCGACGGCGATCCCGCGCACTTCAACCGCATCACCGACCTGCTCGGCCTGACCAAGCGCCTGGGCCATCGCCCCTCAGAGCTCTCCGGCGGCGAGCAGCAGCGTGTGGCTCTGGCGCGCGCTCTCATCAACAAGCCCGCGGTCGTACTGGCCGACGAACCCACGGGCAACCTCGATTCCAAGAACTCTGACGTCGTCCTCAGCATGTTGCGGAAGTCGAATCAGGAGTTGGGTCAAACCGTGCTAATGATCACGCACAATCCTGAAGCGGCAAAGTACGGCGACCGCATCATCCACATGCGTGATGGCCAGATCGTGAGACCGGAAGACGATCCGCAATGGGCGCTGCATTAAGTCGCGTTGCAGTAAGTCGCGCCCTGCACTAAGTCCCGCACACGCCGCCGCGGTGTTATCCTAGTAAATCTTATCCGCGACGAGGGCTGTAACCTTTCATGGCGAATCCAGAAAACACAGAAACCCAGCCTGTCTCCGAAACCAGCGAGTCCTTCGGCGACATCCTGTCTCAGTACACCAAGAGCCATTCCCGCAAGACCGAGGGCAGCAAGCAACTGCAGGCCACGGTGATTGCCGTCAATGCCGAGTCGGTGTTCTTCGACATCGGATACAAGTCTGAAGGAATCCTGCCGCTGGCCGCCCTGCAAGGCGAAACCCTGAAGCCCGGGGACAAATGCCTGGTCACGGTCAAGGGCCGCGACCTGGATGGTTATTACGAGCTATCGCGTTTCAAAGTCGAACGGCCGATGGACTGGTCTGCTCTGGAAAAAGCTTTCGCCGACAAGACAACCGTCCTGGGCACGGTGACCGGCGTGATCAAGGGGGGATTCAGCGTCGACGTGGGTGTGCGCGCGTTCATGCCCGCCTCGCGCAGCGGAGTTCGCGAAGCGGCCGAAATGGAGAAGCTGGTAGGGCAGGAAATCCGCTGCCGCATCATCAAGCTCGACGTCACCGATGAAGATATCGTGGTCGATCGTCGCGCGGTAGCGGAGGAAGAAGAACGCTGCGCTAAGGCCAGGTTCTATTCGCAGATGAAGGAAGGCGACACCGTGAGTGGCACCGTCCGCAGCCTCACCGATTATGGAGCTTTCGTCGATCTGGGTGGAGTGGATGCGTTACTGCACGTAAGCGACATCGCGTGGAGCCGAGTCAACAAACCGGCTGACGTGCTCTCCGTGGGACAAGCGGTCGAAGTGAAAGTGCTCAAGGTTGGGGCGGAGTCTGACAAGAAGCGCATCTCCGTTGGCCTCAAGCAACTGCAACCGCATCCTTGGGATGCAGTCGCGGAAAAGTTCAAGGCCGGAGATCGCGTGCGCGGTACCGTCACGCGCCTAATGGAGTTCGGGGCGTTTGTGGAACTGGAGCCCGGCATCGAGGGCCTGATTCATATTTCCGAGATGTCGTGGTCGAAGGGCAAGATCCGCAAAGCCAGTGACGTGGTGAAGCCAGGCGAGACCGTCGAAGTGGTCATTCTGCAGGTGAACGCTGCCGAGCATCGGCTCTCGCTGGGGCTCAAGCAGGCGTTGGGCGATCCTTGGGCCGACATCGCACCGCGCTTTCAGGTCGGAGCAGCGGTCGAAGGACCGGTCACCAACCTCACCAAGTTCGGCGCCTTCGTGCAGCTTTCCGAAGGAATCGAAGGCATGGTGCACGTCAGCGACATCAGCGCCGAAAAGCGCGTCAACCAGCCGCAAGACGCGCTGCGCGTCGGGCAGGTCGTCAAGGCACAGGTTCTCGCCATCGACCTCGAGAAGCGGCAGATGCGCCTCGGCATGAAGCAACTCGTGCCGACTGGCCTCGATGAATACATCGCCGAGCACAACGAAGGCGACGTAGTCACGGGCCGTTTGATGGACGAATCCGGCGGCCAGGCGCGCGTGGAACTGGGAGAAGGCATCCACGCCACCTGCAAGGTCACCGCAGCGGCTCCGGCGAAGGCCGAGGCTCCGAAAGAATCGAAGGCGGATCTTTCTTCGCTGAGTTCCATGCTACAGGCACGGTGGAAGAGCGGCTCCGGCGCCCCGCCCAAGGCCGAACCCGTTCGAGCGGGACAGGTTCGCAGTTTTCGCATCGTGAGCCTGGACCGGGCGGCGAAGAAGATTGGATTAGAGTTCGCGTAGCCCAGCGCGAGCATTGTGGAGGATTCCATGTTGCGGATCGTGTTGCTGTTGGCAGTCGTGCTGGTGCTGATCGTGCTGGTCCCGCGCCTGCTGTCGCGTTCGGCGCCACCGTCCGAAGGCAGCAGCGCGCCCGACTTCGCGCTCCCCTCGCAGGAAGGCTCGTCCGTCAGTCTGAAGGACTATCGCGGAAAGTGGGTCATCCTTTATTTCTATCCTAAGGACCAGACTCCGGGCTGCTCCCGCGAAGCTCACAACTTTCAGGTGGACCAGCCGAAGTACGGCGAGCGAAACGCAGTCGTAATGGGCGTCAGCCTCGACAGTGTCGATTCGCACAAAAAGTTCTGCGCCAAAGAAGGCCTGAACTTCAAGCTACTAGCCGATACCGACCACAAAGTCACCGACTCCTACGGATCACTGACTAATCTCGGCCTGGTGAAATTCGCCGCGAGGCACACGTTCCTCATTGATCCCAGCGGCAAGATCGCGAAAGCGTATACCAGCGTCGATCCCCTCAAACACAGCGCTGAGGTTCTAGCCGAGCTGGACATGCTGCAGAAATCCGAAGCGGGGAACCGCTAGCCACCGAATATGTAGGGACAGCCGCCCCGGCTGTCCGGCGGAGCGAAGCTCCGCGAGGAAACTCTTCGCGTGCTTCGTATCGAAGTCAAGATTCCGGTCGATTTTATACTCGCAGGAAACTCGCGCAGTTCAATCTGCCTCTCCTCCTCCACGAGTTCATCCCGCGAAGTACACTAACCAGATGGCGACTGCAGCCCGGAACGGTGTGCCTAAGACAGACATGCTTAAGCACGACATGCCTAAGAACGACGTGTCCGGCGCCGCCTACCGTTACCCGCCCGGCTTCGAGAGAAATCTCCTCTGGTTCGCATTCCGCAAGTTCCGCCCCGCGAATCCGATCCTGCTCTTTCAGCACCTCGCTCAGCAATATGGCGACATTGCCCACTACAAGATCGGCTGGCATCACATCGTCTTTCTCAATCACCCCGACTACATCCGCGAAGTGCTGGTGGTGCAGAACGACAACTTCATCAAAGAGCGCACGGTGCAGCGAACCAAAATGCTGCTGGGCGAGGGCATGATCACCGCCGAGGGCGCCCAGCATCGCATGCAGCGGCAGGTCGCACAACCCGCGTTCCATCGCCAGCGCATCCCGGAGTATGCCGGCACGATGGTCCACGAGACCGTCCGCGTGCGCGATCGCTGGCGCGCCGGCGAGCCGCGCGACATTGCCGTCGACATGATGCATCTCACGCTCAACGTGGTCGCGCAAACGCTCTTTGCCACCGATCTCGCCGAAGAAGTCGACGAACTGGCTGACGCCATCAACCGCATCATGGGCCTCTACAATTTTCTGGTGATGCTGCCGGCAGCGGAGTGGCTGGTCCACATGCGGCCTCCCGGCCTCGCCGCATTCGTGCGGGCGCGCCAGCGCATCGACGCAGTTGTTTACCGCATGATCGCCGCTCACCGGGGACGAGGTCCCCACGGGGGCAGCCTGCTCGACATGATGCTGGCCGCCTCGCCCGATCAAACCCCCGCCGCAGAGAAGTCCCTTCGCGATCAGGTCATCACAATTTTCCTGGCGGGCTATGAAACCGTGGCGAACGCGCTTTCCTGGACGTGGTATCTGCTGTCGCAGAATCCAGAATGCGAACGCCGCTTTCACGACGAAATTGACCGCGAGTTGCAAGGACGTCTGCCCGCGTCCGACGATGTTCCCCGTCTTCGTTATGTAGAAATGGTTCTAGCGGAATCCATGCGGCTCTATCCGCCCGCGTGGGCCATGGGCCGGTACGCCCGCGCCGACTTTCAACTCGGCGACTTTTCTTTGCCTGCGAAGACGACCGTCCTGATGAGCCAGTTCATTACCCACCGCGATGCGCGTTTTTTCCCCGACCCTCTGCGCTTCGATCCCGAACGTTTCACTCCTGAAGCGAAATCTCGGCGAACGAAACTCACGTACTTTCCTTTTGGAGCCGGAGTCCGGCAGTGCATTGGCGAATCGTTTGCTTGGATGGAGGGCGTACTTCTTCTGACGACGATAGCGCAGAAGTGGAAGTTGAGCCTGGTTCCCGGACACCGCGTCGAGCCCGAGCCTCTGATCACCCTGCGTCCGAAGTACGGCATGCGTATGAAGGTCGAAGCGCGCAAACGAGCCATTTCCTGAAAATTCACCACAAACACAGGAGATTCCAAAGGCTGCCTCAGTGTCCTCTGTGGTGATGATTCCTATCTTTCCGCCAGATACATCTCGGCCACGTGTTGCGTGATCTTTCCCGGCTCCGAGTCCGCCAGATTCGCGAGGGCGACCACCGTCAACTGATCATCCACATAGCGGTCGATAGCCGTTTCAAATCCCTGCCACGAACCGTCGTGGTGAATGCACCGGTGTCCGGCCCTCTCGTCGATGAACCAGCCAAAACCGTAGTGACCCTTATTCGCCTGCCCGTTTTTCAGTTTGACCGGAGTCCACATCAGGTCAAGACTCGACCGCTTCAGAAGCTTTTCGGTGTACAGCGCAGCGTCCCACTTCGCCAGATCGAGAGTCGTGAAATAGAGGCTGCCGTCAGCGGTTGTGTTCACCACCGGCGCCACCCACTCCTGATTTTTCAATTCACCTTTGACCAGTCGGTAGCCTGCCGCGCGATTCGGCACAAGGTCGGCTTCGCTGATAATGCGCGTCGACGGCATGCCCAGCGGCTGAAAAATTCGCTGTTGCAGAAAGTCGCCATAGAACTCGCCGGTCACACGATGAATCAAAATGCCCAGCGTCACATACCCGAAATTGCTGTACGCCCAACTCGTTCCGGGAGGATATGCCAGAGGAATGCTCTCGATCAGTTTCAGTTCCTCGGCTTCGGTCCAGTCCTTGCGGAAGTCGAAGTCCTTGGGATAGTCGCCGAACCCCGCAGTGTGACTCAGCAGTTCGCGTACGGTCACTTCTTTCCAACTAGCTGGAGCATCCGGAAAATATTTCATCAGCGGATCGTCGAGCGAGATTTTGCCCTCTTCCACCAGCATCATGACGCCGGTTGCCGTGAACTGTTTTCCCACCGATCCCGACTGGAAGACCGTCTCCGGCTTCACCGGTACCTGCAGTTCGACGTTGCTGAATCCAAAACCCTCGGCCCGCACGATCCTGCCATTTCTCACCACGAGCAGCGACAGTCCGGGGATGTGCTGGCGCTGCATTTCTGCTTTCACATAGTCAGCGACGGCGGTCGAGGTCGTGGGGTTCTGAGCTGCGGCGATGGAGATTGCGAAGAAAAATGTCAGACAGATGGCGTAAGCGGAGGATCGGCGAAGGCTCATGAGTTTAAAGGACGCTGAGTTGCGCCCACGAGTCTATCGGCAAGAGTCCTTCGCCGCAAGCTGACTGTGCCGCGAGTGCCGCGAGCCGCGGCCGCTCGGAAAGCGGGAAACTATTTCGCTGCGCCGGAGGTCTCGGCGAGCCGGTGGACGCCCGAGCGGCGCATGGCGAACAGAATCGCCCACCCGATCAATCCTGCGGCGTAGAAGAATGCGAGGGTTAGAAAAATGCCCCCCAACAAAACGGAGTGTGTCGGCGGGAGCGGTCCAATCGGAGGATTCACATGGGAGGACGAAATCGTTTCTCCCTTCTTGATGGCCAGCACAACTCCGGCCAGAATGATCGTCATCAATACGGCGGTTGTTTTCGGAAAACGGAATTCGGTGCGCATCGCAAACCTCCTTTGTGGGAACCACGGCCCGATCGAATCGACGCCCAACGCTCGCCAATGTTCCTGCAGTGCCCCGCTCACAACTCCTGCGGCTTCGCGAGACCAAAAGGCCGCGCGCTCGACCATGCTCTTTGAAACTGTGTCGGTTTCCATCTCCCCGAATACCGCCGCCATCTCCTCGCCGAACCTTTCACGGTGGAGCGCCGGATACAGCCGCAACAGCTTCCGATAGACTCTGACGCTGAGCATTCGGTCAGGCCTCCTTGACCACGATCCGCAGACTGGCCAACCGCGTGAGATGTTTCATCCGTCCCACTTCGACCTGCAGATTCTTGCGTCCCCGCGCCGTGAGGCGATACGCCTGGCGGCCTCGCGAGCTGTCCTGCTCGTCGATGCGCTCAATCCACTCGTCCTCGAGCAGCCGCCGAAGCGCGCCGTACAGAGTTCCCGTGCTCAGCACAACCCGCCCGTCGCTCATGTGCTCGACATCTTTCAGAATGGAGTACCCATGCCGGGGCTGCCCCGCCAGACTGAGAAGGATGAGCAACACCGGTTCGGTGAGGGGTAGGAATTCCATTATGACCTCTGGCGACATGTCGTACACCGCCATATTGTGGCAAAATCAACCCGAAGTCAAGCACGGAATGAGATTATCTGTGTCCTCAGTACCCTCTGTGGTGAAATACGAAATCAACCACAGAGGACACAGTGGATGCAGAGAAGCTGCCTACCCTCGACCTCGAAACTGGATGATGTGCCGTCGATCGCGTTTCGACGGCCGCCCTTCCGGCAGGATTTCAAACTCGCGCATCGCCTTCCGCTCAGCTGCCGCCTTCTGGCGAAGCTCCCGGCTCTCCTCGGTTTCGCGGTAGAGCGTCTGCGCCACCGCGGCGGGCCCGCGCACTTCACTGAGAAGCAGCACCTCCACCTGAAAGTCGCCGCCTTCATTGGTCACGCGCAACCGGTCGCCAACCCGAACTTCACGCGCCGCCTTAGCAATCTGCCCGTTGGACAAGATCCTACCCAACTCGCAGGCCTTCTTTGCCAGAGGCCGCGTCTTGAAAAATCGCGCCGCCCAGAGCCAGATGTCCATCCGTACGCCGGTCATAAGTGTATTTTCCTACAAGGGGGGGCGATCCAAAAGGCTCCCGCTGCGAAATGCAGTAAGAATGTCACTCAAAAAATGCCGCTCAAAAGTGAAAGATCAGATCGCTCGCCACGGTCAGCTGGTTCTGCCTGCGCCCGTAGTCGTAAGCCTTCATATACCAGGCCCGCTCGAACCGCAATTCCGGACGAATCTGGATCGTCGTGCCGATCCAGTGGCACCACGCAATGGTGTTTTCGGTATATCGGGTCGCGTAGCCCGTACGCTGGCCTTTCTTGTCATCGAGATAGTCGCTGCGAAACGACAGGAAATCGTGTAGCGACAGCTCCTTCTGCACGAAATTAACCGCGGCATATTCCGGGGCCGTGCACCGCTGTTCTCCTGGCAGGCAGTATGCCGAATTGGCGCCCACCTCCGGCCGAATCGTGCCGCCCAGCGCAGGTACGTCGCGTTCATACATGTACCAGGTCTCGCTGGCCATGTGCCACGTCTTCGAGAACTTGTGATACCAGGTGGCGTCGTATTGCTGCAGATTGTTGTACGCGTACTTGCCGTCGTTGATTCCGTTGGCGCAGACGTAAAAATTGTCATTTACTGACGCGGTCGTGTAGTTGAGGCAGGCCGTACCCGAAGGCTTGGAATCGGGTGTCCACACAGCCACATCATGGCCGTCAGTAATCCCAAGTTGTATCAGCCACTGGTCGTTCAGTTTGATCGTCGCCATCAGCCCAGTGTCGGTAAACGGATCAATCGCATACAGCAGCGAGTGACTGAAAATGTAGTTATTCGGCGCCAATTGCGCCTCGATCCCCGGCACGGAGATAAATCGCCCCACTCGCAGATTCATCCCCTGAGCAACCTGGGGAATATAAATATCGACGTATTCCAGCGTCGGATCAAAGCCATATTGATGATGATCGTTAACCCACTGGCCATTCCAATATCCCTTCGCGGTCGTGTAGCGATAGTCTGTGCCGAACAAAGCCGTAAGGTGGTAGCCCCAGTCAACATGATCGCGCTGCACGGAATCCGGCAACCGCTCCGCGTACAGAACCAGTTGGTTCAGCTCAAAGCGATTCGAGTACACGTCGTTCGCCTCGGGATCATTGCGGTTGGTAGAGGTGCTGAAGTTCAGCGAAGGATCGATCCATCCATAGAGTTTCGACCGGCTCCTGGCCTGGTTGATAGCCGTCATCAGCGGATAGCTGTTGGTGTCCGGCTCGCCAATCGTCGGCGAACCACCATAGGACCAGTCGGCATTTGGAAATGGCGGAGAATCCAGCGGCGACGGAAGTCCCCGCCGCCCCGGAGCTGGCGAGGATGCCGCCGTTCCTGACCAGTCCTGCCGGTAAAACTCCGCCCAGCGGGCAAAGAAGCTCTTCGTTTCCACCGTGTCCGGCTTCGGAGCATCCGGCAAAGTTTTATCGCCTTGTTGTCCGGAAGAGAGCTGGCACCAGAAGCACAGCAGGCCCGCGATCAGATAGAAGAAGAGGGATGCACTACGGCCGGAACGACTACTGTTTAGGTGCATAGAGTGGGCGCATAGAACGGACGGCGTGACCCCATCAAGGTTGATCGAGAGGGTAGGTCGGAGTCTCGGATAACCGCACCCGATTCAAGAAACTACAAGAAAAGATTGGAGGCGCGGATCGGAATCGAACTCCTTATAGTATTGAAAACAAAGGCACTACCTTTAGAGTCAGTCGTTCTTCCCGATGAAATTCTTAACATCCGCCGGGGTCTAGCACAGTTTTAGCACAGAAAGGGTGGAGGGAGCTACTGCAGGTGTTACGCGTGACGATTCTCCGGCGGGCGAGACGGGGCGGTATACCTTTTCGAGTGGGTTCCTGCGTGAGAATTGACTCCGCTGGCGGGCAACGCACTTCTGAAATTCTTTTTCGGGAAGATGCTGAATCAGTTGCGAGAAGACGGTGCGGCCATATCGCACGCCCTGTTGCATTAGCCACCTGGCGATTGCGCAGCATTTACGAATCAAAGCCTTCTACGGAACCAGCGAGAACGCCGTGAAAACCCAAATCTGGATTGCGGTTTCGATTTATGTGCTGGTGGCGATTGTGCGCAAACGACTGGGGCTGGAATCTAGTCTTTACCAAATTCTACAGATTCTCAGTGTTACTCTTTTCGAGAAAACGCCCATTTTACAGGCACTTCAGGCGTCCAACTCCGATAGCGACTTATTCGAAATCGGCAATCAGTTGATTCTGTTCGACTTTTAGCCGGACAGCAGTGTCGCCATATCACTGCATTGACTCCGACGGGAATTTTGAGTGTAATCGACAGCTGCCCAATTGATTCTGCGGTGCGTGTATACTGCACGCCGTGGCGTCACACTTGTCATTCCCAGTTAAGCTGTTTGTAGCATTTGCGGTGTGTGCTTACCTCTGGACTCTCGCCCTCGCGCTTGTTCCACCCGCTACGTTGGACATCCCCGCACCAGTCGTGTTCGTCCTGTGTCCCGCATGCGTACTGACGATCACGGTCGATCCGAAATTTTCGACCGTTGCGTTGATACTGGCGCCTTTGAACGCAGGTATCTACGGCCTAGTCGGCCTCGCCTTAGGAAGTTCACGCGTCTTTCGCAGGCGGAGTTGGCGTTAAATCTCTGTCACACTCATCAACAGGTCAATGCGAAATGGCCTGCTCTCAACACTTAAGAACCCGCAGCGACCTCTGATAACATCGTGCAGCAGAATTGTCCTGCGAGGGCTATTTGGCTAAGAAAACGATTCCCCAACGAGAATCTGCGGCTGCCGCAGAATCCGCCGTGCACAGTCGGGTGTTGGGCATTGTGCTCGCCGGAGGCAAAGGAACCCGGCTGTTTCCCCTCACACGGGAACGCGCGAAACCTGCGGTTCCCTTCGGAGGCAAATACCGGATCATCGATTTCGTCCTCAGCAATTTCATCAATTCCGGAATCTACTCGATCTACGTGCTCACCCAGTTCCGCAGCCAATCGCTGCTCCAGCATCTGAGTGAGGGATGGCAGTTCGGCGGCATGTTGAAGAGCCACTTCATCATCAACGTGCCCGCCCAGATGCGCACGGAGAACGAAGCCTGGTATCAGGGGACGGCCGACGCCATCTTCCAGAATATGAACCTGGTCGAGCAGTCCGATCCGCACTTTGTGGCCATCTTCGGCGGCGACCACATCTACCGCATGAACGTCGCCAGCATGATCGACTTCCATAAGGCGAAGCACGCGGAAGTCACGGTTGCCGCCATCCCGGTTCCCAAAGTGCATGCCGGCGAATTCGGTGTCATTGAGGCCAACGAAGAGGGACGCATCATGGGCTTTCACGAAAAGAAGCCCGATGCGCCCACCATGCCCGGCGATTCCAGCCGCGTCTACGCTTCCATGGGCAACTACATCTTCTCCACGCAGATGCTGCTGGAACTGCTCAAGGCCGACGCGAAGGACCCCAACAGCCATCACGATTTCGGCATGGACATCCTTCCCAAACTCGCCGGCAACGCCCCCATCTACGCCTACAATTTCGAGGCGAACCGCATCCCCGGCGAGGCCGATGACGCCATCCCCTACTGGCGCGATGTCGGCACCATCGAGGCCTTCTACGAAGCCAACATGGACTTGAACGATGTCAAGCCCGAACTCAATCTCTACAATCGCGAGTGGCCGGTCCGCAGCACCAGCTATCCCGATCCTCCCGCCAAGTTCGTGTTCGACGATGAGGGCCGCCGCGGTGAAGCACTCGACAGCATCGTATCCGGCGGATGCATTCTTTCCGGTGGCTTGGTGCGCAAGTCCGTTCTCGGACGCGGAGTCCGCGTGCACACCGGCGCGCAGGTCGAAGGCTGCGTCATCATGGACAACTGCGACATCGGACGCCGCGCAAAACTGCGCCGCGCCATCCTCGATAAAAACGTCTGCATTCCGCAGGACGCCACCGTCGGCTACGATCTCGACGCCGACCGCGCTCGCGGATGGCACGTTACCGAGTCCGGCATCGTCGTCATTGGACGGGAACACAGCCCCGTGCCAGTGGCGGCGCTGTTCACATGAGTCTTTGTCCGATGCCTGATTGTTGGCAATCGCCAAAACACTACCCCCCAGCGGCTTGCGGTCTTCCGCCTGTCCACTGAGTGCGTAACTGGCGCAACATCGCCGTTACAGTGCGCCGGGATAAACCGGCATGAAGCAGAGGATGAAAGAGCCTTACGAGAAAGGAGTAGCGATCCGCTCGGCCTCGAGTCTTGCGCGGGGTATCGCGAGGTACTCAGCGAAGCG
>Ga0181532_10001246_pt1 | contig 24992 bp, 26 predicted proteins | sample PEATcosm2014_Bin_33_FD_119768 | JGI IMG/M metagenome (GOLD analysis project Ga0181532, IMG submission 119768) | Peatland microbial communities from MTU Mesocosm Facility, Houghton, MI, USA - PEATcosm2014_Bin11_30_metaG | ecosystem: Environmental > Terrestrial > Soil > Wetlands > Peat | place... | reverse complement strand
GTGGGGATTACCGGCATATCCCTGCACGGCTGCCAGCCTTCTGTTTCCCTTTACGCAACTGACGGAAATTCGTTGGCTTCAGCCTTGCCAAAGGCCTCTGGAAGGTGTTTCTTTATGGCATGAACGCGGCAATCTCCGAGAGCAAAGTTCCTGACATTCAAGCCCAAGCCCGTGACTTGACCAAACGACAAATCGAACAATGGTTTGACTGGGTGGACGGCATCCTGGATGTTCACCGGAGCAGTTTCGTGTTCCGTGAGCCGACGCCAGCGCAACTCGCAGAGCACAAGACAGTCCTGAAGCTGGCCATCCGGTATTGCCTTTTTATAAACACCCTGATCGCCGATCCTGACTTCAATGAACCGGATCTGGTTTCCCGACTGCAGGTGCGCATTCGGCAACTACAGGACGCTTACGACGTCTTCCACGACACCACGCTTTCAGACGCACAAGCGGAAGAGGTTTTGAAGCAAGTCTTCCCGGAATGAACAGGGAACTGGAACCCGCGACGCGAACTGCCAGAGCATCATTGAAATCTCGCACGGCAGTTGGCTCCAGCGCCTTGTTAGGCCAGGTGGTCGCAGGAAAACCATTTCTTTTGGCGATACCAAACGACTGACCAATAAACCGCGACCAAAATTCCTCCGACCGAAGCCACGCTGATGATGAGAACCTTTTGACCGGTCCCAACTGCCGGCAAATCGAAGCAAACCTGCACAACGAAGAAGACAGCACTCAAAGCGATAGCCAAAAAACCAAGCTGCCATGCAATAATTCGTCGCCTCCAAATTCCGAAGGCAATCCAAATCAGAAAAATGCCAAAAAGACTGCCGAACAACATTAAAGGCCATTTTGGATTGTCGGTGAAGGAAATTCCTCGTGGTAATGAAAGTAAATTCAAAACTCCAAACACAGCAACTATGATGGAGGTGACTCTCATAGCAATCGAACCACGCCTTGCCGAGGATTCAGGAAAACTCCCGTCATTGCGCAAAACTGACGGCTTCCGAACGCGATATATACCGTATGCTACAAGTGATACGCCAACAAACAGAAACCCAAACTCTGTGCCCCAATAAACCAGCGGATGGTCTTGGCGCGTGACGATTCTCTTTTGCCCGCTGCTGTTTATTACAAACCTGTCTTCCTTCAGAAAACAGCACGCAAACCCAAACAATATGATGCCCAAGATAATCACAATTCTGGCAAGGCGATCTCTAAAGTTCAGGAACATACATGGCCTAACAATTAATACGCATCAGGCCCCATAGATTGTCCCGCCAAACACCCTAAATCAAGCCTACAATGCCATTATCATTTTCTGCAAGGAAGTCCGATTAACCACTCGCGGCTTTGGACGGATTCAACAACGCCGATAGACCATTTTCCGAACTATTCCAACAATGGCTTTTTTGGCGCATGTTTCTTTTGTGCCAATGCTGGCTAATGGTTTGCGTCATCTTTGCCGGCCATGCCCGGTCCTTCGCGATTTCCGTGACCTCTGCCGTGGAAAAGAACTTGATCGCGTTTTGCGGTGGGTTTCCAAGGGGTCTCAACAGACGCGATGAGATCAGTATCGGCACATCATGCGGCTGGCACCCGAGCACCCAGGCCGCTTGCTCCACAGTGAGCCGGGCCGGGCGCCTCCCATCCAACGCCAGAAATTGCTGTTGCTCTTCTTTCAGCCTCTGCGAAAACTGTTGCACATATATGACTAAACCGCCGAAAGCAGCCAAGCCCGCGGCCACCATGAGCGCGATGGATGCCATCTATCATCGCCGCGCCGTGCGCCATTATGCGCCCCGGACGATCGACCAGGCCGTCATCCGCGCGCTGCTCGATGCCGCCGTCCACGCCCCCACCGCCATGCACGAGGAGCCGTGGTCCTTTGCCGTCATCCAGGATAAGAACCTGCTGAACCGCCTGTCGGACAGCGCCAAAGAAAGGGTGCGCAGCGATGCGCAAGGCTCCGATTCCCCCCACGCAAAGCACTCGCTGGATTTGGTGAACGAACCCGAATTCAATGTTTTTTACAACGCCGGCACGCTGATCGTCATCTACGGCAAATTCCAGGGGCCGTTTGTCGTGGCGGATTGCTGGCTGGCGGCGGAGAACCTGATGCTTGCCGCCTGCGCAACAGGGCTTGGCACCTGCGTCATCGGCTTTGCGGTCTCGGCCCTCAACACGCCGGAGTGGAAGGCGGAATTGAAAATCCCCGCTGAAATGGCCGCCATCGCGCCAATCATTGTCGGCGTGCCCGACGGCGAAACACCGCCCGTGCCTCGCAAGCAGCCGGAAATTGTCGCCTGGAAATGACGCCGGTGGAGATGCCGTTGTGGCAAAAAAATCCTTACCATTGTCTGAAGTTTACCGTCTGATCGAGCCGGGGCCGGTGGTGATGGTCACAACCGCCAGCGGCGGGCGGGCCAATATCATGACCATGTCGTGGCATACGATGATCGATTTCGAGCCGCCGATTCTCGCCTGCGTCGTCAGCAACCGGAACCATACGTTTGACACACTGAAGAAAACCGGGGAATGCGTCATCAACATCCCGACGGTGGAATTGGCCAAAAAAGTGGTGGCCTGCGGGAACACTTCCGGGCGAAATACCGATAAGTTTAAGAAGTTCGGCCTCACGCCGGTCGCTGCCGCCTGCGTGCGGGCGCCGCTGATCGCCGAGTGCTACGCCAATCTTGAATGCAGGGTGATCGACACAAAGCTCGCGACACAATACAACCTCTTCATCGTCGAGGTGGTCAAAGCGTGGATTGACCGCTCCCAAAAACATCCCCGCACCATCCATCATCATGGCTGCGGCACGTTCGTGGTTGACGGCGAAACCATCAAGCTGCCTTCCAGAATGAAGTAGTTTTATTCGCGTGACTTGCGGGCCGCTTGAACTATATTTCATGGCCTGACGACCCTATCGTCTAGCGGTTAGGACACTGCCCTTTCACGGCAGTAGCAGGGGTTCGATTCCCCTTAGGGTCGCCAATTTTCATAAATGCAACAGCCTAAACTGCTTACCTCGATTTTGCAAAACCCAAAATCAGCCAAACTATATGTAAAATATATGCAATTCGCTTGAATTCTTCATTTTGCTTCATTGTGCTGTATAGATGATTCGCGTTCACCCAGCCAGGCATGATCGGCCCGCGCCGGGTGCTAAATTTTAGCACGGCCCTTGAAAACACGCTGTCTTTGCGCGTAACCGCGCCCTACGAGCGGTTTTATGCTCAGGCACGGCAAAAAAAGCCCGTGGCCTCGCGCAAAACTCGTCGTAACGCGATTGTGTTGAGGATTTGATGGCTTACATCATGTCGCCAAGGCAATCGCGTCCAGCAAGCGTTTTGAGGCTCAGGCGCGGCAAAAAGCATCGTGGGGACGCTTGGGAAAGTGCCAGAATCGCGTTCCACCGAGTTTTTTCGCGTTGCATTGATTCTAAATGCGGGTAGAGTTGGCTTCGATTTATGGCTTCAAATTCAGAGCAAATTCCATTAGAGTTGGCTTCGGAATCTCTGCCTCAATCCAAACAAACGTCTCCGCCACCAGGAGCGCCTTTGGAAATAACAGTTGTCGCCGAGATGAACAGTGGTGGACTTCAGCAATATCCTGTTGCGGATGCGGTTCGCATTGCGGCGGAAACTGGACTAATTCGGAATCAGGGGGCGAAGCTGCTCCTGCAATCTCTTGTTCAATTGCGCGAGGTGGACTTGGCAGATGCTCGCAAAGAGAGAGGATTTGCACGGGAGGAAGTTGAGAAATACAAAGAGGACTTCTTCAACGAGCGGACAAAAAGTGCTGTGCTTACAGAAAGGTTGCGTGGAGACTTGAGGTTAAAAAAAATGCAGAACGTGATGATTACGCTTGGCGGCATAATGCTTGGGGCTGGACTGGCACCGCTTTTGGCGGCCTTCTCAGCGGTATATTGTGCTGTGGCGGTGTTGGGCTTGGTATTGCTGATAGCCGGTTGGTATTATCCAACCGATTCCAAGGAGGAAAACCGATGATTTTCCCACCGCCATTGGAGTTGAGCCTATTGGGACTTTACGACGCCGGTGATCCCGGAAAAGAGAGAATCGTTCTCCGACCAACAGAATCGGTTAATCTGGCTCAATTCGGCATTTTGCTTGGGTATAAAACCGAAAATGGTAGCATCGTTCCACTTAATGACCATTTTTTTTGGTTTTGCGAAATCGTAGTTCCAACGCCAAGTTGGATTGTTGTGTTTACAGGAGAAGGCACATTTGACGTAATTCCTCATGCCCAAAGTGGACAACCTGTATATGTATTTTATTGGGGACGGAAACAAACGATTTTTCATGATCCTAAAGCGGTTCCTATTATTTTTCAATTAAATGCGGTCTTAATTGCATCTAATCCTCTGGTGACTCAGAACTATATGCAGCTTCCGACTCCGGCTCAAACACCATCTACCGATTAAGGCGATCTTATGCCAGAAGCACATCCCACTAATCCTGCCGCCAATGCCCTGCGAGAGACGGCCAAAACCTTCACACTTCTCGTTCCAGAGGAATTGGCAAGAAGAGAATTAGGTCAGCTCGGGTTTGGCTCGGAGTTGGCAGAATTCACAACAATGCAGGCGTTTATGCGACGCATCGCAACTTGTTCATGGAATGGGGTTCCCGCCCAAATTATTCAGGAGGTTGCCAGCAAATTGGGCGAGCTTAACAACCCTATTTTAAGGATAAAGGCATTTACAGTTATACGCACTGGCGTTGATTTGGTTACCGAAAGACAAAGGATAGTGCTTGATTTCCTAAGCAAATGGCAAAATGTTTATTCAACGATTGCCCCGCATCTTTGTTATGCGGAAATCACGGACAACCAAGCGAATCAAAATAAGGATGCACTTGCAAAAGCGGTGGCTCAGGCCGAGGCGGACATTAAAGCTCTCGCACGCAGCGTCCAAGAGATTATGAGTCGGCCGACGGAAGAAGTTGAAAAACGGGCGCAGAGCGCGATGGCTGATGCCGAGCGTGCCGAGAAAGCTACCGAAGAGGCGCTGAACAGGATAAATACAATGGCCAAGGACGTTGAAAAACTCGCTCAGCAATCCGGGGTGACGGAACAAACTATGCATTTCAAGAAACTGGCGGACAATTACAGAACAGGTGCAATCCTGTGGTTGTTGGTTTCGATTGGTGCGGGTGTTGGGCTGTATGAGTATGTGAACGGCCTAAACCTAGATTTGCCAACAAACGCAGGTGCCGCTCTATTGGCGGCTACAGTTCTCCCTCGGTTGGTCATCATAACGCTATTATCCACGGCGTTAATTTTCTGTATCCGCAATTTCTCCGCCTTGTTTCACAATGTCATTGTGAATCGACACCGGCAAACGGCGCTGACGACGTTTAAGACATTCGTCAACAGCACAGACGATCCAAGCACACGGAACGCCGTGCTGGTGCAGTCCACCCAAGCCATTTTTACACCGCAACCGAGTGGCTATTTAAAGACAGACACGGAGATTCCGCAAATGAGCCAGATTACGGAAATTGTGCGCGGTGTAACGGGGACGGATAAGGGATGATCAGGCGAAATGCTGAAATTCAAAAGGGTTAGCGGGTGGATTGTTGAACTTTGTAAAATCCCCAGCGGGCCAAGCTATTAAGAAATTTTTGACGATTCCTGACCGGGACAATCTCAAAGGATTGCAGTATGCGCCAGAATTCGGCTTCTTCCGGCGTCTGGGCCAAGGCAGCGCCGTCCCCGGCTGAGAAGTGTGCCGAGGACGGCGCGGGCATTTCCCAAAGGGAGTCCGCCGGACCTGCCTTGACAGCGCCAACAGCATCCCCTTAGGGTCGCCATTTCCTGCGCATTAATCACTCTGGCTTAATCGCGTTACCGGAGCGTCGAAGAACATCGAGTGCGCTTCGGTCAGGATGTCCGGGACTCGCTGCGCGAATGGACTTTTGGCCAGCGCCGGCCGCAGTTTTTCCCTGTCGATTTTTGCCGCGTTCGCGCCCGGAAACCAGTGGTCCCCCTGCCCCATCAAATTGTAGCGCATTTTTCCCCACGAGACCAGGCCGAGCGATTTGGCATAGGTCCACAGGCGCAGGATTTCCATGACATTCAACTCGCCCGGCACATCGACGTAATTCGGCAGGCCCCGGCTCCAATTGTTGCACCAATCCGCGCCCAGGGCGCGCTCCATTTCGGCGCGAAGGCGGCGCTCAATTGGCGCGATGGTTTCAGGGATCTTGTCGTAATAATCCAGGGCGCGCGCATGGGGGGCGAAATCCCCCGGCCGCGCCGCCCCGCAACTGAGCGTATGCACCTCCGCGCGCGCCAGACAGTAAAGATCATTAAACTGCATCGGCGAAAGCGGCGCGCACAACTCGACCATCCTGGGCGGCGGTTCGTAGAGTTTCCCGCCTTTGTCATTCGGGCTGATGATGAACACGCCCATGTCGTGTTTTCGCGCCGCCACGATAGCCGGCCAGTTGAGCGGGTTGACGAAATACCAGTGCAGATTCAGGTAATCGAATTCGCCGCTGTTGACCGTCTCCAGAATGACATCGGTGGTCGCATGGGTGGAAAAGCCAAGGAACCGAATCCGCCCCGCCTTCTGCAAACGCCGGGCGGCGGCGACGCAGCCATTTTTCTTTAGCGCCCAGTCCAGCAACTGCCGGTTGTTAATGCCGTGAATGGCCAGCAAATCCACGAAATCCAGGCGCAAATAATTCATGGACTTCTCAAAAATCTTGACGAATTCCCCGGCGTTTTCCTGCGGGGAGACCTTGGTTTGAACGATGATCTTGTCCCGCGGCAATTCCGGCAGGACGCGGCCCAGTTGCATTTCCGATGTGCCGTAGCCCCGGGCTGTTTCAATGTGGTTGATGCCCAATTCCACGGCGCGGTGAATCGTGGCCTCCACATTGGCCTGATTGGCCGCCGGAATTGCCACCGGCGGCACGTCCTGCCATTTGTATTGATACCGCATGCCGCCGCAGGAAATGACGGGCATGGCCAGCTCCGTTCGACCAAAACGCCGATATTTCATGCCGCCTTTATCTCATTCTTTCGCTTCTTCGGCAACTCCGGCCTTCGGGGCGGATGTTCGGCGCGATTTTCTTCTCGCATTAGGCGCGCGAATCAAATTATGATCCTTTCTGTCGTTGCTATCGCCTTGTGGATGCTGGAACCAATATCCCGGATCGGGCGCGGGTTGAAAAGTCCGGGCGCCGGCTTAATATTTGCTTTTGGCAGCTTGCTGAAATGAACACCAGAATTGCAGCCGCTTTTCTCGCCGCCGCCCTGTCGGCGTCCGCCGACGACGCCGCTTCACCACGGGCGTATCCCAGCGGCTTCAGCGTCGCGCTGGATCGGGGCGGCGACCTGTGTGAAGGGTTGCCGGCGAAATTCGGCAACCAATTGGCCCCCCAGCCCGTCGCCTTGCAACCGCAGGATCTCCCGCAGATCACGCCCATCGCCAGCAGGGACGAAACCAAGATCCTGCGCCAGGTCTCCGTCTCGGCCGGTTTCATTGACCTTATCAACCATCTTTCCCACGCCAAAGCCATTGACCGCCTTCAGCCGGGCTTCTTCGACCAATACGTGCAGAATCTCGCGCGAACGGCGGCGGACGATTCCCCCGTCCAGTTGCCCATGATGGCTGACCCGCGCTTTTGGAAGGATGACGTCCTCAACGATCAGGCCAGTTATTTCAACCAGATGATCGGCATGATGGTCGCCATTAATTTGTCCCACCACTACCTGGGCCATTTCGACAAATACGCCCCCAAGATGGCCGGCCCTGGCAACAAAACGATCCCCATCAATGAGTTTTTGACGCCCGGGGAATGGGAAGTGTCCGTCAGAGCCGGCGCCACCGACGCTCTCAATTGCGCCCTGGCCACCGAAGGCGTCAGGGCGCTCTTTGAGGCGATTGACAGATTTCCCCGGCGTCCAGCCTGGACGGAAGTCATCCTCCCCAAAGACACCGACATCAAAAAACTCAACAAGGAATTGGTCCGGTACGAGACCCAGTTCTTCCACGGCGGCCTAAAATTCAGCCGGCGTGACAAATTCCAATTCCTGCCGGGATGGAATGAGCCCCCTCTCGTATGCCTGGCCGAGGAAGTGTTCAATGGCGGCCCGGCCTTTCTCGCCGTAATCCAGCGTCCAATGATTGACATACATGCCGACGAATTGATCCGCCAATTCGCGTCCCATGTCCCGGGCGTACTGCAAGGCGTGCGCGACCGCCTCCGCCCGGTGGTCAAGACTGAATTGGATGCTGTTGGTCAGTATCCGGGCAATGACTGAGCGTGTCGCCGGCGGGATACGCTTGTGAATCACGTTCCCGCCCAAGGGCAACGGCAGGCCGTCGTTTTCCCCCTTCCACCACGCGCCCAGGTCCTGGCAAACCTTGAGTCCCTCCGCGTGCCAGGTCAGTTGTCCTTCATGGATGATCAAGCCCGCCTCCGCTTCACCCGAATGCACGGCCTGGAAAATCCGGTCAAAAGGAACAACAACAAAATTAATCTTCTCCGCCGGCAATTGCAGCCAGAGTTGCAGCGCCAGAAAAGCGCTGGTCATAGTCCCTGGCACCGCGATTTTTGTTCGAGCCAGTTCCGTCCGGCTGAGCGCTTTTTTAGCCACAAGCATCGGCCCATAGCCGTCGCCCATGCTCGCCCCGCTCGGCAGCAAGGCATATTGCGAACTCACATAAGCGTAGGCATGAAAGCTAATGGCCGTAATATCCAACTCCCCCCGGGTGGCCCGTTCGTTCAGAGTCTGGATGTCCTGCAAAACGTGTTCAAACTGAAAGCCGCCGGTCGGAATCAAATTCTTGGCCAGCCCATAAAACATGAAAGCGTCATCCGGATCAGGCGAATGCCCCAGCGTTAATTTTTGCGCCATGCCCGGAGAATATGCCCCTCCCGCCGAGAAAGTCGAGGTCTCCCGGTCTCCCCTCCTAATCCTAATCGCAATCCTCGTTCGAAGCGGTAATAGGCGCATCTTTTTCAGCGTCCGCAAAGGGAAAGTTCCATTAACCCCTCGTTTTAACGAGGGGATGAGTCGAACCAGCGGCTTTTCCAACCGTTTTAACGGTTTCCGGCATGGCTGAACCAGGACCAAAACTGTTAAAACAGTTGAAGCGTATTCTTGCGCCCAGTCGAAACGCGCCCCTGTCGATTGCGGACTTGACTAAAAACTTGACTTACGCTTGACTTAGTGTGGTCATTACGACAGCCATGAGCTATCAACCGGTTTACTCGATCACACCAGTCCTGCTCGCGCGCACCGAGCAGATCTCCGCGTTGCGCGAACAGATTTTGGCCGCCACGGTACAAGTGCAGTGGATTCCCGCATTGCAAAAGGACACCCGCGTGCGCAACACACACTCCTCCACAGCCATCGAGGGAAACCCGCTCACTTTGGAGCAGGTTCGCGCAGTGGAGGAAGGCGGGGAAATCCCGGCGGCGGCTCCGCGCGCGACGCGCGAAGTAGTCAACTATTTCGCCGGTTTGCGCTTCATTGAGCAGCACGCCAAAACCGGCCCCATCAAACACGAAGACATATTTCGCCTCCACAAGATCATCGCTGGCGATGTCATGGATCAAGGCGCGGCGGGGCGTTATCGGACGATTCAAGTGAGAGTTGGACGCCACGTCCCCCCCCCATCGCAAGATGTTTCGGGTTTGATGTTTGAACTGCTCGAATGGTGGAACAAGGAATCGGCAAAGCTTTCGCCCGTATTAAGCTCCGCCATCCTGCATTACCGCTTTGAGGCCATTCACCCATTCGCGGACGGCAATGGCCGGACCGGCCGGGCCTTGGCGCTTTGGGAATTGTACCGGCGCGGTTTCGACACCCACCACATTTTCTCCGTGGATGAATTTTATTGGGAGGATCGGCCCCGTTATTACGCCGCGCTCGACACCGTGCGCCGCGAAGGCGAGAGCCTCACAGCCTGGCTCGAATACTGCGCCGAAGGGCTGCTGTTGACGCTGGAGCGGGTTTGGACGCGCGTGCAAAAGCTCTCGGCGCAATCGAGGCAAAAAAAGTTGGTGCTCCGTCCGAAACAGGAACAATTGCTGCACCTGCTCCGCGACCAAAAGAGCCTGACCCCGCGGGAGATTTGGGATGCCTTGAACATATCCAGGCAAGGCGCATTGGATCTATTGCGCCCCCTGATCAAGGCCGGCTTGGTCAGGCGGGTCGGAACCCGGAAAACCGGCCGCTACATCCTGTCCTGACAATCCTGTTCTCCTAATCGTAATCCTAATCCTAATCCTAATCTTAATCTTCTTTCGATGAAGCGATTCGGAATCAGAGATGGAAGAATAAATTCTGTTCGCGTGGTTGGCGTGGTTCGCGGTTCAAATAATTCCTCAAGGGAGATTTGGGCCGGAAATCCCCGATCGCTCAAACGAAGGCTCTATGATAAAATTCCTAACAAATGCAAATGTCCTGTCAGCCAAACTGCCGAATGCACCGACTATGGCTTGCGGCGATCATGCGCCGGTATGAAAACCGATCCACCATCATGACCAGCAACCGGCCACTGGAGGAATGGGGCAAACTCTTGGGCGATGTGCCCACGGCTGGCGCGATCCTGGATCGTTTCCTGCACCACGCCCAGACCATTGCCATTACCGGGCGGGGTTACCGGTTTAAAGACCACGCCGCCATTGCCGGAAAAGAGGACAAAAACAAAAGGACCAAACCCAAGTCCAACGAACCTTCGACCGCAGAACCGGCGAGCTGAATGGCTCGCTTTCCGGTTCTGCTCGTTTTACTTTGCTGCTGGCAGATTATGGAAAACGCACGATTTTCAATCTGGGTCGGAGGTTGGTTTCGATATACGAACCATCTGTTGCATAATAAAAGTTGGAACACTTAGCCGGACAATGAATAAGCGTGCGTTTTTTCTGGGTGCCCTCGGGTTGGCAATTGCAGCCTTCATCTCGCATTGCGTCGCTCGTGTTTTTCTTGAGGAAGCTATGCACCTGAACACTGCAAGTATCAGCCAAGCCGTAAAGCAGCACGCGCCCTACGTAGCCGATCCGTTAGCCGTTCAAGCAAGCCACATGTGGAATGTTCTGAGTGGCACCGGCGTTGTGCTTACCGTGCTGTCCGTCATCTGCATGGCCACAGCCGCCATACGGCATGAACCAGGGTGGTATCTCATTTTGCTTCTGCTTTTGGTCTTCGACATTGTAATGCCGATGCTCTTGTGAACTCAAAACGGTCCAACGAGGTCACTGCAGCCAACGCCGGATGGCGCGCCTTCAGTTCCGCTTCGCGGTTCGACGCGCTGTGGCTCCATTCCTTCCTGTCCGCCATCTTGTCCGCAATAGCCGTTTCGGCGGCGGCGGAAGCCTTATAGGCGACGGCGGATGCGTTGCAATTCTTAAAACCCTGCCGCACAACCTGTTAAACCATTTTTCGCCAAAAACCGCCGATTTCTGCAAAAAATAATTAAAAAATCATTTGACGATTGAATATTTAACGCATATAAGTAGTCAGAAGATAATGCTGAATGCTAAAGGCTGAAGTTATGAAAATGATGCCCGGACTTGGAATTCAACTTGCCTGTCCGCCAGAGCCTTGGCGGCGGCAGATGCTTCTTGCGCGTTTTGGCGGCGATTCCGTTAGCGTTAATCCTTTCGATGGGTTGGGCTTCCAGGCAGTCAAACCGGTGCCGCTGGACAAAATGCCATGCAATTTTATTCAAGTTATTTATAATGAACAACTTACAACTTAATCCAAGTCAAGCCTGTCAAAGTCAATCAAAGTGGATCAAACCAGTTTCGGGGGTGGCGGACTCAAGGTTGATCCGTCCTTTCTTTGCGTCTTCAGCCCTTTGCGGCTTTGCGTTTCCTTTGGATTCGGCCCGAAAAATCCAACTTGATCCAACTTGATCCAACCAAATCGCACCAAATCCAACCATTCTGAAACATTTTTTTATGCCAAAAACCGGGATGGGCCCCCCTGCCCAAAAATCCTCCGTCGGGGTCTTGACATGGAGGCCGCGAACTGCGTAAAGTCCCGCCTCTTTCAGCAATACCGTGCAGACATCTTAAAATGAATAAAGGCAAAATTGTCCAGGTCATCGGGCCTGTCGTGGATATTGAATTCCCCGCCGGCCTCCCCGCCATTTACAACGCCGTCACGGTCGATTTCGACGTGCCCGGGCACGGCAAAACAAAACTCACGCTCGAAGTGCAATCGGACCTGGGTGACCACTGGGTCCGCGCCGTCGCCATGTCCAGCACGGAGGGCCTCAAGCGCGGCCTCGAAGTCAGCGACACCGGCGCGCCAATTTCCATGCCCGTCGGCCCCGGTGTGATGGGCCGCGTTTTCGACGTGACTGGCAACCCCGTGGATGAACGGGGGCCTGTTACGGCCGAAAAATATTATCCGATTCACCGCCCCGCCCCGCCCCTGATTGATCAATCCACTTCCCCCCAAGTGTTGACCACCGGAATCAAGGTGATTGACTTGATCTGTCCCTTCCTCAAGGGCGGCAAAGTCGGCGCATTCGGCGGCGCGGGCGTGGGCAAGACCGTTGTCATCATGGAGTTGATCAACAACATCGCCAAATTGCACGGCGGCGTCTCCGTCTTTGCCGGCGTGGGCGAGCGGACGCGCGAAGGAAACGATCTCTATCACGAAATGTCCGAAGCGAACGTCATCAATCAGAAGAATTTGGGCGAGTCCAAAATCGCGCTGGTCTATGGGCAAATGAACGAACCGCCCGGCGCCCGTCTGCGCGTGGCCCTCTCCGGCCTGGCCATCACCGAGTATTTTCGCGATGAAAAGAACCAGGACGTGTTATTGTTTATTGACAATATTTTCCGTTTCTCCCAGGCCGGCTCGGAAGTCTCGGCCTTGTTGGGCCGCACTCCCAGCGCCGTCGGTTATCAGCCGACGCTGGCCGCGGAAATGGGCGATTTGCAGGAACGCATCACTTCCACCAAAAAGGGTTCCATCACCTCCTTCCAGGCCGTCTATGTGCCGGCGGATGACCTGACCGACCCCGCGCCGGCCACCACCTTCGCCCACTTGGACGCCACCATCGTGTTGGAGCGGTCCATTGCGGAATTGGGGATTTTCCCCGCCGTCGATCCGCTCGCCTCCAATTCCCGCGCCTTGACCCCGGAAATTGTCGGCCAGGAACATTATGACGTGGCGCGCGGCGTGCAAAAGGTCCTGCAACGCTACAAAGACCTTCAGGACATCATCGCCATTCTGGGCATGGACGAACTTTCGCCCGAGGACAAGACAACGGTCTTTCGCGCCCGCAAGATCCAGCGCTTCCTCAGCCAGCCCTTTACCGTGGCCCAGGTCTTCACCGGCCGCGAAGGCAAGCAGGTGCCCGTGGCCGAAACCGTGAGAGGCTTCAAAGAAATCCTGGAGGGCAAACATGACGAAGTCGGCGAACAGAACTTCTACATGAAGGGCGGCATCGACGAAATCAAGGAAGGCTGAAATGGCCAATACGCTCAAACTTGAAATTGTCACACCGGAGGCCAAGACCTATTCCGACGATGTCGAAATGGTCACGCTGCCGGGCGTCGAAGGAGAAATGGGCGTCTATCCCCAGCACGTCCCTCTCATGACGCAATTGGTCCCCGGCGAAATCACCGTGCGCAAGGACGGCCAGGACCTGTACCTCGCCGTGGGCGAGGGCTTTGTTGAAATCACCGCGGACAAGGTCGCCATATTGACGGACATGGCCATCCGCTCTGAACAAATCGACGAAGCCAAAGCCGAAGAAGTCCGGCGGCAGGCCGAAGCGCGATTGGCAGAGCACTTGGACGACGAGGAAAACGCCCGTGTCAGCGCCGCCCTGGCCGAATCACTGGCGCAACTCCGCGTCAAGCGCCGTCATCATCCGCGCCACTAAGCGGACCATGGGTGCGGCACTCTTGCGGAATCGCCGGAATATTGCCATTCTGCCCGCGATGAATCGCATTGTGGAACGTTTTGCCCAATTAAAGCAAAAGGCGCGGAAGGGTTTTATTGTCTATATCGGGTCCGGCGACCCCGACCTCGAGGCCACGCGACAACTGGCGTTGGCCTTTGATCGCATCGGCGTTGACGTCCTGGAACTGGGTGTTCCGTTCAGCGATCCGCTGGCGGACGGCCTGGTCAATCAACTGGCCGCCCAGCGCGGCCTGGAATCCGGCACCACTCCGGCCAAAGTGCTGGAAACGGTCGCCGCCATCCGCCAACAATCGCAAATCCCCGTCGTGCTCTACATTTATTTTAATCTGATGCACCGACACGGCCTGGACAAGTTCATCAACGACGCCGCCCGGGCGGGTGTGGATGGTCTCCTGGCGCTCGATCTGCCGCCGGAAGAATCGGAGAATTACGAAGCGCTCATGGCCAAAGCCGGGCTTTGTGTGATTTACCTCGTCGCGCCAACCACGCCCGACCATCGCATCGAACTGATTGTCAAACGCGGCACGGGTTTTATTTATTGCGTGTCGCGAGAGGGGGTCACCGGAATGCAACAGAAGGTTTCCCAAAACATCGGCGAAATGACGGCCAGGATTCGCGCCCACACAGACTTGCCCGTCGCGGTGGGCTTTGGCATTTCCACGCCGGACCAGGCAAAGACCGTGGCGGCCAGCGCCGACGCGGTGGTGGTGGGCAGCGCCGTTGTCAATCAAATCGCCCGGCACGGCAATAACGCGGACATGGTGGACCAGGTGACCCGGTTCACCGCCTCCTTGTTGAATGCAGTCAAGAATTAACCATGGTATGAAAACGCCTGACAACGATCGATTCGTCATCATCATGGCCGGAGGCCGCGGCGAACGCTTCTGGCCGGTCAGCCGGGAACGAACCCCCAAACAACTCGTCACCCTGCTCGGCAACCGCTCTTTTCTCCAACAGGCCGTCGATCGCGTCCTGCCGCTGGTTCCTCTTAAAAACATTTACATCATCACCAACGCCGTCCAGGCGCCGCAAGTCCGCCGCCAATTGCCCAAACTGCCCCGGCAAAATGTCGTGGCCGAACCCATCGGACGCGACACTTGCGCCGCCGTCACGCTGGGCGCGGCCATCGTCGGACAACGCTCCACCAGCGCCGTCATGGCCGTTCTGCCGGCGGACCATGTCATTCCCGAGGAAAAGAAATTCCAGCAAGTCCTGGCCGATTCGTTTGATTTGGCCGGGCGCGGACAGCTCATTGTCACGATCGGAATCAAGCCCGCGGAACCGGCCACGGGTTTCGGCTACATTCGCCTCGGCAACAGCCTTCCGCCGCCGCAGGGAGTCAAACCCTACAAGACCACTTTTTTCAAAGTCGAACAATTCGTCGAAAAACCGAATTTCGACCGGGCGCTGGAATACGTCAACAGCGGCCAATACCGGTGGAATGCCGGGATGTTCCTCTGGTCGTTTGTCACCATCACCCAGGGCCTGGAAAAACATCAGCCGGAACTGGCCGCCGCCTGCCAGCGCTGGTTCAAAGTCGCCGGCACGCCAAAGCTCGACCGCCTCCTGGCCAAAGAATATCCGGGCCTGAAAAAAATCTCGATTGACTACGCCTTGATGGAACACGCGCAAAACGTGGTCGTGGCCGACGGCGCCTTCGCCTGGGACGACCTCGGTTCATGGAACGCGCTGGCCCGGCATCTCAAACCCGATGCGGAGGGAAACTGCGCGGTGGGGGATTTCGTGCATGTCGATGGCGCGCGCAACATTATATTTGACGCCAGGACAAAAAACCGGACGCCCATCGCGGTCGTGGGCTTGCGCGACGCGATCCTGGTGCAAACCGACGACGCCGTTCTTCTGGCCCACAAAAGCCAGGCGCAGAAGGTCAGGGATCTGGTCAGGAAACTTTCCGAGTCCAAGGAATACAAGAAGCTGGTTTAGCGGAGTCGATCTCGCGTTCAGCCTTATGGAGCAAAGTTTGACGACTAACCCTAACCACTGTAAGTTTGGAGCATGACAAAAGTTATGATGAATCTGCCGGAGAAAGCCTCGCTGGCACTGAAGGTGCCGACCGAAGCGTTGGGCAAGGAACTGCTCCTCGCAGCCGCCGTCAAGCTTTATGAACTCGGCAGACTCTCTTCCGGCGCCGCGGCGGAACTTGCCGGCGTGCCAAAGCCCCTTTTTCTTGCCAAGCTCGCTGATTATGAGGTCTGCACGTTTGACCTGAGGAAAGACGAGTTGCAACGGGAGTTGACTCTTGGCTGACGTCATCGTCAATACTTCGCCGCTCCAATATCTGCACCACGTTGAATGGAGAATCACTGCGGCAGGCGGTGAAGGCGGGTATATCCTCACGCCAATTGCATAGCTCCAACTCATGCACGCCGCGCTGCAACTTTTGCTGTTTTCGACAGTTGCTTTCGTGACCCTTTCTGCGGCGCTTGTGCTGTTGAGCATCTTTTACGGTCTGATTGAAAACGATCTGGAGCTGCACAGCCCTGGCAAGGAGGCTGCGATAGCAGGCGTAGCCTCATTGATTGAGGGAGCGGGTGTTTGGCTGGTTGTATGGGGCATCCCGGCTGCGCAGCGCGGGTTGGGAATGCGTGCGTTGTTTGTTCCCGCCATCGTCGTGGCTCTGATCTACAAGATCGCTCATCTTGAAGATTGGGGCCGCGGCGACGTTCTCTTGCTGCTGATGTTTCAATCCGTCATCGTTTGTTCGGGCGCATTATTGGTTTTTGGCCGTTTTGGGCTGGCGCTTCTCATTTTGGCTGGATTTGGGATTATTTTGGCCGTCATTGCCGGCTTTGCCAGGAGCTTGTGACATTGAACCAGTCAATTACTGTTACCATGCTCTTGATGTATGCACCGCATCCGGCATACAATAATGTTGTTCCCGATGCGGAGTTCACCATTCGGGAGGGAACGAAGATTGTCGCTCATGGCAGAGTTATCAAAAGATGGACGGAGATACAAGCGCTACAAGACGTTTGAGGCAATATCTGCCGCACACGAATACGGTGCGACGCAGAAGCAACTGGATAAGTTCGCCCAAAAAGCCAACCGGGAACTGGACGCCGATCGCAAGGCCCGCCGACTCAAGCCGTTCACTGGAAAGCTGAGACTTGGTTGAGCCCACCGTCCCGCTCAATACGCCGCCTGCACGCCTTTGACGGAATGCTTTTTCATCCACGGCATCAAACCGCGCAGTCGCTAGCCGACGCGCTCTATGGAAGCCAGCATGTCCTGTCAGTTAATTGGCCGCCCGGCCGCCGATGCCCTTGGTGCCGGCGGCGATGGCCCGCGCAGCTTCTTTGGGGCGCAACGCGCGGACGGCTTTGCCGGCCTGCCACATTTCCGAGTTGCCGATCACAGCCAGCTCTTTGCTCAACTGCTTCTGGTAATCAGGCTTGCCGCAACTGGAGAGCACACGGGCGCATTCCTTGCCGCTCTTGACGCGCTCATAAAGCTCCTTAAAGACTGGCAGCACGACTTTCTTGAAGCGCGGCTTCCAGTCCAGGGCGCCGCGCTGGGCCGTGGCGGAGCAGTTCGAATACATCCAATCCATGCCGTTCTCGTCCACCAGCCGGATAAGGCTCTGCGTAAGTTCCTCGACCGTCTCGTTGAACGCCTCGCTGGGGCTGTGCTTGTGAGCGCGAAGCACGTCGTATTGCGCTTCCATGATGCCGGCCAGCGCGCCCATCAGCACGCCGCGCTCGCCGGTCAGATCGCTGAACACTTCGTGCCGGAACGTGGTCGGGAACAAATAGCCCGAACCGATGCCAATGCCGATCGCCAGGCAGCGGTCTTTGGCGCGGCCGGTCGCGTCCTGCTCCACCGCGAAGCTCGAATTGATGCCTGCGCCGGTGAGAAAATTGCGCCGCACCGAGGTGCCGGAGCCCTTGGGGGCCACCATGATCACGTCCACGTTCTTGGGCGGCACCACTCCGGTCAACTTCTTGTAAGCAATGGAAAAGCCGTGCGAGAAATAGAGCGCGTCGCCGGCCTTCAGATTCCTTTTGACCAGCGGCCAGATGGCCCGCTGGGCGGCGTCCGACACCAGCATCTGGATGATCGTGCCCCGGCGCACAGCCTCGTCGATCTCGAACAACGTCTTGCCCGGCACCCAGCCGTCCTTGACCGCCCGGTCCCAGTCGCGCTTGAACGCGCTGGCCTGGCCAATCATGACCTTGAAGCCGTTGTCGCGCAGGTTCAGCGACTGGGCCGGCCCCTGCACGCCGTAGCCGATGATGGCGATTGTCTCGCCCTTCAGCACATTGCGCGCCTTCGCCATCGGGAATTCCTTCCGCGTGATGACCTGTTCCTTTGTTCCGCCAAAATTAATAATCGCCATAATGTAGTAACCTTTTATTTATGTTCGTGTCATGCTAACCCGCCTTCGGGGCCGGTCAAGGTAATTAGTTCCTCAAATGGGAGTGAGTTCGAGTTGAGTTTTACTTTCGCGACAGCGCGATTTTTCCGGTGCGGGTCAATTCCAGCACGCCAAAGGTCTTCATCAGACCCAGAAATTTTTCGATCTTCCCTTCATCCCCTGTCAATTCGATGGTCAGGCTTTTGGCCTGCACATCGACAATCTTGGCCCGGAAAATATCGGTCATTTGCATGATCTCGGCCCTGGATTTGGCATCCACCGCCACACGCACCAGGATCAACTCGCGGTCGATGAATTCAGCCTCGCGGAAGTCATGCACTTCCAGGACGTTCACCAGCTTGTTGAGTTGTTTGACGATTTGCTCCAGGGTCGCCTCGTCGCCGCGCGTCACGATGGTCATGCGGGACGTGTTCGGCTCCTGCGTCGGCGCGACATTGAGCGTGTCAATGTTGTAGCCGCGCCCGCTAAAGAGGCCCGCCACGCGCGTCAGCACGCCGAACTTGTTTTCCACCAGCACTGATATGGTATGTCGCATAAATCAAAAAACCCGCGTCCAGCGAGGACAACGGGCGGCCTGTGAGCCGGAACAATGCCTCAGGCCGCGTCAGTCAACAACGACCACGCGCACGCACTGCGGCAGAACGGCCAAAAATTTCATCGCGCACAAACTAACAAGCATCGCGCCGCCGGTCAACCACCAATTTTTGTCATTTCGAGCCTGGGGGGTCCTTTCACCCGCCGTTCCTCCCAATCCAAAAGCTGAAGGCAAAAGCCGACGCGGTAATTTCCCTCGAAAATGAGTTGAATAAATTAAAACAAATGGTACAATGGCTCGTGGAAAAGAAACAGGCATGTATGAAAAAAATCATTCTCCTTTTCGGTTTGCTCATTGCGGCATTAAGCCAGGCTCAAACCTATTCCATCGACTGGTATAAAGTCGCCGGGGGCGGCGGCGCCAGTTCCGGCACGAACGGCGCCACCGTTTATTCCGTCAGCGGCACCATCGGCCAGCACGATGCCGGCGCCGCGATGACCGGCGGCAATTATTCCCTCACCGGCGGTTTCTGGAGTTTGATTTCCGTGGTGCAAACCGTCGGCGCGCCGACTTTGACCGTCACGCAGTCGGGCAACAGTGTCATAGTCTCCTGGCCGGGCGCGGGCAGTTACACCCTGCAACAGAACAGCAATCTGGCGGCAGCGGCCGGCTGGACAAACAGCGGCTACACCATCACCACCAACGCCAACGGCACCAACAGCATCACCATCACACCGCCCACGGGCAATTTATTCTTCCGGTTGTTTCAGTAGTTGCGGCGGGAGTTGAGGTGGTTTCCTAATCTTAATCTCATCGAATCGCCGTCTCAACTTGCTCTGTGGGGAAATCGGTGGGATGGGTGTTAACCAATCCCGAAGCACCAGAAGACTGGCGCTCCCCAAAACGCTTCGCGCCCTCCGCCGGTTGTCGGAAAACGCGCCAGCGTTTTGTCCCAGCCTTCCCCATTCAGACAGCGATTACAAAAATAATTTAAAATACAAGTCGGGAATGATGTGCCGGAGGCCGCATTGGAACTGCCGGACCCACGAAGTGAGGGAAAAGCCGGTCAAACCAACCGAAGCGAAGCAACAGTGAATTGAACCGCAGCGTGGATGAGAGCCATTGACCCGGACGGAAAGTATTCTAGCATCGCGTCGCAACAATTGATCCCAAACGGTATGCCAAAATACATCCTCGCCATCGACCAGGGCACGACCAGTTCGCGGGCCATCATTTTCGACCACGATGGCGCAATTAAGGCGGCCGCCCAACGCGAATTCACACAGTATTATCCCAAACCCGGCTGGGTGGAGCATGATGCCGCGGAAATCTGGTCAACCCAGGCCGGGGTCGTGGCCGAAGCCATCGCCAGCGGCGGCATTCACACCCGGGATCTGGCCGCCATTGGCATTACCAATCAGCGTGAAACAACCGTGGTTTGGGATCGGCAAACGAGCGAGCCGATTTGCCCCGCCATTGTCTGGCAGGATCGGCGCACGGCGGAGTATTGCGATCTTTTGAAGGAAAAGGGCCACGCCAGCTTGATTCAGCAGAAAACCGGTTTGGTGCTGGATGCTTATTTCTCCGGCACCAAGTTGAAATGGATTCTGGATAATGTGCGCGGGGCGCGTCAACGGGCGGAAGCCGGTCTGTTGGCCTTCGGCACGGTGGATAGTTGGCTGGCCTGGAAATTGACCGGCGGCGCGGTCCATATAACGGATGCCAGCAACGCCAGCCGGACAATGCTCTACAACATCCATGCGCAGCAATGGGACGAGGAGTTGCTTGATCTGTTCGGCATCCCTGAGAAGCTGCTGCCGCGGGTCAGGCCTTCCAGCGAAGTTTATGCGGAGACGGCGGCGGACCTTTTTGGTTCGAGGGTGCCGGTGGCGGGAATGGCAGGGGACCAGCAAGCCGCGCTTTTTGGCCAGATGTGCATTCGTTCCGGCATGCTCAAACATACTTACGGCACGGGTGGATTCATGATGCTCAATACGGGCGGCACGGCCATCGCCTCCGCGAACAATTTGCTCACCACCATCGCCTGGCAACTGAACGGGAAAGTGACTTATGCGCTGGAAGGAAGCATCTTCATCGCGGGCGCGGTTGTGCAATGGCTGCGCGATGGGTTGGGCTTGATAAAGACATCGGCGGAAATTGAAAGTCTGGCCGAAACGGTGGCGGACAATGGAGGCGTTTACGTGGTGCCGGCGTTCGCCGGCCTGGGCGCGCCGCATTGGGATCCCTATGCGCGCGGCACGATCACCGGCCTGACGCGCGGCACAACCGCCGGCCATCTGGCCCGCGCCGCCCTGGAGAGCATTGCCTTCCAGACTGCGGACGTGCTCGAGGCGATGGAAGCGGATGCGAAGATGCCCGTCAAGGAATTGCGCGTGGACGGCGGCGCAACGGTTAACGACGCGCTCATGCAATTTCAGGCCGACCTGCTGGGCGTTCCGCTGGTCCGCCCCAAAGTCACAGAAACCACGGCACTGGGCGCGGCCTGCCTGGCCGGACTGGCCGCCAGCTATTGGAAAGACACCCGCGAATTGGAGGAACTCTGGCAACGGCAAAAGACTTTTCAGCCCGCGATGGACGGGGCAAAAGTGGCCGGTTTAAAGCGCAACTGGCGCAAGGCGGTGGGCCGGGCCAAAGGCTGGATGAAGGATTGAGGGCTGTTTACCCTGTCATGTCACGCCACAGCCGATCTAATCGTGTCATCAATGCGTCCGGCCAGTTCCGGGAAGGGATAGTGCGCCGCGTATTCGTGCAACTTTTGCGCCCGCTTGTTGGCTTCGAATTGCACCTCCGATTGCCGGACCAGGCGGGACATCACTGCTTCAATTAATTCGTCTGCCGTAAACGGCTTGACCAGATAATCATCGGCCCCGCAAACCATGCCGCGGCGAAAACCATCGCGGCTGACCAAACCGGTCATGAGAATAAATGGAATGGTGGCCGTCTGGGAGGATTCACGGATTGCGGCGAGGGTTTCGTAACCGCTCATGGCGGGCATGTTGACGTCACAAATGACCAGATCCGGCTTCTCATCGGCAATCATCTGGACCCCCAGTTTGCCATTTGGCGCTTCGAGCACGGTAAAGCCGTAGTTGGTCAACACAGTGGCTATGAGATTTCTAATGTCTTCCGTATCGTCAATTACGAGTATGCTCTTCATCACCTGTTAGCACATCAGGAAGCGTGCCAATGGTTTGGAAGCATAAAAAACACCAAAAAGGGCATAATCCCGGCGAAATATGCCGGGTCGGAACTGTCCACGGACCGTTTTGCACCCGGCAGGCGGGCAAAGTCTTCCCATTGTGGACGGCCTATTTGCTGTTCAGGCAGGCATAGACCACCTCTGCCAATTTGCGCGCATGAAAGGGTTTCTGCACAAAATTCACCCGTGTGCCGGGGGGAAATTCCTTGGCCAGCCGTTCTGTATTATATCCGCTCGTGTAAAGGACCTTCAAGGCCGGCTTGGCCGTCTGCAATATTTTGGCCAGCTCCGGCCCGGCCATCCCGTCCGGCAAAATCAAATCAGTCAATAACAAGTCAATCTTTGCTTTGTGCTGCTCCCAAATCTCCAGGGCGGTCTTGCCGTTGCTGGATTCGAGCACTTTGTAACCGTAGCTTTCCAGGATATGATGCATCAACTTGAGCAACGGCGCTTCGTCCTCGACCACCAGAATGGTCTCGGTGCCGCCCATGACGTTTTGTTCCCCCGGTGTCATGGGCAACGCCCCGCTCTTGTCGGCGGAGGCCGGAAAAAAGATCTGGAAGGCCGTGCCCTCGCCAACCCGGCTGGTCACTTCGATCCAGCCGCGATGCTGCTTGATGATGCCATAAACGGTGGCCAGGCCCAGACCCGTGCCGCGGTCCAGTTCCTTGGTCGTGAAAAACGGCTCGAAAATACGGCCCAAGTTTTCCGGCGCAATGCCGCAGCCGCTATCGCTGAAGGTCAGGCGGACAAATCGGCCGGGAACGGCTTCCGGGTTTTGCCGCGCCCCGGCGGCATCAAGCGTTACGAAGGCGGTGGCAATGCGCAACTGACCGCCGCGGGGCATGGCATCGCGGGAATTGACGGCCAGATTGAGCAGCACCTGCTCGACCATGCCGAGGTCGGCTTTGATCGGGGGCAGGTCCGGGGCCAGGTCCACCTGCAGGGCGACGTCTTCGCCCAAAATGCGCCGGAGCATTTTGGTGACATTGTTGACAATCCCGTTCAAATCGAGCGTTTGCAGATCCAATTCCTGCTTGCGGCTGAAAGTCATCAATTGGCGGGTCAGGGCGCTGGCCCGCTTGCCGGCTTCGGAGATTTCCTTGAGCGATTCGGCGGCCTTGGCGCCCAGCTTTTCGCCGGTCATGATGAGGCTGGCGTGGCCGTTGATGACGGTCAGAAGATTGTTGAAATCATGGGCGATGCCGCCGGCCAACTGGCCGACGGACTCCATTTTTTGCGCCTGGCGCAATTGGGCCTCGAGGTTCAAGCGTTCCGTCACGTCCACGGCCAGGGACAGCCACCGCTTTTGCGTTCCCAGCGGGTGCGAGGTGATTTCCATTTCGGTGAACTTGGCGTTTTTGGTGCGATGCCGCCAGACGCCGGAATAGGCCGTGCCCGGCGTCCACTTGGTCAATTTGTTGAGGAAGGCGGGAATTTCCTCCGGCAAGGCAATGTCGCGCAAGGTCATTTTCAGGAAGTCGCTCTTGGAGTACCCGTAGTGCTGCACGGCTGCGTCATTGACGGCCAGGAAGGCCAGCGTTTCCTGGTCGAAGGTGTAAATGGGGGTGGGATTGCTTTCAAAGAGGAGGCGGTACTGGTTTTCCGAAGATTTGATCTGGGAAATCGATTGTTCCAATTCCCGCGTGCGCGCTTTGATCAGGGCTTCGAGGTTGTCGAAATGGGATTGCGCTTCGCGGGCCAGCCGCCATTTTTCCGCCAGGGCAAAAGCCAGCAGCCGCACTTCGATGCCGTCAAAGGGCTTTTTAAGCAGCAGCACCTGGTCGGTCCGGCGCAGGCGGCGCACGATGTCATCGGCGGAGAAATCAATAAACGCGGTGCAAATGACCACTTCCAAAGCAGGCTCCACCTTCCAGAGTTGCTCGATGGTCTCGATGCCATCCCAGCCCGGCGGCATGCGCATATCGACAAAGGCCACGGCGTAGGGCCGGCCGGCCCGGCGCGCCTGGATGACCATTTCCAGGGCCTCCTGGCCCTGGCTGGCACAATTCAGTGCAAAGGTGGGAAGCCCGGCCGGCGGCATCGGCCGGCCCTCGATTTCGGCCCCGGCCCCGGCCATCTGCCGGGCCGTGGCCACATCGGAGATCAGGATCTTTTGATAAACCTCGTGCATTTCCGGAGTATCATCAATACTAATAATCCGCACGGATTCCTTGTCACTCATGACCGCGCCTCCTTTCCCCTGCCCGGGGCGGGCTTGGGCCGGACAAGCGCGGCTCCGCTGCCGTCATCCTCCGCGTGGAGGATGCGCCTGGGGTCTGGCATGGAGCCGCCGGTTTGCACTTGTTCCTTGCATTGCAGCAGCAAAACTCCCTGTATTCAAGGCAAATCCAACGCCGCGCAAATACTGTTGCCGCATTATGGGTTCTGAACCTTGCCACTTCCACCCCGTTGGTCCATACTCCCGAAACCCATGAACCAAAAGCTGAACACATCCGCGCGCGGAGTCGTCCTCATCATGGCTGGAATCTCGCTCGCCGCCACAGCCGCATACGCGCAAACCGCCGCGCCGGCCCCGGGGCCGGACCCGAAGGAAATCCCCGTCCCGGAAATCAAGACCGACTTGGGGAGAATGCCTGGCGTCAATGAGTTGCCCGTCCGCAAGGAGCTGCCCGATCCGATGGTCATGAACGGCGGCGCCAAAGTCACCACTCCCGAACAATGGAAAAAACGCCGCGAGGAAATCAAGCGCACGCTCGAGTACTACGCCACCGGTGAAATGCCGCCTCCGCCTGGAAACGTGAAAGGGGTCGAGGTCACCAACGAAACCGTGCTCGACGGCAAGGTCAAATACCGCCTGGTGCATCTGACTTTTGGCCCCGGGGAAAAACTCTCACTGGACATTGGCATCTTCACGCCGGTCGCAGGCGGGCCGTTCCCAACGATTATTT
>Ga0181532_10001244_pt1 | contig 24999 bp, 22 predicted proteins | sample PEATcosm2014_Bin_33_FD_119768 | JGI IMG/M metagenome (GOLD analysis project Ga0181532, IMG submission 119768) | Peatland microbial communities from MTU Mesocosm Facility, Houghton, MI, USA - PEATcosm2014_Bin11_30_metaG | ecosystem: Environmental > Terrestrial > Soil > Wetlands > Peat | place... | reverse complement strand
CGACGCCATAAACTCCCGGGTGAGCGCCTGGCAACGATTCTGACCGGCAGCAACATTCACCCGCAGATGTTGTCCAGGCTTTCGGGCCAGTAGTGTAGGGTTTACTGGATAACTGGCGTAATATCGCCGTTACACAAGCGACCCGACTCCAGCCTTCGCTCGCAGGATTGCTTGTGTAACGGCCTGTTGGCGCCAGCCACCAACCGTGCCGTCAACAGTCTAGCCAGGGACGTAGGACTAAGTCCCCCGCCATCAAACTACTAGGCCGTAACCCAAAATTAAGTTGACGCCCTTACTCACGAGTGGCAGCATTAGCCCTAACGCCAGGGAAGGGCCAGGTGTGCCAGCCCAGTTGGCGCACCTCTCACGCGTGGGCCCCGGCAACGAGGGGGAATCGAAATGCCAGATAAACAGCACAATGCAGCTTCGGTTTGGGACATCAACTTCCACGTGGGAACAGTTGCGCTCGTCCTGGTCCTGACGTTGGCGGCGGCAAACGCACAGGCGCAGACGTACACCGTACTTCACGCCTTCCTGGCCACAGACGGCGCGCTTCCCTACGCCACTCCAACCATGGACAAAGGCGGCGATCTCTACGGAACCACCTATAACTACGTCATGGGCTACAACTGGGGGACCGTCTGGAAAGTGGGGTTTCACGGCTCCGGCTGGACTTTCTCTGAGCTGTTTCCGTTCCCGGGTGGCTATGCCAGCTATCCGTATGGTGGAGTGACCTTCGGCCCCGACGGTGCTCTATACGGAACAACCGAGGGGTCATTTGGAAAGGGAGTGGTTTACCGGCTTGCGCCGGCACCGAGTTTCTGCCGGAGCATTTCGTGCTCCTGGTTGTACACCGGGCTCTATCAGTACGCGGGCAGCGGCGACGGCGCTCACATGTACGGTGATGTCGTCTTCGACGCTGCCGGAAACCTGTACGCCACCAGTTACGCCGGAGGCCAGTATGACGGGGGCACCGTGTTTAAGCTCACCCCCGGCAACGGCGGCTGGACCAAGACGGTCATATACGATTTCGGCAACGGCAATGACGGCAAGCTGCCCTATTCTGGCCTGGTCTTCGATAAATCCGGGAACCTCTACGGGACCACCTGGGGCGGTGGCAATCCCGGCTGCTATTTGAGTTACGGCTGCGGCACGGTGTACCAACTGACGCCCTCTGGCGATAGCTGGACGGAGAAGGTCATCTACTACTTCAGTGGTCAAGCGGACGGCAGCCAGCCTTTCGCTCCGCTGATTGTTGACGACGCCGGCAATCTATACGGCAGTGCAGCCTCTCAGGGTCCCAACAATGGCGGAACGGTATTCGAGCTCAGTCCCTCAGCTGAGGGGTGGACCTTCAATCTGCTCTACGCCTTCGGGTACTCCTACTATAGTCCGTGGCCCGGCCCGCACGGCAAGCTAGTGATGGATCCTACGGGTACTCTCTACGGCCTCACCAGCTCCGATGGAGGCGACAATACCGGCAACATCTTCAAGTTGACCCCGTCCAGCGGGGGATACGTATATAGCTCGCTGTATATCTTTTGCAGCGAACCCGACTGTATTGATGGAGGCGGGCCTTTGGGCGGGCTGGCGCGCGATGCCGACGGCAATCTCTACGGCACGACAAGTGGCGGTGGCGATACCGGCCCGGCGTGCGGGAACGAAGGCTGCGGCGTCGTCTTCAAGTTCACTCCTTGACAGTTGACTCAGGAAGTACTCCACCCGAACCGCGCGGCAACCTGCCTTTCGCCATGGCCATCGGCTGCCTCGCCAACTGGCTTAGGAATCGCTTCTTTCAGTGTGCCATCACTGGCCCACTATTTCTAATCGGTGGCGTTATGGTTCCTGCTCGCGTGAGTGCGCATGGTCCACGTCAACACGCATTGGGTCTGGCCGTTCGTTCTTATCGGCGTCACCATCGCGTTTCTGCTGGAAGGACAGCCAAGGTGGAAGACGGAAAAATTACCCTCACGCCCAAGAACAGTCCTTGATTGAGGATCTCCACTTCCTTGTACACGTGAACCGTGGAGGTGTCAGCAACGTGTTCCGGGGCGATGGTCGGATATGGATTCTACTTTCGCTCGAGATACGCGTCGCCAGCACGGTAACCATTGGGGCTCTGCGCCTGCGCGCACCTTGGCTTGGCGGAGAGGCGTCCCTGGTCAAACCCTGTCTCCAGCATGAGCATTATTACTGCTTCCCGCAGAACCCGGGAGGACAGCACGTCAGTTTTTCAAGGCTAACGTGCTCAACCGTTGGAACCCGGGTTCCCTGCCGCGAGGCGATCGCGTTAAAGGTTACATTCTGGCTGAGGGCACGGATTTTCTGGCCAATACCCGTTCCGAGTTACTCGATGCCCAAGTGTGCTGCGACGATGGGATGGGCAAGGAGATGGTGTTCCCGATCAAGCTGGTAAACCGTCCATGGCACCGTTGAACCTGCGAAGCTGGACACAGAACTCCGCTTTCGCAGAGGACAGTTGCAGGGAGAGTGGCAAGGCAAGAAAGATGTCAACGGCGCGGTCGCCGCGTGGACCCCTGCTCAAGCTGAATCCGAACTTCCCGCAGAGGAAGTGATCGAGCATCTGATCACAGAGGCCAAGCAGCAGCAAGGCACCGCAACTGCGGCAACCCCGGGCAAAGGATAACCGTGTCGTTGGCTCATGGCTGGCCGCGAAGCGCGTCACCGGCTTGACAATTAGTTGTGCTGCACGAATGCGGCGTTCTTTTGGCTGGTCAGGGAGTTGTAGAGCGTCTCGATAAAAACGTCCTGGGTGACGAACTTGTTGGCGTACTTCTTGTCCCAGTCGGCAAGGATTTTGTCTTTCTTCATCTGGTCGAGAGTGCTTCCCTTCTTGAGCGCGGCTTCGACCGCGGCGGTAGTCCCCTTGAGCATCTGGATATACTCGCGGACCTCATCAAGGTTCGAGAGTTGCCCGTGGCCGGGAATAACCTTTACATCGGGCGGCAGCATCGGAATGATTTTCTCGCAGGCTGCGATCATACCCTGCACGCTCCCACCGGCGGTCACATCAATGAAGGGAAATCCGTAGCGGACATAGTCGTCACCCATGTGCACGACGTTGGCCTTGGGGAAAAAGATGACGGAGTCGCCGTCGGTGTGGCCTGCGGGAAAGTGCAGCGCCCGAATGTCTTCTCCATTGAGGTGAACGGTCACGTCATGATCGAAGGTAATAATGGGCAGGGCGCCCTTCTCAGCCGGCTTCACGTCCATCGTGATGGAGCCACCGTTGCCCGCCTTGCCACCGGTTTCCAAGCGCTTGCGAACGTTGTCCTGAGCGATGACCGTCGCACCTTGAGTCGCGAAAGGCATGTTTCCGCCAGTGTGATCGCCGTGGTAATGAGTATTGATGACGAAACGCACAGGCTTGTCGGTCACGCCAATACTTTTCAGCGCGGCGGCGATCTTGTCGGCGAGGGGAGCGTACTGGTCGTCCACGATGACGATGCCGTCGTCTCCGACGGATGCCGCGATGTTGCCGCCGGAGCCCTCCAGCATGTAGATGTTGCCAGAAACCTTGGTGACCTTGATTTGTACTTTGCTGAAGTCCTGCTCCTGAGCTGAGACCACCGCAGCGAAGAGCAACCAAGTGATACAGGCGAGCAGCACAATCTGCCTTGTCATATCATCCTCAGGGAACTGAAGTTTCCGGCATGCGCGCGCAAGTATAGCAAAGCGCGCAGGCCATCGTGCAAGAGCTGCCGCCCGAACGATTATCTGTTGTACATTGAACGGCAATGAACATCCTGGAATTCAGCGCACTGATCGCCCTTGGTTCCCTGCTCGCGGGATTTCTAGGAGCGCTCACCGGGCTGGGAGGCGGAGTCGTGGTGGTTCCCATGCTCGCCCTGCTGTTTCACGTGGACATTCGTTACGCGATCGGCGCGTCACTCGTTTCGGTGATCGCAACCTCATCAGGCGCAGCCGCGGCCTATGTGCGCGAGGGCTACTCCAACATCCGTATCGGCATGTTTCTGGAGACGGCGACCACCGTTGGCGCGACTGCCGGGGCCGTGATCGCCATGCATGTGTCCGGCAGCGCAATCGCAATTGTGTTCGGTTTCGTGCTCCTGTGTGCCGCTTTTATGTCGAGCCGTAATCGCATCGAACACGGCGAGCACCTCCCTCCGACAGAGTTAGCAACCAAGCTACGACTGAATGGCACATATCCCACAGCCGAGGGGATGCAGTCCTACAATGTCAGAGGCGTGCTTGCTGGCTATGGCCTCATGTTCGGGGCGGGGGTGCTGTCGGGCCTGCTGGGCATTGGCTCAGGCGCGTTAAAAGTGCTGGCCATGGATCAGGCGATGAAAATCCCCTTCAAAGTCTCGACCACCACCAGTAATTTCATGATCGGTGTGACCGCGGCAGCCAGCGCCGGACTTTATCTCCACCGTGGCTACATCTCTCCGGGCATCGCCATGCCGGTAATGCTGGGCGTGCTGGCGGGCTCGCTCATTGGCGCACGAGTACTGGTGAAAGCCAGAGTGAAAGTGTTGCGATATCTATTCGCCGCGGTGATCGTGGTGCTGGGATTCGAAATGATTTTCAACGGAGCAACCGGCCGCCTATGAGCACCCGCAGTTGGAACGACCTACGGATTGAAGTCATCATCGGCGCCCTGCTGCGCACTGGCGTTATCGTGGCCGCCGTCGTCGTGCTGATTGGGGCGGTCGTGTACCTTGCCCATCATGGGCATGATGTGGCGGCCTACAATACCTTTCATGGCACACCCGAGGCTCTGAGAAGCGTGACTGGGATCATTGAGGGCGCGCTCCACATGAGCGGACGCGCGATCATCCAGCTTGGCCTGCTGCTTCTCATTGCGACCCCGGTGGCGCGAGTTGCCTTTTCGGCGGTGGCGTTCGCCCTCGAACGCGACTGTTTGTACGTCGGGATCACGCTGTTCGTGCTGGCGGTTCTGCTCTACAGCCTGCTCGGATCGCACTGACGTCGGCCAGCGAACTTGCGAAGCAGGTAGCCGTTCCCGATAATGAGATGACTCCGCCAACGAGAGGCTTGATGGTTCACTGGCTTTTGTACTATGCGTTCTTCTTGATCGCTGCAATTCCTTTCATTTATTACGTGATCGCCATTTACAGCACTTGGCGCTTTTTCCGCGTCTCGTCGAAACAGAATGCAACCGACTCCAGCTTCACACCACCAGTAAGCATTCTGAAACCTGTACGGGGGCTCGATCCCGATGCTTATGACAATTTCGCCAGCTTCTGCCGGCAGGACTACCCCGAATACGAGATAGTCTTCTGCGTCGGCGACGGCACTGATCCGGTACTGCCGGTCATTGAGAAGGTAGCGCGCGATCTTCCACAGTGCAAGATTCGAGTGCTGTTCGGCTCGGACCGGGTCGCCACAAACGACAAAGTCGCGAAGCTGGCGCGCCTTGCCAGCGAAGCGCATTATGAATACCTGGTCATCAACGACAGCGACGTGCGCGCCGAACCTGATTACCTGCGCACCATCGTTGCGCCCCTCGCCGATCCCAAAATCGGGGCTGTGACCTGCTTTTACGCGCCGACGGATGAGAAGACTCTTGTCCAACACCTTCAATCGGTCGGCATGCTGTCGGACTTTTACGCTGGAATTCTAGTTGCATGGCAATTGGATGGTGTGAAGTTTGCACTGGGACCGACGATTGCCACGACACGTAAGCGCCTAGCCGGATTCGGCGGCTACCAGGCGATCGAGAACCGTCCAGCCGACGACCTGCTGGTGGGGCGGTTGATTGCGGACCAGGGCTACGAAGTCAAACTTCTTCCTTACTCAGTGCTGACGGTCGCGGATTACGACTCCATGCGCGACCTCTTCAACAAGCGCTTGCGCTGGATTGTGGTCATGCGGCATATGCGGCCTTGGGGACACCTCGGCCTCATCTTCACGGTGGGGTTGCCCTGGGCTCTGGCCGCAGTTGCCGTTCACCCTACGCTCGCCGTCGCGGTTGGCTACCTTGGGGCGTACCTTGCGCTGCGCTACGCGATGACGTGGACAATTGGAAGCTGGGGCCTCGAGCATCGCGTGTCATGGGAGAAGTACGCGCTGATCCCCTTGTGGGACGCGATGGCATCGCTGATCTGGCTGGCGAGTTTTGCGCGCACGACCATCATGTGGCGCGGTCACAAGTACTTCATCCGCGACTGTCAACTGGTTCCGGCCGCTCCCATCCCCGCCGCGGAACTACCCAAGGAAGAAGCCGTCAAAACTGGCTCATAGCGCAGTTTTTGCCAGAACATGCCCCGTGTGTCCCTCCGAACGGCGTTCATTCTTCGGATGCCGCCAGTTCACCTGGGGCAGGAACAGGGATGTATCAATCCGGTCGCGATATCGCACGGCGATGTGGATCAGCGAGTCGAGCAACGACTCCGAAAGAAGATGCGGCTGCAAGCCGAGTTTGAGCAGCGATGAGTGCTTCGCGTTGTAATAATGTTCCTCGGCTTCGACGCGGGGATCGGGCAAATGGTCAATCTCGACCTTGAGCCCTGTCTCTTTCCCCACTGTCTGTGCCATCTCCGCAAGCTGTAGGACGGTAAACTGCTCCGTGAACTGGTTGAACACGCGAAATTCGCCCTGTTTGGCAGGATTGAGGCAGGCGATCTCGACGCAGCGCACGGTGTCGCGAATGTCCAGAAATCCGCGCGTCTGTCCGCCCTTTCCGTAGACGGTCAAAGGGTGCCCTAGAGCCGCCTGCGCGCAGAAACGATTCAGCACGGTGCCAAACACTTCGTCGTAGTCGAAGCGGTTGATGAGAGCTTCGTCGAGCGCCGCTTCATCGGTTACGGTCCCATAGACAACGCCCTGGTTGAGATCGGTGGCGCGGATTCCCCACGCCTTGCAGGTGAAGGCGATGTTGTGGCTGTCATGCACCTTCGACAGGTGGTAGAACGACCCGGGCTGCTTGGGGAAAGGCAGCAGATCCCTGCGGCCGTTGTGCTCGATCTCTATGTATCCCTCTTCAATGTCGATATTGGGAGTGCCGTACTCGCCCATGGTGCCAAGCTTGACCAGGTGACACTCGGGCAGGTACTCACGGATGGCATACAGAAGATTCAGAGTGCCAGTTACGTTGTTGACCTGGGTAAAGACTGCATGTTTGCGGTCAATCATGGAATACGGGGCTGACCGCTGCTCGGCAAAATGCACAACCGCCTCGGGCTCGAATTCGGTCATCGTCGTGGAGAGAAACTCGTAGTCTGTAACGTCGCCGACGAACGACTCGATTCTCTTTCCGGTGAGCTCCTGCCAGACAGCCAGCCGCTCCGCCAGCGGCCGGATCGGAGTCAGGGTCTGGGCCCCGAGTTCGTGGTCCCACTGACGGCGGGCGAAGTTATCGACGATAGCGACCGAGTGTCCCTTGTTGGACAGATATAGCGCCGTCGCCCATCCGCAGTAGCCGTCGCCGCCTAGCACGGCAATCCTCATTTGATCCTCCTGGAAAAACCCTAATTAACGATGATCCCTGAAAATGCCGCTGCTGGCAACCCTGCTTAGTGGACGCCCCTTCCCATTGTGCGACGGCCGGGCGGTATAATTACAAAACCGTGCTCAAGTATTCCATCGTCGTGCCGTTCCACAACGAAGAAGAGAACGTGACCGAACTCTATGACCGCCTCAAGGCGGTGATGGAAGTCACCAACGAGCCGTTCGAGCTGGTGTTCGTGGATGACGGCAGCGACGACAACACATTCTGGATGCTGGAACAGATCGCCGCGGTGGACCGGCGCGTGGTCATAGTCAAATTGCGCCGCAACTTCGGACAGACCTCCGCGCTGGCGGCGGGTTTCGACCACGCCCAGGGCGAGTACGTCATCGCCATGGACGGCGACCTGCAGCACGATCCATATGACATTCCCATATTTCTGCAAAAGTTGCGGGAGGGGTACGACATCGTCAGCGGGTGGCGCAAAGAGCGCATTGACAACTTCGTCATGCGGCGAGTGCCTTCCAAGATCGCCAACTGGCTCATGGCCAAGTTGAGCGGCGTTGAGCTGCACGACTTCGGTACCACCTTCAAGGCATATCGCCGGGAGGTTGTGCAGGAAGTGCCGCTTTACGGGGATCTGCACCGCTTCATTCCGGCGTTGGCGTCAGCGTACGGCGCGACGATTTGCGAGGTCCCCATCCGCAACGTGAACCGCGAGCGCGGTGAGTCGCACTACGGAATTTCGCGTACCTTCCGCGTTGTCTTTGACCTCATTACCATCCGGTTTCTGCTCAAGTACATGTCGCGGCCGCTGCACTTCTTCGGCGGAATAGGGATGCTGGCAATGGTGTCCGGCGGGGGAGTGGGCCTTTGGCTGGCAATTCGGAAGATCCTCGACCCGAACTGGGATGTAATGCAAGAGCATGGGCCGCTGCTGGTCTTTGCAGCCGTGCTCATCCTTGCTGGAGTGCAGTTGCTCGCCTTCGGTTTGCTGGGGGAGATGCAGGTGCGGTACCACCACGAACCACGTCGTGCGCCCTATTCCCTTGAGCGGGTCCTGCGCGCAGAAGAGCGTGAACGTTCCGCCCACTCCGAATAGAACCACCCTATTTATAACGGATGATTCGTCAGTAAGACCTTCCCCCCGATGGCGTCGACCAGGTTGAGTTGCCCTCGACCGACAAGGCCCTCCAGACGAGGTACAGCAGAATCAGTCGCCACAATATAGAAACGTCCGGGATCCAACCAGAGGTTGCGGAACTTCGCATCATCAATAAACACGTCAGGCACGCCGGGAGCGTAGCCGCCGTATTCGAGATTAATCCTGCGTCCATTCAGGAGCAACGCCGTCCGGTTGGTGTAAAAGAACACCGAAGAGAACGTGTAGTAATGGCGGTCAACGATCAGCATTCCGTCGGGCGCCCGCAGCAGTGCTTCGGCAAGATGCCGCGAGGACAGCAAGGGATCAAAACCCACCATGGCCAAACGGGCGGCCTGGAAGAACAAAACCATCATAAGAGCGGCAGCAAGAAAAGCGCGCTGGCCCCGCAGAACCACTGTTCCGATAGCTCCAATTCCGAAGGCCAGCGCTGCCATACCAAGGGGAAGACGAAGGTACGCGAAAGATTTCAGCGTCAGGTCCTCCATGTGTCCAAGCGAAAGCGTATAGACATTGGGATGATGGCTGAGGGCAGTGGAGATATCACCGGGCGAGGGCACGTTGCGCACCAGCAATAGAATGCTAATGGCCGCGACTGCCGCGCACGCCGCGATGATTGCAAGAAGTCGCGTTCCCCGCTTGATCCATTGGTCTTCCATCGTCATCGCCGAACCCAGCAGCAACGCGAGCGCCGGGTAGCATGGCATGGAGTAATACTCCTGGGTAGTTGAGAAGGTGAAAAAGACCAGCACAAAGCCAGCCCAGCACAGTGCAAGCAGCCGCGTCCGTCCGGCGCGATCGACGGGCTTGTAGGACAACTTAGCGACGGCAGGAAGATACACGCTCCAGGGAAACACCCAGATCAAATGAAACAGCCAGAAGTAGAGCCGGGGCACGGTGTTGTAGTCGCGCGGATAGCGCAAGTTCAAGAACCGGAGCACCTGCTCATTCATGAAGTAGAACCACAGGAAGCCGTGGTATTGGCCGGGAACACTGCGAAACGTGAAATCAAAATAGGGCGGGTTTTGTAGCGTCGCCAGAATATGCCAGGGCGCGGCGATCACAAGAATCATTCCTAATCCCATGAAGGGATGCAGCCGCTTCCAGGTCCTTGCGGAAAACAGTTGCTTTGTGACGACAAGATAGATGATGCCCGCGGCTATAGGGAAAAGCATTCCGATCAGGCTTTTCAGAAGCAACCCCAGTGCGAGATTCGCAGCGAAAACCGCGGCCCAGGCGCGCGGATGACGCTCGTCCACCTCGAGACACCGCAGGAAGGCCCACATCGCCAGTGCGACCGTAAACGTCAACATCACATCGGGAATAAGGATCCGCGTGAACAGAAACAGACCGATGCAGGTGGCCATACACAGGCCCGCATAATAGCCGGCCCGCTTGCCGAAGGCCCACATCCCAAACGCCGCGGTCAGCCACGCGAGCCCGATGCAAGAGAGCGCAATCGGAATGCGAGCGGCCCAATCGTGCACGCCGAAGAGCTTGTACGCGACCGCCATCAGCCAATAGATGAGCGGTGATTTCTCCAGATAGACGACGCCGTCCAAGCGCGCGGTCACCCAGTTGCCGGAAGTGAGCATGTTGCGCGCGATCTGGGCCTGCACTGCGTCCACATCGTCCATCAGGGACGGCGGTGAGACTGTGCACCCCAGATAGACAGCCGCGCCGACCAGCACCACCGCTAGGTAGAGATACCAACTCCCGCGGGCTGCAACTGGCCCTTCAGCGTGGCGGAGATCGGCGCCTGAATGCGCCACCTTTTCATCCACAGGAACATGATCATCAAGCCCCATAGGTGATAGCCGATGTTGACTCGCCTTTCCAAATGATTGCGAAGATAGGATTGGATTACCTCCGGTCGAAACAGTTCCGGATATTCAGAAAGCCCCGTATTTAATGTATCAATCAGCAGCGAACGAAGCGGCCCACGAAGCCATTCATGCGCCGGGATGTCGAAGCCAACCTTCTTCCGTTGCAGGATGGAAGCCGGAAGCTTGTCCTTCATGATTTCTTTCAACAGGAACTTCTGATGCCGGCCGCGAATCTTCAGCGATGCCGGTAACGTGGCAGCAAACTCGACGATGCGGTGATCGAGGTAAGGCGGCCGCACTTCTACGGAATGAGCCATGCTCATGCGGTCCGACTTCACCAGGATATCGTCGGGAAGGTAGTATCTCTGATCGAACCCTAAGTACGGATCCAGGTCGTCGTTCCCTGGTAGTGCCCGTCGCAAATCGGCAAGAACACCGTCGAGGGCGCCTGGCAGCGCAGTCTGTAGCAGAGAACATTTCTCCGCCTCGGAAAAAGTTCCGTTCCAATAAACGTGCGCTCTCTCGGGCGACATCAGGCTGCCATTCAGTAATCGCTTCAACTGGTATTCGAAGCTGATCTTCTCGTCGGAAACCGGCCAGTGTTGCAATGCGCTCTGCGCAAGCCGCAACGAGCCCGACGGCAGCGCCCTGAGGTGACGTGCGATCCGATTGGCTCGGTAGGTGAGATAGCCGGCGAACAATTCATCCGCGCCCTCACCGCTGAGCGCAACTGTCGTTCCGGTTTTGCAGAGTTTGGAGAGGAACCACACCGGCAGCGCTCCGGCATCGGCGCTCGGTTCGTCAGAATAGTAGGAGAATTCCTCAATAGCGCCTTGCAGGTCCTGCTCGGGGTTCAGGTCCAACTGTTCGTGATCGGTACCGTACTGCTTTACCGCTTGTTGAACGTACTCGGTTTCGTCGAAACTACGCCCGCGGAAGGAAATCGAAAAGGTCTTCAACCGCGAGCTCGAGGCGTTCGCGGCATAATGAAGGATGGTCGAGGAATCAATGCCTCCGCTCAGCCACACGCCCAGCGGCACATCGGAAACCAGGTGTTCGCGCACCGACTGCTTCAGAAGGGAGTCGAGCTCCTCACGAGCAGATTCCACTGTCCAGTGTCCGTTTGTACCCTCAGGCAAACGCCAGTAAGCCTCGGAACGGAGCTTCCCATTGCGCCACTCGACCCAGTGCCCCGGCAGGACCTTTTCGATTCCGTCCACCAGCGTCCACGGTGCTGGTACATAATTCAGAGACAAATAACAATCCAGGCCGGACATGCTAAGCCGGCGCTCAATCTCCGGATGTACGAAGATTGCTTTCAGCTCCGAGCCGAAGAAGAGTTCTTCCCCTTGTCGGGCGATGTAGAGCGGCTTGATGCCCATGCGATCTCGCGCCAACATGAGGCGTCGGGACGAGGTGGTCCAGAGCGCAACCGCGAACATGCCTCGCAACCTGGCAAAAGCATCCGTGTCCCACTCGAGGAAAGCGCGAAAAACGGTTTCTGTGTCGCAATGCGATTGAAAGCGGTGGCCCAGTTTTTCCAACTCACCCCGAAGTTCCATGTGGTTGTAGATCTCGCCATTGAAGACGATGGCCGCTTCGCCGTTGTCGGTCTGGATGGGCTGATCGCCGCCCAGGAGGTCGATGATCTTGAGGCGGGTCGCCCCCATGGAGCAGATGTTCGAGCGAAATACGCCTTGCTCGTCAGGTCCGCGGTGAATCAGCGTAGAGGTGGCTATCTGGATGCGGCCGGGATCGGGAGACCAGCTCTTATGGGTAAAACCAGTAATGCCGCACAAAACGCGAAGGCCCTTCTTCAGTAGTCAGTTACCAATGGTAGTCGATAGTCAGTTTTAGGAAGAATGTCCTGGCTCGGGCACCGGCCAGTGATCGCTGGACCGCTGCCACCTGCCCACGGGCTACTGATTACTTGTTATACCATGAGGGAAAGCCTGTTTTACATGAGGAATGAGGCCGCGAGCCAAGCGTTACAATGACTTCCCACAAACGACTGCATCTCAAGACATTTCTACTGATCCTCATCATGATTATTGCCGGCCCTCTGGGTAACCTCATGCTTGGCAAGGGCATGAAAAACATCGGTAAAATCACGACGAAGATTTCTTCGCCGGCCGAGTTTGTGCACGTTTTCTCCAGGATACTTTCGTCGGGTACGATCTGGCTGGGCATTGCATCTCTGCTCACCTTCTTCGTTGCTTACATGCTTGTGCTCTCGTGGGCTGACTACAGTTACGTGCAACCTGCCTCTGCGATCGCTTATGGAGTGGTGGCTCTGCTGGCAACTCTATTGCTCGGCGAGGTCGTGTCTCCCATTCGCTGGGTTGGTATTGCAATTATTTGCGTGGGTGTTCTTGTCGTCGGGCAAACCAATCCGCGCACCACGGAGAATCCCTAATCGTGTTCGAAGTCTTGTTCTTTTCGTTGATCGTAATCGCCGGCACGGCGGGTGAGCTTTGCGTTTCGCGGGCCATGAAGGCCATCGGCGAAGTCCATGACTTTCGCCCCGCTTCGCTTGTCAAGGTGATTCTGAGAGCTTTGCGCGTCAAGTGGATGTGGATCGGGGTCGGATTGATGACGGTTGGGTTCTTTTCGCTACTGGCCATTTTGTCATTTGAGAACGTCAGCTTCGTCGTTCCTGTCACGGCCCTGGGCTATGTAGCGGGCGCGCTCGGTGGCAGGTTCTTTCTCGGAGAACGGGTGAACTCCCGCCGGTGGGCCGGCATTCTACTGGTTTGTGTCGGCGTAACCCTGGTGGTTATCGGAAAACGATAGAGTTCCATGGCACAAAGGACAGGAAGAGCGGCCACTTTTTCGCTCCCCAGCAAGCAACGGAGAATTGTCTTCCGCGACATCTGCGGGTTCGCAGCCGACTCGTTCCGCGCCGACAAAGTGCGGGCCACGATGACCGGACTGGGCATGGTGATCGGCACTGCGTCGCTCATCCTTGTCGTGACCATCGCGCTCACCGGCAAGCAATTCCTGCTGACCCAGATCCAAAACGTGGGCGCCAATCTCGTCTGGGTCGAATATTCCAGCCAGTCGAATGCCTCCTCGAATGCGGCGCTGCGCGACTATTTGACCGTGGATGACATGACCGCGGCCCAGTACCGGGTTCCCGGTATCAAGGCAGCGTCGCCGGTACTCAACCTTCATGACCGCATTGCTGCTCTGGGCGGCAAAGAGCGTGACATTCTGGTGCTCGGTGTCAGTCCTGAATACGTCGACGTGAGGCGACTGCGAATGCTGTCGGGAATATTCTTCAACCAGCAAGACGCCCAGGCCTTCAACAAGGTCGCTTTGGTGACGGAGGCCTTCGCTCAGCGCCAGTATGGCGGAGTTGACCTGGCCCTGGGGCAAGAGATCAAGATATTAGGCCTGCCGTTTACCATCATCGGCACCTTCCGTGAGGGGGTGGACACCTTCGGCCGATCAGAGATACAAGATGACACGATTCTCATTCCCTATTCCGTTGCACGTCGTCTGGCCGGAAAGAACACGGTCAATCAGATTTATTTCTCCATGGCTGACAGCAACAGTGTCCCCCGCGCCACGCAGGAGATTCTGAAGGTCATCCAGTCGCGGCATCGTCCCGAATCCGAGTACCAGATGGGCAATCTCACGCAAGTACTCATGGTGGCGCAGAAAACTGCCGACACCTTCACCATCATTCTCGGCCTATTCGCAACCGTCACCTTGATCGTCGGTGGAATAGGCATCATGAATATCATGTTCGCCACCGTCAGCTTCCGCATCCGTGAAATCGGTATCCGCAAGGCGGTTGGAGCGACCCGTCAGGACATAACGCTTCAATTCCTCACGGAAGCGACCTTGATCTCTGTCACCGGCGGCGCGGTAGGGACTCTAATCGGTCTGGGGCTTCCTTTCTCCTTACGGTTCTTCACGGATTACCAGCTTCCGATTCCCGTTCTCAGCGCATTCATCGCCATCCTTGCCTGCTGCTCAGTGGGAGTGGCATTTGGCACGCTTCCCGCCAAGCGGGCCGCGAGGCTGGATCCCGTGGAATGCCTCAAGTACGATTAACGAATCCGACGCAAGCTAGCTCCCGACGATGAGCGGCCGTTGTCGTGCCGGCCAGACCTCACGCCGTCCTTTGAAGGCCCGGGCCTGAACGATTACTCTTAACGTAACAGCATGGCAGTCAACGGCAATAACGGGCGTCCCTATCCAAAGCTGGTTCTCAGTGAGACGCTGAGCGTGGCGATTGAGACCTTCCGCAACAACAGGACGAGGTTCATGCTGACGTCGCTGGGGATGGTAATTGGAACAGCGTCACTCATTCTGGTCGTGACCATCGGACTGACGGGGAAACAGTACCTGCTGCAGCAGATCCAGAATGTCGGCTCCAACATGATGGTGGCTGAGTACCAGGGAGGAGACGTCAGCGGCAATCAAACCGCGATCGATCCTCTCAATCTCGACGACTTGAACGCCGTTAGGAAGCAGGTCCCGGGCCTCAGTGCATCCTCGCCGATGGTCGAGCTGCATGACCGCATTACGGTGCCCGGTGGCAAGGAACGCGACATCCTGGTGCTGGGAGTATCGTGGCAGTACCTTTACGTCCGCAATCTTGAGGTCCTCGCCGGCCGTTTCTTTGAAACCAATGATGAGCAGGCACGCGACAAAGTGGCTGTCATCACCCAGGTCTTTGCCAATACGCTCTATGGGTCACAGGCCGCTGCCATCGGCAGGCAGATCAAGCTCAGCGGCTTGCCGTTCACCGTCATTGGAACCTTCCGCGAACGGGTTGACACCTTCGGGCAGTCGGAGATTTCTGAAGACACGATCCTTATTCCCTATACCGTCGCGCGATTCTTCACCAACAGCGATGCCGTAGCTCAGCTCTTCCTTGCGGTGGCTGACTCCAACGAGGTCCCGCGCGCGACCCAGGCCATCGAAGATGTGCTGCGCTCGCGACATCGCCCGGAATCGGTGTACAAAGTCTCGAATCTGACCCAGCTTCTTTCGTTGGCATCCAAGACCGCGAACACTTTGAGTACAGTCTTGCTGCTCATCTCTGTGCTGACGCTGGTTGTGAGCGGAGTGGGTATTATGAACATCATGCTGGCGACCGTAAACGCGCGCATCCGTGAAATTGGCGTGCGCAAAGCGGTAGGTGCGACAAATGCAGAAATACGCGCTCAGTTTTTGACCGAGGCGATGCTCATCTCACTTTCGGGCGGAACTGTCGGAATCGTCGTCGGCCTGGCACTCCCGTTCTCGGTTCGATTCGTTACAGATTATCGTGTCCCCGTCTCCGGATGGTCGGTGATTATCGCCCTGGTAGTTTCAACGCTTGTGGGAGTGCTGTTTGGTACGGCGCCCGCTGCCCGAGCGGCGCAATTGGATCCGGTAGAGAGCCTGCGTTACGAATAGAGTGTCCCTGCCATTCCCATGGGATTCATCAGAAGATTCCGCCGTCTGACCGATTCTCGTCCGCCAGTATGCCCATACGCAGTTCTCCCGGCCATGTCTTGATGACTTCCTCTTAACCCGATTCATTCCCCATGGACCACGGGTTCGCGCTGCCGTAGCCACGAAACCACCGCGTACGACGCTAGAACCACGATTTCGGGATCCACGGGGTGCCGATAGGCCATGTCCGAATGTGTGATGTAGTAAACCAACGGGTAGACGAGCAGCACAAGGGCATACGGCGTCGCTATGTCCGGAATTTTTCGATATGCTTTGCTCAGCCCCATAATCGCCAGAAAAGTGAACGCCGTACAAAGGACGATGTTGAGCGGGTCGAACGGCTCTTCACGCAGATATTCCAGCCGAAAACTCCAATACCCGGTCCACATGTACACCACTCTTCGAACCGAGCGCCACACGAAGGTTCCTGGATTGCCTCGCAAGACGTCGAAGGCCTCGCGCCATTTTTCCGCCATGAATGCCTGTTCGCCCAACGCTTGAAACTCGGCCAGTTCGGCAGGGTTGCCACATGGGTCCCGCGAACCGTCCCACCAGTGCAGCTTATTCCCGTAGTTTCCGTCGAGGAACACCATCGGGAGAGTGTCCTTCAGGAATATCGCTCGATGAAAAGTCTGGTAGTTGCGAATCATCCAAGGTGCAAGGACAAGAAGCAGTACAAGCCCGGCGGTAGCCGCCGGAAGTCTCCAGTTTCTTTCTTGCCGCTGGAGTCGCCAGCAAACCCATCCGGCGAGAAAAGGCAGAGTGCCAAGAATTACGGGACTCGTCAGCGCGCTCAGACCCCAAAGAAATCCAAATCCTGCCCATGCCCAAAGGCGAGTCGAGCTTTGGAGATGCAGCGCAATCAAAAGCAGCAGCGTGAGAAATAAAGCGCTGAGCGCATGGTCCCACATTGAGTCCGCGGAGAAGTACACCGCGTAGGGAAAGAACACCCAGGTCCAGGCGGCCCACCGGGCCTCACGAAGCCCAAAGCTTTTTTTCGCTAGGGAAAAAATAGGCACGCAGGTAAGGGCCGAAACGAGGCTGTTCAGGGTCAGCACGGCCACTGCCGCGGCCTTGGTGTAGATCCCGAAGATCGCCATTACGCAAGCGACAAGGTAAGGCAAAACCGGAGCTACCTCCGCGGTTGGTCCTGTATCTACCCAATAGGGATTGCTGAAGCCACGCCCCGTGAGAATCGAACGGGCGATCTTTCCAGTTTCGTAGGCAAACTCCCAGTGATCGCGCCCGGGATCCAGAAAACCTTGATAGACAAAGCAGACCACTACCAGGCGCACAGCAAAGGCCACCACAGTGGCCCACAGCAAGGCGCGAGGAATACGATTATTGGCAGGGGTTTGGTAAACGCTTAAGCCGGAGGGCTTCTTCATCAGGCTTTCCTGGGAATCCTATAGACGAAAACGTAATTTTGCGAACGTGGCTGATAGCTCTGCGCTTCCTCTCCCCAACGGTATTGCGTAACGTTGCCTATGTCCACAATTCCATCCAGTACGTAATGCTCTTGAACATATTGCTGCATCCAGCTCAGGATGTCCTTCCTTGAACTCGGGCGGAGGGATGCAACCCAAGAGCCTGATACATTGACAAACACAAGCATCTCGGGACGGGCCGCTTCTATTTCGGCCATCATTTCCTTCTGCATGTCCAGAGCGTACTTTTGCGGTTCCAGGAGTGGGTAGGCGTAGATGTATCCGGTGGCCGAATGCCGATGAGAATAGAAATAGATCTCAGGCTCCGAGCCCACGACTGCGATCGTTGCACCCTCCGGGGTGTGACTCTTAATATAGCTTGCAATCTCCAACGCTTCCGGAAAAGGATTACGCCCGTACATGTCGTGGCATGCCTCCAGCGGATCCATCTGAAACAGAAATTCTTTCTGCTGAAAGATCGCGCCGGCAAATGCAAGCAGGAACAATAGCAACGGCACTGCGCCCAGAGCGAACGATTTGCGCCAAGCAAGCAACTTTTCCGTTGAGCAACTCACAATCATTCCCACCAGTATCGAGACCGCCGGCAATATAAGAATGAAATAGTGGGAGCGAAAGTAAAATCCTGGGCAGACAGCCAGAAACGAAAACAGGAAGAAGGAAATCGTAAAGAAGCCCTGAGAACGGGCGCGAGCCGACCACAGATATGTTACTAAGAGCAACGCCGCGAATAACAACAGCGTCGCCACGCGTCCTATAGCATCGAGAGCCGTCTGGCCAAGTAGATGCGCAACCGCATCCGTCAACTTCCGGCTTGATCCGTACTCGCGAGCGTATAGGAACGTCCAAAACCAAAACTTCTGGAACAGTCCAGCTCGCAAAATCAGCAAACAGGTGATAACAAACGGAAGCGCGCCTCCGATAGCAAGCGACCCCGCACTCGCGACCAGGTCCTTCCAGTTGACCGGAGGTATCAGCTTCCGCTGTATCACGTAGAGGCCGGCAAAGAGAAGAAACGAAAGCCCGGGCTGTTTCATAAGGAAGGCCAGTCCGAGCAGCAGTCCGCTGCCGAAGAAGAGCCAGGTCTTGTTGGATTCCAGTGCTTTCAGTAGCAACAGGATACCGGCGATGGCAAACAGAACTACGAAATGTGTGGCGTGACCAGCGAAGCCGAGCACCAAGGGGCTGGTGGAAAAAAGCGCATAGCTTGCGCCTGCGACAATTCCGGCCAGCCCACCGAACAGCCGCCGTCCAAGCAAGAACACCCCGAACGTCGTTGCAGCGTTTACCAGGATCAAGGCGATATGGATGTCGGCTGGCGTTTCGCCGAATATTTTGATCATCGCCGCATAAGCGGCAAAGGTTCCGGGCAGCTTCATGGTGTAAGCAAGCTGATACGGCGGAATGCCCTGCAGCATCAACTGACCGGCATAGGCGTACTCCCCTTCGTCCCGCTCCAACGGGATTTCTCGCAAACGGAATCGAATGAGTGCGAACAGCGCGACTACGAGGAGCAGCAAGCCGTAGTAAACATAAGGCGACACCCTCCGCCCCAGGGCTTCGAATTGTTTGACCTCAAGCTCCTCGGAGCGCGTTTTCTCCGAACGGTCCTCTCCGGCACACACCATAGCCATTTCCGGCCATGCTACTACACTGGCACACCGAATCAGCATTGGGAAGGCTCCAACCAATAGGAAAGCCCGGACCGTTTTGTCCGGGCTTCTCACTTTTCGCTTTAGTTCGCGCGCCTCACGTCCAGGTTCTGGCGTCGGCCGCGCTCCGTACTTCCTTCAAGCGAATTTTGTCACCGCGTTTGCCGACCTTACGGCGCGCTACATCACCAGCGCAATGCTCTCCAGCTCTCTTTGGAAGGCTTCCAAGGTGAATCCGGGAACCGCAACTTTGGTCACCGCGTTGCGGGCCTCCTCCGCCGAAACACCGTAACCGTGCCCGGCCAGAAACATCTGGACCAGTTCGGCTGCGTCCTTAGAATCAAACCCCTGGAGCAGTTCGCTCCTTAGCGCCGTTAATTCCGGGACGGAAAATTTTTCCCTCATCGACCTCACCTCCGACCCTTCCGGGCTTTGCTAGCTTAGACTCCTGGGCAGCTATAAAGTTTCATGCAATTCAGTTGCCGAACTCGAATCTCTCATTCTGCTTTACCCGGAAGCTTTTTGATATTTCCAACCCTTTTGCGCCCAAAGAGTTGCAGATGTGCGTGTCAGAATACGGATTTTCCGGCTCTGGGCGCGGGGAAATTGAGGCGGAATTGAGTTCCAGAATCTGCAATAAGTTGCGGCCGTGGGCAGGAAGACTGCCATGCCTGTGGGAAATTGTGAGAAATATTTCGGCGAACTGGGCTTTTTTCACCAGAATCACCTACCGGGCTGAGCAGCTACTACCTGCGGTTCCGGCTAGGCTCGCCTGTGCCCAGCGACGGTCAGAGCGGTTCGATGGTGGCTTCCGGTTCCAGCAGGATCGGGATCCCGTTACGGATGGGATACACCCGCTTGCATTCGTTACACTTAAGGCTGTCCTCGCCGCGCAGCACCAGCGGCTTGCGGCACACCGGACAGGCGAGTATTTCCAGGAGATCAGGGCTGATCATGGCTCCTGATTTTAGCAGGATATAGCTTTTTGTTGTCATCCCGCACTTAACGGAATAACGGAGCATCCGTCACGACACAAGATAGGAATTCCGCTCTTCCTCCTGCGCCGCAATCCCTTCCGGCAGCCTGCCGCCGTTGTACTCGGCCATGCGATTCTTCCACTTGAGAAACTCGGTAATCGTTTGCGGTTCGATGCGCACTTCCACGCGCCGCAGACTGGCCAACAGTAGGTTCATCTCTTTCATCAATCCGGCTGTGGAGCGCAAGTCTTGCCTGCCCGGCTTCACCGCCATGGCCACGTCGCGGCCTTTGCACTCCAGCAGTCCCCAATACTTTGGCAACTCCCCGGACGCGATCATTCCTGCCGGAGTCATGTAGAACCGTCTGCAGCCCAGCCCCTCTTCCGGTTTGAGGCGGAACGGTTTGTTCGCGTCGGAAAGAAAATCGCTGCGCGACACTTTACATTCCACCAACACCGACTGGCAGAAGCTCCTCCATCCGATCACGTCGGGAACTTCGCCGCCGACGCAATACTGCTCTGAAAGGACGATGCTGCATCCGTATTTGTAGCGTAGCCACTCCACCGCCCGCGCCACCAACTGCGCGTGTTTTGCCTCTGTCGTTGCCTTTCCCATACACCTGTTGTAACGCCAAAGTGGCGCCTTGGGGAGTATCAGGCGAGTGGCCGGTGCTTGTTTTCACCAGCTCGCGCGCCCAACAAACGCGTTGCCGCCTCGTGTAAGATCAAGGATTCGCATGGCCTGGATGATTGAAGCCGAGGATATTCGCAAGACCTACCGCATCGGCAAGGTTGACGTTCCGGCCGTGCGCGGCGTCTTCCTGGCTGTGGAAAAGGGCGAATTCGTTACCATCGTCGGCCCCTCCGGTAGCGGCAAGTCCACTCTGTTCTACATTCTTGGCGGACTGACGCACGCCGACTCCGGCCGCGTGCTCATTGACGGCGTCGACTTCACACGCCTGGCAGATTCGGCGCGCACTCGCATGCGCAAATCGAAGATCGGATTCGTCTTCCAGAAGTTCAATCTGCTCCCGACCTTGACCGCAGAAGGCAACATCGCCATCGCCCGCGATATTGCGGGCAAGAACGACGGCGCCGCCGAGCGCGCCTACATCGAGCGCATCACGCGGCTGCTGGGCATCGAGCAACGTCTCGCGCATCGCCCTTCCGAGATGAGCGGCGGCGAGCAGCAACGAGTGGCGCTGGCCCGCGCGCTGGTAAACCAGCCCGCCATCGTGCTGGCTGACGAGCCCACCGGCAATCTCGACTCGGAAAATTCCGCGATCGTGCTGAACATGCTGCGGCAATCCAACCAGGAACTGGGCCAGACGGTGTTGATGATCACGCACAATCCTGAAGCCGCTACCTATGGCGACCGCATCATCCATATGCGCGACGGTTCGATCGTCCCGGCCGAGAAAGACCCGCAATGGAGTTTCGCCCATGACTGACGATCTTCGCTCTCCCATTCTGCCGGGGACCGCTGCCTCCGATTACGAGCGCTATCTGCGCACCGACGAGTTGCTCGCACTGCAAAAGCCGCCGGAAGAAATGCTGCATCCCGACGAGCTGACCTTTCAGGTAACGCACCAGGCCTCGGAACTGCTGATGAAGGGCGCGGCGTGGGAGCTGGAGCGAGTACGGAAATGCCTTCACCAGGGCGACTACAGGAATGCGGCGCGGCTGTTGCGGCGCGCCAACAAAATGCTCGACCACCCCTTGCGCATGTTGAGCCTGCTGGAGGGCATCACGCCTTATGAATACCATGTCATCCGCGCCGGACTCGGCCACGGCAGCGGGCTCGACTCGCCCGGATTTCTTGCCCTGCTGCACATCGCGCCGCGGCTGGGCGAAGCATTCTTCGAGCAGGTCCAACATGCTGGCTTGACGCTGGAAGAACTGTATCGCCATCACCAGGAATTCTTCGAGCTACACGAGGTCGCCGAGGAGCTGGTTGACTATGACGAACACATCCAGCTCTTCCGCTACGCGCATCTCAAGCTGGCGCAGCGTATCATCGGCGGCGGGGTTGTGGGGACGATGGGCACTCCCGTCGAAGTGCTGAAGCAGCGCATGGAGTATCCGCTGTACAAGGCGTTGTGGGACGTTCGCAACGAGATCACCAAGCACGTGAACGCCGAAAACGCAACCGGACACGGCGGGGCGTACTGAATTAGAGCAGGCCTTGGTTTGCCCGCCAATTCAGGCTTTCGTTATAATCAAAACACCGAGCGGGAGTAACTCAGTGGTAGAGTGCGACCTTGCCAATTCTCTCTTATTCAATACTTTCAACAACTTAACAGGCTAGCGGGGACTGCCAAGTACCTGAAAATACGTGCAAGACAGGTGTGTCAGCGGGTGCCAGTGCCGGTGCTGCGAAAAAGTGCGAAGTCGCACTCTGGACTCTACGAGCACCCGCTGCTCCCCCGACCACCATAAATCGCCACCTCCCCATCCACCGCGACCGCCACAAATTTGTTGATTTCCGAATCCTTTGACCGGGAAATTTAGCTCAACGGTCGGGTCATCGGATGCGTCTGGACGCTTTCAGCCCTCTCCTCCTGAGTTCAGAACAGCATTGGGGCATGTAGGGGCACTGTGGAGGGGCACTGTGGAGGGATGTTTTTGCAGCCGTATTCGCCTTCTCTCCGCAACCTGACAAGTGCCATAACGTGGCGCGTCACTCGGCGGCTGTGACAATCGTCACTGACTTGCGAGAAAAGTAATGAGAACATAAATGCAAGGTACGGACGCAAGTCCGTGCATCGCGCACCTCTCCAGAGTCGGCATCCTCTTTTTCAACCTTGCATTGCGTCGTCACCGGCGCAGGAGGTCTATCATGCGACATAAAACTGCGGATGTCTCAACCGCGAAGCCCGAGCGAGGCTCGCTTGAATTGACCGAAAACATAATTCGTGAACGTGCGTATCAGTTTTACGAGGAGCGGGGCTATGAACACGGCCACGACCTCGAAGATTGGCTCCGAGCAGAGGCCGAAACATTTGGAAAGAAACCCGCTGCTGCTGGAGCACAGGATACGGAAGCGGGGAGCATGGCGGCTGTAGCGTAACGAGATAACGCTTTTCTCTCGACTTTCTGCGGAGGGGGCAAAATCGACTCCTCCGCAGATTCGGCTAAATTTCTCCGAATACCAGACGTTCTCAGGCAACCCCCAGAATCCAACCCTCGATTGGGTAGTGGGTCAGTTCCGTTTCCCACAGGCGGGAGCGTAAAATGAGACTCCCGAAAAAGCTGCGGAAGAGGAGACGGCCTATGACATGGCAGCTATCCTCTCACTATCCGCTCAACGCTTTGGTTCACGTCCTCGCGGGCCTTCCTTTTGGCGTCTTCGCGCCGAGTGCCATTTACCCTCTTCTCCAATCGGTCGGCTTGGCGTTGTGACCTCTCAAGTTTGGTTCGTTTCTTTGCCATGCCCACAGTTTCCCATAACCAACGGAACTTAGCCATCCCTGTGGAAATTCAAACTGACCCACTACCTTCAATCGCCGCGAGTTGACGTTCGTCCGTTTCCAGCGGCGGACTGAGCAACTGCAAAAGTGAGCCGTTCAAGTCAGCAGCGTTGTAGCCAAGCTGCGACAGCGTATGCTGTTTCATCGGGTTGGTCGTCGGGCTGAAGCCTTGGGTAGAACCGCTATTTCACCGCGTTGAAAGCTGGCGAGACGAAGATAAACTCCGCTATGCATTTTACGTAAGCGGCCCTCCAGCCGAGCTTTCGTTGTGTCTTTTTAGCGCCGTGGCCTTTGCTTGCTGAATAACGTGCGCTGCATCCATCAATCCTTGAACTTCGTCTGAATTAAGGAACGGCAACCATAGGGAGATGCCACTCTGGGCCTGCTCCAAGACGGACACTAATTGCTGAAGTTCTCGCTCGTACATCACGGTCTCCCCGAACTCAGAACTTATTTCGCCTAACCCTCCGTTGGCTTCTTCTTCGCTAGCGACTGCTTCACCCCATCCCGCTATTTGCCCGATAATTTCAGAGTGTTGGGCTCCGGACGGTTGCTTTCTTCCTCCGCTTGGCGGTTTCTTCGATCATATCACCCAAGATTACACCCTTCGTGAATGGTGCCGCACGTTTTCAGTGATTCCTCCCCCTGTTAATATTTCAACCCCAACGCCCTCGTTGTGAACTCGACCAGCGGAGACATCTTGCGACAGGCAGCAGCGAAATCGCGCAGGAATTTCTGGCTGCACACCTGCTCTTCGCTGAACGCGAACGATGTCACCACGCTATCCGTGGTAGCCAAATTTAACCAGTTCGCAACATCGTTTGTGTAGCCTGAGTACTGGTGAGAAGGAGGAACCATGTGGGGTCAAGTGCGCGGGCGGACGAAAGATGAGTGCTGGCGGAACTATCTAGACGGCAAACGTACCGGAGGTGGCGTCCTTCTGGATGTTATCCCTAACAACAAACAGGAATCTTACGCGGCCATGAAAAGGGACAAGCTGACTGGGATTTGGACGCTGGAGTTTGTCTTCACGAATCTAGAACAGTTGATGGCGTAACGCCGCGCAGGTCTTCGCCCTCGTTGGGGCGTTTTTCATTGCGGATATTTTCAAGGCACACGGCTTCGCGGGTTCACAATTTTCATCCGCTGGGTATCATCTCGAAGGGGAAGCCCCTGCTGTTTATTACGGCGCAGGGACAGCAGCGGTCACTTGACGTGCAAGAAAAGTAATGAGAGCATCAGCGGAACAGGTGTACTGACCTCTCGTCTGTGCGCCGAGTACCTCTCTCCAGTCGGTTTCTCACTCTTCAACGTTGCACGATGCAGGAGATCTGCCATGCCAAATCCAACTGCGGATGTCTCAAACGCGAAGCCCGAGGAAGGCTCGCTCGAATTGACCGAAAATATAATTCGTGAACGCGCGTATCAGTTTTACACGGATTGGGGTGTTCACTTGACTCCAGTAAGCACTACAGGTTGTGGTTTCGCTTTTGTTTTGCTAAGTCACTGCTTAAACCCTTTGTAATCCGTGACTTGTATCCGGTCAAATGGCGTTTCTGCT